>PPCM01000908.1_pt1 | contig 16917 bp, 7 predicted proteins | sample 1555541 | NCBI WGS metagenome assembly PPCM01 (sample SAMN05284479, study PRJNA326546) | Marine sediment metagenome, whole genome shotgun sequencing project. | isolation source: marine sediment | place: Germany: Wadden Sea | collected 2012-09-05 | reverse complement strand
TGCAAAATGAGGATCGCTCTAGCCCTGCTACTGCTTTTCGCATGCGCTTTCGCTGCTACTGATGACCAGTACATCAGCCAACTTGCTGCTATGGCTGCTAAGCGTTATTGCGACAGCTACGTCGATTCGTCGAACGCTGGTTCCAAGGGTGTGTGCTTCCCGTACAAGCTTGATCCGACGATCAGTCTTGTTGATCCCTACTCCATCAAGGACATCAAGGACACTGGTGATGCCGTGTACGATCAGATCCGCGGCCGCGTCGGTCTCGGCTACGACATCTCTATGGGGTCGTTTGGGCTCCCCGTCCTTGATATGTCCTACAACCAGAAGACGTACGTTGATCCCTACTCCAAGAAGACGTACGCCGTCCCCGATGAGGTCCTGATCACTCCGTTCGACATCTCGGCGCCCGGCTCGTCCGTCACGACTGCCAAGGCCTATCAGTACTACCAGAACTACGTGGATAGCCTCCAGTGGTTCAACGAGCCGTCCAGCACCGACAAGGTCACCGCGTACGCCGGCATGATGTCGCACAGCGCCGACCTCAAGTCCATGTACGACAAGTACTTTGGCGGCGAGCTCTCGCTTGGCGTCGCTCACATCAAGTCGACGGCCTACCACCTCGACGTGATGCCCACCAAGACCCTGGACCCGTACTTCGAGGCCGCCATCGACTACCTGCCCGCCGAGTACGACGCCAACATCTACCACACGTTCCTGCAGTACTGGGGCACCCACACCACCACCCACGCCGAGCTCGGCGGTCTGCTCGAGCGGTCCAACATGGTCAAGGAGTGCTCCTGGAACCACGGCAACGTGAACGCCAACAGCCTCGAGGATGACATGATCCACGAGCTCAACGGCGACGCCGGCAAGCCCGACGTGAAGAAGCCCGGCCAGACGTACATCAACTTCCGCAAGGTGTCGTCCACCGACATCCTCGGCGGCAACCCCGAGATCCCCTTCGACCGCTACCAGGAGCGCGTGAAGACGTTCGTCGAGAACCCCATCCAGACGTCGTTCAGCGTCACCCGGATGACGGCCTACATCCCTGATCCCGTCAAGCGTGCCAACATCGACCGCGCCATCAACGAGTGGTTCGCCGCCAAGCGCGCCAATGCGGTCAAGCAGAAGCAGGCCGCCATTGACGCCCACAACGCCTGGCTCGCGGGCCCCCAGCGCATCCAATCGGGCTTCTACACCGGCATGCCCGGCCTCACGCCGCACGTGGACCAGTCAGCCACCATCAGCAAGGGCCAGACGCTTATGATGTACTATGAGACACACCAGGAGCGACACTGCCACAGAAAGTGGTTCAAAAAGCACTGCCACACTGATACCAAGCAGAGCTACTACGGTAACGCACCTATTCAGCTTTGGTGCCAGCGTGACGGCGAAGGTCGCGTCCGCGCGATGTCTGGAACCGGCAACACCGTCAACGGCCGCGCTGGGTTCGCGACTGTCGGGCCCTGGGTCCGCGAGGGCTGCTCCATCGCCGCCCCGTACCACGCCGGCGAGAACCCTTGGACGCTCGAGGAGGGCGCTGGGACGGGCCGTGCGGTGTGGGGCCAGTCGGCGGGCGCGTTCGGCATGCCTGGATCGATCGGCCAGCTGGTCAGCTACACGTACCACGCCTGCTGCATCGGCTGCGGGCTGAAGACGTCCGGCAGCCAGATGATTTGCACGTGCGAGCCGTTCTAAGCGGCAGACGTGGCACAGTAAGTTGGAATAAACTGAAGTGTGAAGGGGCGTTATCGTCGGCCATCGGCCTATGATGAACTGTCACGACAAGAGCGTGCGGTATGCAATAAAAGAATTATGGAGAGTGCATTTTAAGGTAATGCTTGGGTGGCTTCGGGATCTCGTATTGTGCGCGGTCTTTGTGGAAGGAATGGCCATACCAGCCCTAGATGTGACTTTAAAAGCGTCATGGGCCGGTCGGGCAGGGGCACCACCTTCTCAGTTTCCCAGGCCTTGTTGAGCCTAATTCTGGCGACCATCGTCTCTCTGCCGCTCGGGTAACTGCTTGGACGGCGGTAATCTTAAGAGTAACCATCCAACAACTCTTCCCACTCACTGAGACAGCGACACGATGACCACCCCTTGTTGGCATTTTAAAAGGTAAGGTAGGGTTGGGTATGGTAATTGAAGTTTGGCCATCGACACAAACCGACACAAATAGCTCCCCGCTGCAACAATCAACACGGTAACATGCGTGGCCGACCTCGGGTTGACCTCCTTGAGGCCTAACATAATTTTGTGATCGCTTACATTGTGGTGGCCTGCTGTGAGGGAAATACATTAACCGGACCCGGCCATATATTTTCTACAGCAGGCTGGGTCCAACCCATCGACCTCATGTCGTATCAGTGGTGCACGGCGTACCCTTGTTGGACTACCGAATGATCCCGACCACCGGGTAGCCACGATGAGCAAGTGATCAATACTATGATACAACACAATACAAACGCTCGGCCGTCTTGGCGGGATGCCTTACCTCAGCAACAGGTGGTTCTATAGCGTGAGCAGTGCTGCGTATCCCGGGCCTTCACCAACCCAACAAGTTTATGTGAGGTACCTTACCTCACCAAGCCTAGCAATAAATTGCGTCCCCGCGAAAACTCCCTTTATAATCACTTATTCATCCCGGAGACGTCGTCACGATGTCCCCGCTGGTCTCGCAGACGAAGGGTTTGACAGGCGGGTGCATGGCGACCCTTATCGACTCTCTCAGCCCCTTGACAATGAACGGCTTCTTCACCAGCCCCTTTGCCCCGCTCCTTATGACCTCGGCGATTTCTTCATCGTCACTGTAGGCAGAGACGATGAGTACGTTAACTTTGGGGTCGATCTTGATCAGTCCTTCAAACGTCTGCCGACCGTTGAGACGAGGCATCCTCATGTCGAGCAGCACCAGGTCCACAAGGTCCTTGTCAAAGACATCGAGGGCCTCTTGTCCGTCCACGGCCATCTGTTCTACCCTGTGGCCAATAGCCTTGACCATTCGCGATAACGTGGTGCGGACAATGGGGTCGTCATCGACAATCATCACCCGAAGACCGTGTGGGGCTGTGTCCCGGGACGGCCGGCGGGTCCGGGTCCGTCGTGCCCCATCCGACAAAGCCTCGGTCGACTCCGCGGTGGAACCCTTGGTGTCTCTGTCAACGCTGGGTGTGGGAAGCTGGTACGGCAAAAACACGACCACGGCCGTGCCGACGCCAGGCCTGCTCACGATGGCCAGCTTCCCGCCGTGATTTCTGACAATAGATGCTGACGTGGCCAGGCCGATGCCGGATGACGCGCTGCCTTTCGTCGTGAAAAATAGCTCTGTCGATCGGCTGATGACTGTATCGGTCATTCCAACCCCGTTGTCACAAACAATAAGCGCAAAATAGGTCTGTTCTGCCGCGACTTCTGTCCGAATCTTGTGTGGAAGGGCAATGTGCGTATCTAGAATGTCCTTGCCTTGCACCCAGTCCAGCCCCGGCAACAGCTCCCGAACAGTGAATTCGGAGGCGCCAGCAGGGACAAGGGATGCTCGGATGTGGATGAATGGCCTGATCACCTCGATCGGCTCGTCTTGTTCTTGTTTCTCGGACGCGTGTGAAGCGACCCCCACTTTGGAGTCATCTGGAGACTTTCTTAATGTGTTTCTTGGTCTGCCGGCCTGAGCTTCGAACGCATTAGCTACCAGGTTGGCCAGCAGCGCTCTCATGTGCAGTTCATCTCCTCGAAGCTGAGCACCTTTTGGGCCATCGACGGTGACCCGCACCTCGGGTCTGGGGGACGGCGCTAAGGGGTGGATCTGGTCAACGTGTGTTGCGAGGGTCTGCTGGATCACCTTGTCGACGTCGATCAGGCTGTAGTTCATCCGCATCCAGGATGTGTTTTGTTTGACGAAAGTCGTGAAATGCTCGGTGGCTTTGGCCGCGTCGCTTGCGTTGGAGACAATCTCATGGAGAATATCAATGGTCGCGGGGCTCAATCCAGGCTCTCTGAGGAGGAGATCGGCGGCGCTCATTACTCCAACCATCGAGTTGTTCTGCTTATGTGCCATTGCTGCAGCAAACTGGCCGACGGCCTCAAGGCGCGACAACTCCTTCTGCTGCCGCGTGTGTTCTGTGTCTGCGACTATCTCAGTGATGTGAACCAGCATGTAGCGCGTGCTTGGGTCCAGCCCGGACCCAGACGGCGGCTTGAATGACGTCATTTTCGCGTGCACGGGGATCGCACTGCCGTCGCTACGGCGGACGTTGATGCCGTATGAAACCACCTCGTCGCGATCGGCAGCCGCGCAGTGGCGGAGGTCAGCAAGGCCTGAGGCCAGAGACCCCTCAGTGAAGAAGTCTTCGGGCCGAACACGAGTCAGGTCAACGTCACCACCCTCGTAGTCGTAATTGAGGAGGCGACGGGCCCCAATACTGGAGCACAGGATGAACTGCTCGCTAGGATTGACAAGAAGCAGCGCAGCAGGCGAGTGGTGGAAGAGAAAACAGTCTAGCGCGCTTGGATCCAGTGAATCGGAACATGTCGTCACCGGCGAAGGCGGCGGAGGACGTGGTGGTGCGTCACTCATAGTTGGGCGTTGTATTCTGGCTGAATTGTGTCATACTTGTTCGTGACAACATCAAAAAACAAAAGTATGCTTATTGTGGATCTGGCTTTAGTCTTCATGCATCATCATGCGTGTACAGCATACGGTTAGACGGCATCATGTGCTTCTCTGTTTTTATATTTCCCTTACCACATGCGTGTTGGCCACCCGCCGGCGCCTCGGCGCGTCAGTGATCTGCGCCAGGCACAGGCCATGGATGCGAACCTCTTGTCTGCGACAATCACGCAGTCCCCGTTGAAAGGCTTGAACAGCGCACGCCTGTTGTTCAGAGCCAGATGGATCCGACGTGGCTGATGACAAATGCGTGGCTCAGGCTGAGTTTATGAATCGTTCGTCGCCACACCACACCACACCTACTGGTTGTTGATTCGGGTGACCCCCTCGCTGTCGCACTTTCTAATGTAGAAGTTCTCGAGCGGCTGGTTGATGACGAAGCGCCTGGGGATCTCGTCCATGCAGCCCCGGATGAGGGCCATAGCCTCCTCCTCAGTCATGTCGGGCTTCCAGTTCCGGTCAAAGTAACTGAGCGCGTAATGCCCAAAGTAACCGTGGGCAGCAAAGTTAGTTCTGGCATAAATGCTGGAATTTCTTGAATACTATTTGCGGATTCCATGCGCTGAACGCATGTGATGTTCGGTGTGTTTAGAAAAGAGACACTGCTTTTGTGTGTGCCTTCTTCTGTAAAACTTTATAGCTTTGCACAAAAAAACGCGACACAATGGAGTTAAAATCGGCGCTCGGCCTAAGTTTGTCACGCCGAGACTCCGTCAAGTTACTGAACAACACACCTGGGGACAAGGTGATGATTTCGATCTCCGGAAACACGATTACGATGATTTCTCTTGGCGAACCTCTCAGCACAACCGTGATGGCTTACGAAAGCCTTGGTGGTGAAGGTATTGGTGCTATTGCGACCCATCCCACCGAACCAATCTTCGTTGTCGGCATCAACGGCTCCACGCCGCACCTCAAGTTCTTCCGCTTCACTTCGTACGACACGCCTGTGACGCTGCTGTGCGATGTGAACGCCGCCGACTACCCCGAGACGTTCTCTGAGCGGAACATCTCATGCCTCTCATTCAACCACACCGGCTCGCTCCTAGCCTGTATTGCAGGCACCCCAGACTTCATGTTCACCGTCTGGGGCCTCACCGGGCTCATCCCCTCCATCCACGAGGCAGAGACCGATGGTGCCTCCGTCAAGCTCGTCCATCGCGTGAAGGCTTTCTCTCAGGAGGTTTATCGCGTGGCGTTCAGCGACTATGTTCGCGACGGACCTGAAGAAGGATCACAAGCACTCGTCACAGGCGGTCTTGGCCATATCCGGTTCTGGCAGATGGCTTCCACGTTCACGGGTGAGAAGCTCCTCGGAAAGGTGGGTAAGTTTGGTGCCCTAGACATCTCAGACACGTCGGGCTTCGTCATATGCCCCGATGAAGCCGTGATATCAGGCACAGAGGGCGGCGACGTCGCCCTGTGGTCCGGTGACCAAACCATCAAGCTCGTACTCGCCCTCTCTGTTGACGGCGACTCCCACACCCCGGTCCATGACGGACCCGTCGAAGTCGTCCAAATCCTCAACAGAAAACGCGACGGCACGGACACCCCGACCGACCCAACCGTCCCAGGCGTCAAGCTCCCCCTCGGCGTGGAGTCGGGCGACCACATCCTACTCACCGCCGCCCACGACGGCACGATCCGCCTCTGGGATCTCGATACGATCTCCCTCGCGGACCCCGAAGGTCTTTTCCTCATCATCCAGCCCCTCGCCACGATCCACGTCGCTTCCCCCGCACAGATCTCCTCCGTGACCGTCCTTGACTCGACGTATCTCATCCATGATATCACGGGCAGGGTGTTGGAGACGGACGTCATGGATGTGAGGGGATCACGCGCCACACGCTGCCTGCTAGAGAGCCATGCGGGGGACGTACTCCTCAGCATCGATCCCTCGGGTCTCGTGGCTTCAGGATGCGGTGCAGGTCGACTTATGGTCCACGCCGCCGTACCCACTGACGACGAGCCCCACAGACAATGTGAACTAATCACCACAGAGACATTCAACACCCCCGCGGACCCTGCGTCAGGCGCCCTGGCCCTCCCTAACCCCATCACATCCCTCTCATGGGCCCCCACGGACGCCTTCCTAGACGTCGCCGGACCTCACCTCCTAGTCGGCCATGAGGACGGGCAGCTTCGGTTAATGACCATGTCAGATTCACGGAGGGGGCAGGGGCTCGCTATGGCGTGTAACTCGACCGCTGTGACCGCAGGGGTCCTCCGACCACACGCGGGTAGCGTCATCGATATGTGCTTCATCAAGGGCCAGAACCAACTCGCCACAATAAGCAGTGACGGCACTTTATTCATCTTTGAGTCTTCACCCGACCCAACCGACCCAACCCGACCCGCCCTCGAACCTGTCGGATACATAACCCTGCCACCCGTACACGACGCGCCCTACCGCATTCTGTCCCCCGAGGCGGGCGGTGTTATGGGCCGGGAGTTTATCCACGTCGTGGGTAAGGCGGGGACCGTGTGGTCGGTCGATGTTGGGCGATCGATCCCGAGCGTGGCTGATGAACGCCACAGGAAGACTTTCGATCTTCTCGCGGGCCTCAGTGAGCCGGACGCCAAGGATGTGGTGACCACCAGCACCATCGCTCTGCCTCACGTTGACCTGCCTCTACTCGACAAGAAGGCCGTCGTCGGCCGCCTCCTCGAACAAGAGAAGAAACGCGTCGCTGCCGAACGTCAAGCAGCCATAGGCGACAAACGGTTCGCTGCACTCGAGGAGGAGGAGGAGCTCGACATTGACGCCCTCACGACGGCTATCCAGGCCGAGCCGGACACCCCGCCACCCTTCACAGTCAAGGACGCAAGATGGAGGTCCGGCTTTGGATTCGACTTGACTGTGGCAGTTTCTGAGTCACCCGGTGAATTTGGTAAGTCTGAACTGTCCGCTGCCCGCGCCGCCGTCCGATCCAGTGTAGTCTACGCCCTCGACATGCGCCCCGCCCGTGCCATTGGCCCCGACTCCACCCAACCCGCCGAGCCCGCCATCATCACCGCCACCGTCCCCGAGGACATCGCCGAGCTGAAGGCAGTGACTATACAGACCACCCCCACCCCCGCCCCGATCCATCCGGCGGCGATCACCCGAATGACTTCCGGGGAGAACAGGTTTATAGTGGTGCTGCCCTCGGGCGACGTCGGTGTCCAGTCGGCGGGCGTGTTGACGACGAGTCCCGCCCACAGCAAGGGGTTCCCCGTGACGTCGTGCGCTGCCGGATCGGACGGGGTGTGCATGACAATGCTCACTGCCGACGCGTCTGGGGCCGTCATGGTGACCGGGACCTCCGAACCCGCGCCCAGTGAGATATCTCTGCCTGCTTCTGGCCCGTCCTTCACAGAGAAGGACTGGACGGCACCCCCCGCCCCTAAAGATGAGGAGGAGGTCGGGTTGACCCTACAGGCCGCCCTCGAGAGAAGAAACATGTCGGAACGGGAACGCGCGGCAGAGAGAATCAAGGCCGAGACCATCAGAGCGGTAGAGAGACTCAGAGCCAGGTTCAAGGAGGCCACGGAGCACGACTCGCATCTCACCCCTGCCCCAGCGACGGAGGGCGCCATGGACGTAGACCCGTCGATGAGGGACATCGTCGCCGACGAGGAGGCGGCCCACATCGCTCAGGCCCAGGCGGAGGCGAGGTGGCACCTTGAACACGCGAGGTTACACATGACAAAGGTGCTCGACGCGACCGCCGACTTGGAATGTGACGCCCGCACGCTTCGTAGCTTTAATATGGAGTCGTCAGTTGGGTCCTTCAGGCTGCATCGGCTAGCACCTGAGACATCAGCGGCCCTCGATGAGCTGGGATGCGATGACGTCGACGGCGACGAGGCGGACGACGAGGCCGATGAGAGCACAGACGACACCACTGAGTCGAGACCATCGACCGCTGTGCCGTCGGAGGGTGCGACGTCACGCCAGGCCACCCCCGTCCCCGAGGCCCTGTCAAAGGTCGAGGAAAGAAAGGCGCGGCGCGCGGAACGGAAGGCCAAGATGGACCGCCTGCTCGCCGAGGAGCCCAAGGATGGCACTCATGATCCCGATGACGTCGCTGCCATAGAAAACGCTCGGGTTAACACGGGGACGTGGCCGTTGAAGACGAGCGCGGAATACGTCGTGCCGGAGGGCGAGCGCGTGGATACTACGGCCAAGCGGCGCCAGTTATTGCTGCTTGAGAGAAGCGTGCACGATATTAAGTCAGAATTTAACGCGTCGTTTATAGAAACGCTCAAGATGAAACACTCGATCGTGCACGCCGCAGAGGAGGCCCGCGCCCAACTCGAGGCCATGCGCGGCGTCGCCCACGCGGTGGTTGACATCGCCCCGTCCCTCGCAGACACCGCCGCCGCCCTGTCCACACTGCCCGACGAACTCGGCCCCTTGGTGCTTCACAGCGACGAGGTGTCACCCGACCCAACCGTGGCGCCGGGTCGAATTACAGTTATCACGCTCAAGACGAAACTCAAGGAGATCCGGCGGGCGGAAGTGATCGCAGAGAGAAAGAAGGCGGCGAGCACCGCAGGCGGGTTCGGTGGACTCAAGAAGACGGTCGAGGAGGGCGCCGAGGAGGTCACCGACGCCGACCTGGGGAACCTCACCACACCTTGGGACCACCTACCCGATGACACCGAACTCGACGCAGTTACCATGACGGTGGTCGACCGGGCGGACGCGGGTACCCACCCGACCCACCCCACCCCCCGCCTGCCCGCGTTTATCCCCCCCGCGGACCGGGCACTCATCATCAACAACATGCTCCTGGTCAGGCAACGTCTCGTGGCTGATATCATTGCACGGGCTCAAGCTTTCGATGTTGTCGTACATAGACTCCATTGTGACCGGGCTAGACTGACCGCTGACTTGACTCAAGCGACCATGACAGCCCTCCGTCTCCACCAGGAGGTCGCCCTGCTCCAAGAATTCGAACGTGCTGACCGGACGCTCAACGAACGCCTCGCTAAGGAGCGGTCAAGCCAGTCAGACATCCAGACTGAGCTCGCTGAACTCGCCGAACGGCTCCAGAGTCGCACCGCGGAGGCTGATGACATCGCCGCGCGCGAGGCAGCCCTTAACGAGCGCCTCGAGGACCTGATCGGAACCGGCGAGACGGGGCAGTACGCAGACACCCTCCGCAAGCTATTCAACAAGCGCGTGACAAAGTATGACGACGGGGAGTCCGAGAGCGAGGATTACGACAACATAGGCGACTCTGACCTCGACCTGTCGGACAGCGACGTCGAGATCATCTGCCCTCCTGGGTGCAGCGCCGAGTTATTCGACCAGGTGTCAGATCTCAGGCTGGAGCGGTCCGCGCTCGCCGACGAGAAGGCAGCTATGTTGACATTCGCTCACGGGCTCAACACTAAGCGGAACGGTCTGTTGAAGCAGGAGAAGCTCGCTGTAACCAACATTGCCAAGACGCTTGACGAAATCAACCGCTTCCAGACCGAGAAACTTGCCAAACTGAACGTGCTCCCCGCCGCCGTGCCGCTGCAGCTCTCCCAGGTCTTCCTCGACCCCGCGCAGCTCGCCACAGAGAACTTTGAGTCAGTCACAATCTTCCCGGGCGACGGCATCAACATTCTCCAGAGCCGCATCGTTGGGCATAAGGCTAGAATCGCAGAACTGAAGCGAGAGGGCGTCGCGCTGGGTAAGGAGCGCGGACAGCTGACCAAGGAGCTGCAGCGCCTCGCTATGACGCTAGAGAGCGAAGAGGAGAGGAAGTTGGCCGGCCAGATGCTCAAGTTTGGACGAAAGGTGGATTTAGAGCGTCTTGATTCACTGAGTATTAACGACAAGGCCATTGCTATCCAAAGAACGATCGCAGAGACCCGCGCACGGGCCAAACAGCGCGAGGAGGAGCTAAGAGCCCAACTGATTCACGCCAAGGACGAACTCACAGCCACAAGGGCGAGAAACACGGTCGTGTTGAAGGAACAGGGCGAGCTGACGGACACATCACACCAGATGGAGGGCACACTGAGAAAGATGGAGCAGAAGCCGGCAGGTGGATTCGACTCGTCTCACAAGCAGGACATGATTGATATCAAGAGGCTGAGATCGCAGCTCGTGCAGGCGACGGACGAGACGGAGCATCTGAGGGCAGAGATCAACGTGCTTAGTCGGAAGTCGGGGTATCTGTACACCCAGGCTGACCAATGAACGTTGTAAATTGTGTGAATATGATTAATGGCTTGGCTACATTTTTGTTCTGTTTATAGAATTGAGGGTTATGTTTGGTGGAATTGTCAGTTAGTTCGGTGTAGCGGGGGTGGTGGTCTTGTTTGAGGACAATTTTTGCGTAGGTATCGTTTTGTTTTCGTGGGAAGAAATGACTCAAAGACGGGACAGAAGACGGGAACAGGCGAGCAAGAGCCGTCATGGGAACACACGCATGCAAGAGGAGCGAGATATCAAAAATCTCTACCAGCTCTTGCAGGATAACCATGTTAGGCTTCAAGCATGTGCTGATGAGCAGCAGTACAACTCGTTGCTGCTGAACACCATCTCTAACCTTGCCAATGTGTGTCAAAAGTACCCTAAGAACGCCGATCTCCGCGACAACTTTGCCGACGCTCTCCTTCGTTATGCTGGTGAGCTTGAACCGTTGATGGAAGTCGATCCCGTCGAGGTGGCCGCCCAGCACCTCTCAGAGTCGATAGACCTTGCCCCAGACACCAATGTGAGCAAGTATCTTCTTCTCGCGACGCTTCTCACGCCCGATGCAGCCTTTGGCCTCCTCGATGAAGGCATTCCCAAGGTAGCGGCTGGCACAGACCCCGTCGACGTCCGGACAGATATGTGTGATCTTCTCGAGTATCTAGTGGAGAACTACAGCACCTTGGTGACCCCAAAGATGATGCTCGTCCTCGGCCAGGCGGAGGCCACCATCGGTGCCACTCACGGGCCCGCGGTGCTCGAACATCCGGAATATCTCATATGCAAGGCGTCAATGCTCACACAGCGCGCTGTAGGTGAGGATGACGCCACTGCAGCGGCCACCATGGAGCAGGTTCGCGATCTTGTCCACCAATCCATCACCGGATGGGCCCCAGCGATAGATGCCGAGGTGGAAAGCGGTATTGATGCTGAGGCTGTGGTGCCATCCCTGAGGTCCCGCCAGACGGCCGCTGGGATGCTGATGGAGGCCGGGGAGGCGGGCATCGCTGCCCGGATCCTCGCCTTTATTGTCGGCCTCACTGAGGACGAGGCTACGACGCTAGACTTGATGTTCATGCTCGCCACAGCCTTTTATGATGATGGGGACCACGCGAACGCGCGGGACGTCGTCCAAGCGATGGGTGAGGCTCTTGTTCAGGCGGGGCCGGCCGTCCCGGATGAAATCAGAGCGAGCTACCAGGCCAATATGGCCCGGATTATTGCCGAGATCGATGCCAAGGAGAACTGATGGAATTGAGGTAAATACGCGGAAAACGTTGATGTTGCGTGCCCTTGTTTTTTCCCAACTCTTTATAGGTCCCAATATTTTGAGTGAAAAATGGAGCTCGTTCTGTTGCTTTCGCAAATAGCGGCAAAGAATGACGACTTCAAGACATATGTAACCGTGCCGCAGCTCAAACCCTTTTACACGCGGCCAGACTACTTCCTGGCGCCAGATCTATACCGCGACATGATCCAGGACCCCAGATATACCGAACTCTGCGATTTGGGTGCTCACATCCTTGAGTGTATTGGGCTAGCAGATGTATCCTCCGATATGCAAGCTCCAACGCTTCTCAATCTTGTGAAATCACATAATATGACGGAAAGCACTATGCCCGAGCCTGCCCAGGTGGAACTTGGCTACGGACCTGAGGTACTGCTGCTCCTTACCACCATAGCGAACCATGTTGCCGGCCAACTATCAGCGCGGCCCGTTACTGTGGAAGCACCGACCATCACCGGTGCTAGCGGGGCCGAGGTGGAGCATATTGATACCCAGGATGAGATCCTTGACCTCGTCGACATCGAGAGCGAGATCTCAGAGGCCGGGGATGAGGAGGCGGAGGTGGACGAGGTGACCGGACAGGATGACGTCCAATGGCTCTCCCAGTGCCGGAGACTAATCCCTCAACTCCGTACACCGCTACACCTGAACGCCAAGGACTGGCGCGCCACCATTCACTCCATCTTGGCTAACGCGCGGACTCTGAATGAGGCCGGAAGGGCCGTCACCACTGACCTTGATAGACTGTCACGCGTCGTCGTCGCCAACATGAATAATATATCGGTTCGGGAAGGCTTCTTGGCGAGTCAGCTGCATGATGAGGTCACCCGCCACGAGGCGGTCCACTCGGAGTACTCTAACGCCGTGGAGAAGTCCCAGACAGTCGGGGCGGAGGTGAGTGAGCTCAGTGCGGAACTCAACGCCATCAGCGATCAGCTGGATGAGGTCAGGTCCCGTATCAACGATCGCAGCGACTATATGGCAGACTCGACGCCCGTGGTGAGCGTGAAGCGCGCCATCAACGAGATTCAGAAGGAAATCGTGGAGTTGGATCAGCAGGTGATTTACCACCAGAGTCTATACCTCCGGCAACTCAAAAGGTAAACTTTTTTTGTACACGCAGCCTCGGTGTTGGTAAAACCCACTTTTATAAAAAAGAGATTCAATACGAGACAAGAGACGGCGAATGGCGACGGATGGACGTCGTGTTGCCGGGCTTGTAAGCATTGTTCTCATTGCCACATATCTTCCGATATTTGCTTCACAATTCACCAAGGTCCAAGGGAAGTTCAAATTCGGGCTCCTCGTCCTGACCTCGCTGTCAGAGCTCATCAAGGTGGTTGTGTATGCCGTTAATGTGGCGATGACGCACCGTTCTGATGTCCTGACGCACCACACGCCCGTCCGGGTCGGCGATGCGCTTCGGCTGCTCCCCCTGGCCCTTCTCAACGTCATGTCGGGCATTATCCTGTACATGGTTGCCGAGGCCACCGACGCGGGCATCACGGCGCTCATATACATCTGCTATATTGGCTGGCATGTCTTATTGGAGCTCAAGCCGCACCGCCCCGCCATCAAGCTCCTCAGCTCGGCCGTGGTCGTCGCGACGTCCGTCTACGGCCCCATGCTTGTTATCAACAACTCCCACCACTTTCAGGTGTATGCGGTGTACTGGCCGGCCTTCGCGGTCGTCTTCATTCTTCCCATCGCCGTCGCTGTCGCCACTCACCGCCTCAATCTGAGCTTTGTCAGCCAGACGCAGGAGGGCCCGGCCCACGCCCTCATCCTCGCTGCCGAGTCCCTTGTCATCGCTGCGGCCGGCGCCCTGTTCTACGAGGGCTCGTTCACTGCCCGTGCTCTCTTCTCCGGCTTCACGATCCCTGTGTGGATCTTCGCCATCACTCGCGTGGCCTGCGAGGTCACCCTCCTCAACGTCATCCGGCGGTTCGGGCATGAGGCCCCCATTCTCTTCTGGGGCCGCGCCCTCGGTGTCCCCGTGATCTGCCTGCTCTCCGCGGCGATCTCTCCCGCCCCGTTGACGTCAGGCCTGATGGGGGGTGCGGCATTGATCATTGGGGGGGTCATGCAGCACGGCGTGGTCCTGCACCGTGTGGAGTAGGCTAGTATGGTGCAGCATACATCGTAACAATGGCCAAACAGTGCAACGCTAACAGCTTTGTATAAAGTCGACATTTTTTTCGACTCGACTTGGGTTTCAACAAGTGGTCGAAAGCACAATAGCGTGGTCTTGCTGACTTCAGATTGGCATGGACAGTGACAATAGCGCTTGTTCTGGGCCTTCAGGTTGCGTAACTGTCGGTTTCTCGAGCGACTACACGCGAAAGGTGGACAGAACCGTCGGCATCTCGGGAAGACTGCCCAACGCGGTGTACACTCTCCCGCCCTGTCTTGTCCAGGCCCTCATCGGCTGCGCTAGTGTTGATGTAGGTACGAGAGAAGCTTTGTTCGTCGTATGTCGGAAGTTCTATCTCGCTAACAGGGAGTATGAGGAGAGCGAGGTCGAATTTGTTGCCGGTACTGCGCCGTTCACCACAATTATCACTCTTGACTGTGGCCGCTTATACGCAGAAGGCAGTAATCGGCATGGCCAATGCGGGGTCGGATTAGACGATGATGTCATTAATGGCCCCCGCCTCATCCGCCTCCCGCCCGTGCTGCAGGTGTGGTTTCGCGACACGACTTGGTTCGCTAAGACGACGCGGGGTCTATATGCATGGGGGATGAACATGCAAGGGTGTCTTGGCATTGGTTCCGACGTCCGTCGGGTCCGGTCGCCAGCATGGGTGGCTATCGGGGAGCCTTGCGTTGACGTGGCCGTTATATCCCAGCGGGGCGTCTCCTTCATCCAAACTGCACGTGGGTGGTATGGTTCTGGGAACAACCAACGGAACGTGCTCGCTGTTGGTCACGGCGGGCCCGTGACCGCGTTTACATTTCTCCCAGGTAGCGAACGTGTCACCAGACTACTCAGTGACGGGCAAGGCACAGTGGCATGGACATCCAACGCCTTGCTGGGTGCTGGTGACGCGGGCAGATTTGGCCACCTACGTGACGGCAGGAGACCGCACCGTTCTCAGCACCATAGCACTGCCCGATGGCGTTCCTGGCCTCTCCACTGCCACTGACGTTGACCAGTTCGTCCTCGGTGATGTAATAATGGCCGTCGCTAATTGTCGATGTTGGGTTCGTGGGTTCAACAAAACGTGTATGCTCGGTCTTGGCGGCGGGCCGATGCAATACGTCAGGAAATGGACCAAGTTGCCGTGCAATGTTGAAGCGCTAATCGTTGCACAACACAAGAAGGCGCCTGTGGCTGTGGCACTCTCGGATGGACAGCTGCTATGCTGGGGGCTGAACAACGACGGATCGATTAGCGATGACCTTGGTGGTTCGGTGGTGTCCACTCCCACCCCCCTCAACCTGCCTGGGCCCGTTGTGAAGCTTGTTGTTCATGATACCATGGCCTTTTTAGCTGTTCTGTTGACGGACGGGACGTGGGTCGGGCGGGGGTCGACCGACGTTAAGGTGGCGGACTGGCTCCCCCAGCCTGTCCCTGGTGGGGGAGCCAGATGGGGTGACTTGGACAGTCCTCACACACGAGACGGCCGCTATCCTCGACACTGGGCCGATAAACGTGCGGATATTGACCCCACCCACCCCAGTCACCGCCCCCGAGTACGCCCCCGTCGTTCACCGCCTGGCTGAGGCGGAAATACTTGAGACGGTTGAGGGTGAGGGCTGCACGATGGTCCGGACGGCGGCGGGGTGGGGGTTGGTGTGCGGGGACACCCTCATCCCCATCGACACGGCCGGGCGGAGGGTCACCCGATGGGTTGGGTGTAGGGGCACGGCGTTCGCATGGACGGATGAGGGTCTGATGGCCGCGGGGTACAACTGGGAGTCCAAGACGGGCACGGGTATACAGTCGATGTTTATCCCGGGGTTGACCCGGGTGGCCGTCGATGACGAGATTCTGGAGGTGCAATCGTTCCCATGCCAGACCTTCTTCAGGACGGCGGGCGGCTGGCTCTCATGTGGCGCCAACATGACCGGCAGCCTCGGGTTGGGCGATCGGGGTGCCCAGGGTAGGAGTAAAATCCCCTCGCCCGTGCTCCACAGCGAGTCCGTTACTCGCTGGGCCCGAGTCGGCGACGCATTCTTCGCCTGGGCTAACCAAGGGCTCATGATGTGTGGAAACTACTTTAGTGGCGGAACGACAAGTGTAATGATGAACTGCAACGTCAAGACCCTCACCCCCGTCGCCCTGCCCGACGACTTTAAGTGCAGGGTCGACCGGGTGGTGGGCAAGAATTCCTCATCGTTTATGTTCAGTGGCCGCCGCTGCTTCGCCGTCGGCCAGAACTGCAACGGCCAGCTGGGTGTTGGGTCAGATGAGAAGCTCATTCACGCCCCCATCGAGCTACCCTTCCCTGTGGACGACGTCGTCGCCGGTCACAACTGCACGGTGTTCCGGACTGGGGCAGACCTCCATTGGTGCGGGACATCGTTTATACGGGACACCCCCGCCATAAGGTCGCCTCACTTTATAGCCATTGACCAACCCGTCGTAAAGGTCGTCGTGGACGGTGCCATCTTCCTCAAGACACGCGCCGGGGACTGGGTCGGCAGGTGGAACGGGTGCGCGGATGATGTCGACGAGGACGAGGAGGAGAAGATGTGGCCAGTGCCGCCCGACATGATCGAAACGGCCGAGGAAGTAGGTTTGGGGCCAACGGTCATGGTGGTGCCGAAGCTCTCTCA
>PPCM01000907.1_pt1 | contig 16927 bp, 14 predicted proteins | sample 1555541 | NCBI WGS metagenome assembly PPCM01 (sample SAMN05284479, study PRJNA326546) | Marine sediment metagenome, whole genome shotgun sequencing project. | isolation source: marine sediment | place: Germany: Wadden Sea | collected 2012-09-05 | reverse complement strand
AAGTTTATTTTTATGGAGTATTTTATTGTTGAACAGGGATATATGTGGGATTCTATTCTAGATATACTTAAGGAAAAGGTTAAAGAGGGCGTTGATGTAAGAGTCATCTATGATGACTTAGGTTGTTCTTTAAAACTTCCACATAAATATCATAAGACGATTCGCTCATATGGTATTAAATGTGAGGTGTTTAATCCTTTAATTCCAATTATATCCTCGAAATATAACACTCGTGATCATAGAAAAATCTTGGTGATTGATGGTTTGATTGGCTTTACAGGTGGTATTAATCTAGCTGATGAGTATATCAATAAAATTGAGAGATTAGGGCATTGGAAGGATATGGGCATTAAGTTAAGAGGAGAAGCTGTATGGAGTTTTACAGTAATGTTCTTAACCTTGTGGGATTATTTATCTGGTGATGATACAGATACTATCTCATTTAAGGCAAAACAGCCTGATATCAGTGCGCAAGGTTTTGTTCTTCCGTATTCTGATAATCCCCTTGATCATGAGGCTGTTGGCGAAAATGTTTATATAAATATGATTAACAAAGCAAAAAAATATGTCTATATCACAACACCATATTTAATTATTAGTTCTGAAATGATTACAGCTCTATGTAATGCTGCTAAATCAGGGGTGGATGTAAAGATTATTACACCGCATATCCCAGATAAATGGTACGTACATATGGTATCAAGATCTTATTATGAAATTCTTATTAAGAGCGGGGTAGAGATCTACGAATATGAGCCTGGCTTCATGCATGGTAAAAATTTTGTCGTTGATGATATGTATGCAGTTGTTGGTACTATAAATATGGATTTTAGAAGTTTATATTTACACTTTGAGTGTGGTGTTTGGATGATGAATACTCATTCTGTAATAGATGTTAAAGATGATTATGAAAAGACTTTAGAAAAGTGTATTAGGATTGGTTCGGATTATAATGCATCTATCAGTTGGTTTAAAATATTATGTGCCTTGGTACTTAGATTATTTGCACCATTAATGTAAAAAAAGTGATGATACTAATCATCACTTTTTAAGTATTTTTGATAGTTATTTATAACGTAATTTATTTTATCCTCAGGAACATCAAACATTCTATAAACGTTTCTTATACAAAGATCAGTCATCGTATCAATATTTATGTCTATACCATCAAGGTAAGACTCGAAGACGTTATCTAACATCCCTGAAATTAGAATTTCTCTATGTATAAAATCCTCATCTGTATAAGAGGTCGTATAATCCTTAAAAGCTTTTTTCAATGAAAAAATAATATTTGACATTTTTGTTTCTTTCATTGAGAGGTTTATTTTCGCTGAGTTCATAGTTTCAAAGAGAATCTCGTGATTAACGAGATTACCAAATATTAAAGTAAGTCTAATTGCTGGAATAAATAGATAGTCTTTATCCTCATCGACAAGTGAGCTAATGTAGATGTTTGATTGCTCAATTTCATATTTACGCATTTCAATTAAAAGCTCATTTTTATCTTGAAACAAATTATAGAATGTGCCTGTGGAGATACCAACTTCTTTTGAAATCTCTCTTATTGAAAGGTTGCTACTATTTTTTTGTTTTAAAAGTATTTTAATTTTATTTATTATATCATTCTTATTAATCATAAATATATTCTATAGGTCTTAGACTGACTAGTCAAGTTTCATGATCGGATGGTTGGCACTTAGTATCTCCGATTTCATTGTTGCATTTAGATGCTGAATGGCTAATTCATTAAAATGTTCGATTGCCTCCTGAAGAACGTTAGTATATTCTTTTGAAAGTGTTTCTAATACGATTATTGCATCAGAGGTGTGATCTGTTATTTTTGTTCGATCTGCTTCACGCCAATTCCATCTACGACATAGACATCCCTTATCATCTTTGTAGATAATTTCATTGACCTCTGGTGGTTCATTGATATCTGACCCAATAGTCCTAAAGGTCTCAGTACCTTCAGCTAATGTTAGCCAGATATCTCCTTCAACTGTATCTAAATCCTCACCACCTACAGGTATAGCGTATTTTAAAGAAACACAGTTATAAATATCGACTAATGGATTAATACTAGGAAGTTCTCGACCTTTAATTACACGTTTCAATAGAGATTCAGCAGAGACTCTAATGCCTTTCTTAACATTTAAAATCTTATAAGTTTCCCGCCAAAGTGAAAGTTCACCCACTTCCAAAAGTGGCACTGTATGTATTTCTCTTGCAAGCGATTCGTAGTGCGTTAATAGATCGCGGGTATTCGTAGAAGATTTCGGATTAAATTTTAACTTAATAACGCCAATGTGCACTTCAGGAAATTTTTCGAAGATGCGTTCATCAATCTGTATATTCATATAATCCTCCTTTATACAAGTATACTTGATAATATATATATAGTGAAATTGCATATTAAAAAGAATTATATAGTCCAATATTTTAATATGACTCATCACGATTAAATAAATATTAACTTTTTACTTTATGTTCTTGCATAAAAGCATCTATGGTATATATTAAGTTGAGATAAAGGAGAAAATATGAACAAATTAATTAAAGAAGCCTCAAATGCAAAGTATATACCTAATATTTTATTGGTATCACTATTCAGCTTATCGTTTGTTATCATCGGGAGTATGTTAGGTATTCTAATAACAGTTCCTGACTTACCAGACTTTTTATCATTATCAATTAATGACCTGACTTTAGGATTTTTACCAACCATATTATTGGTTTTTCTGTATATGAAAGTTGTTGAGAAAAGAAGTTATAGAACTATGGGTTTTGAAAAAAAGGGTTACAAGAAATATTTATATGGATTTCTATTTGGTCTTATATTATTTTCGATAGCGGTTATTTTGTCGATTATATTCGGTGGGATGACAATAAAATTAAGTTTTCAAACAAGTTTTCTACCTGCTATTGTAACAATATTATTAGGTTTTCTGATTCAAGGTGCAGCAGAGGAAGTTGTTTTCAGAGGATGGGTACTTCCTGTTGTTGGTGCGAGATACAATCTTAAAGTTGCAATAATTCTTTCAAGTGCATTATTTGCATTTTTACATGGCTTGAATCCAGGGATAACATTATTATCCGTAATCAATTTGGTTTTATTCGGAGTCTTTGCAGCGGTGTATGCACTGCAAGAAGAAAGTCTATGGGGAATTTGTGGTTTTCACAGTGCTTGGAACTGGATTCAAGGTTCTGTCTTTGGAGTAAAAGTGAGTGGTACAACAGTTCCAGGGGGCTCAATATTTATTACAACACCTGTTGAAAGTAAGGACCTAATTTCAGGTGGAGCTTTTGGTATAGAAGGCTCAATTCTATGTTCAGTTGTATTTGTTGTCGGTATTGTATATTGCATCAAAAAAATGAAGAGTATTAAGGTGTAAACCTTAATTGGTTGTTATTAGTAAATTAATTTAGAAAGATCTGATCAATGAAAGAATATTTTAAGATACAAGTAGAAGGATACAAAATTTTCAAAGAAAACTTTAATAGGTATTTTGGCTATCAATTAATAACCTCGCTTTTGATAGGTTTATTGATGATGCCTGGATTGAAGTTAATTTTTAATAGTATGATGAAAGCAAGAGGTCTTGATTATGTAACCAATGGATTATTAAAAAAGTTTTTAATTTCACCGCAAGGCTTGATTCTTGTTTCATGTACATTGCTTGTATGTTTTATTGCCATAATGATGCAATTAGGAGGTTTAATTGTATTAACACATCAAAAAATTACGACAGGTAAAGAAATTAGATTTAGGGATATCACAGTTTACTGCCTAAGAAGAATTAAGTATATGTTCGGATTAGATGGTTTAATCATCGTTATATACTTTTCTGTGATTGCGCCGATGCTTGATTCTGACTTAAAAACCTCATTATTTGGTGACTTAGAAGTTCCTGGTTTTATTATGCAAGTGATCGAGTCCAATGATTTTTACAATTTTAGTCTAATGATGCTATTGGGAATGATACTGTTTTTTTCTATCCGCTGGATATTTTGTTTGCACGTTTTATTATTAGAAAAGCTTGATAGTAAGAGGTTTCTAAAACGAAGTGCAGCCATTCTAAAAAACAACCTAAGAAAGCTAATAAATTACGGAATAGCAGAACTTATTTTTGCCGTAATTGTTTTTGTTATAGCTCTAATGGTGATTGGCTTACTATCAGTAGTCGTTCTTTTACTTCCGCTAAGTGAAATTCTACAGACTCAATTACTATTTACAATTACGATTGCAATATTCATCTTGATTGGTTTGTTATCGTTTCCGTTAACAGTCATTCAAATGACTATTCTATATCATAAACTAACTGGGAATATTCAACCAGTTAAGATGGAGATTACGGATAAAGTAAGTATATTAAATAAAATTCTAAGTAGCCGTGTTCTTGTAGGCTTATGTATAATAGGCTTATTTATCGGTACGTTCTTTTACAACAATTATATGTATGACAGTTTGATTGAAGAAAAATATGATATTGGCATAACTGCACATCGTGGAAGTTCCATTCAAGCACCGGAGAACACACTCTCGGCCATCGAAATTGCTATTGAGAACGGAGCAACTCATGTAGAAATTGATGTTCAACTTACGAAGGATAATCAACTTATTCTATTACATGACACAACCTTTGCAAGAACTGCTGGATTAGATAAAAGACCTGACGAATTACTTTTATCAGAAGTTAAAGAATTAGAAGTTGGTAGTTGGTTTGATGAAGCTTATTTAGGTGAACCGGTACCTACACTTAATGAAGTCATTGACTTAACTAAAGATCAAATAGCTTTAAATATAGAAATCAAAGGTAGTTATTATAGTCCCAAAATTTATGAAGTACTAAATAATATAATTAATGAGAAGAATCTTAGTGATTGCGTAGTTACATCTTTGGAATACGAAGATTTAATCTCTATGGAAAACTTAAATTCTTCTATAAAGACAGGCTATATTATGTTTGTTGCAATTGGGAATCTTGAAGCTATAGATGTGGACTTTTATAGTGTAGAAGCATCTAATATATCGGAGAGTTTTGTTTCAAAAGCACATAGTATTGGTAGAGAGGTTCATGTATGGACTATCAATGAAACCGATGATATGACAGAGATGTTACGATATGGCGTAGACAATATTATTACAGATTACGATTATCTGTTGTATGAATTAATTGAAACTAGCAAAGCAGAATCGTATTAGGTTCTGTTTTTCTGTTAAAAGTCACATAGCGACTTCTTATGTATCATGATATAATATTTAAGATGGAGGGTAATTATGAAAGCAGTATTATTTGATTTAGATGGAACTTTATTACCAATGGATACAGATAGTTTTATGCAATTGTATGCACAAGCAGTAACACAGAAGTTTAGTGATTATTCAGAGGCAGAAGAAATATTTCCTCAAATTATGAATTCTGTAGGTCATGTAATTATGAATAGAGAAGATGATACAAACTATAATAAATTTTTTAAACATTTTGAAGAAAAAATGCCCAGAGCGTTAGATGCATATATACCAAGATTTAATGAGTTTTATGAAGATGGATTTCATAATATAAAACCTGCTACAAGTAGTTCTAGTGATATGATTGAAGCAGTTGAGATATTAAAGAATAAAGGTTATGAATTGATTATTGCTACAAATCCAATATTCCCAATGAGGGCTAATGAGCAAAGAATTGCTTGGGCCGGACTTGATATAAATGACTTTAAACATATAACGTCTTTTGAAGTTAATTGTCATTGTAAACCTTTCGTTGAGTTTTATCAAGAAGTTTTAAGGATGAATAATTTAGAAGGACATGATGTATTAATGGTAGGTAATGATGTTCAAGAAGATCTTACAATAAGAGCTTTGGGAGCGAAAACATACATTATCAACAATCATATCATTAATCGTAAACCTGATGTAAAAATTCCAGCAGACCATGTAGGAAGTTACAAGGATTTTCTTGAATTTGTAAAGGGATTAAATAGAAGTTTATAAGGAGCATTATGAAAACATTAGTATTAGCAGAAAAACCATCTGTAGGGCGTGAAATTGCGAGAGTGCTTGGGTGTAACCAGAAGCATCAGAGCTTTATAGAAGGTAAAAAATATATAGTTACATGGGCATTGGGTCACTTAGTAACATTAGCAGATCCGGATGTATACGATAAAAAATATGCGAATTGGCACTTGGAGGATTTACCTATTCTTCCTGATCGATTAAAGACTGTAGTGATGAAAAAAACATCAAAGCAATTTCATGTTGTTAAGAGTCAATTGAATAGACAGGACGTCTCTGATATTGTTATTGCAACAGATGCAGGTCGAGAAGGTGAACTTGTTGCTAGATGGATTATTCAAAAGAGTAAGGTGAAGAAGCCAATTAAAAGACTTTGGATATCTTCAGTTACAGATAAAGCAATAAAAGAAGGATTTAATAATCTACATGATGGTAGAAAGTATGAGAATTTATTTAAATCTGCAATTGCACGAGCTGAAGGTGATTGGTTAGTTGGTATAAATGCAACCCGTGCTTTAACGACTAAGTATAATACTTCTTTAAGTTGTGGTAGAGTTCAAACACCAACGCTATCAATGATCTATGAGAAAGAAAAACAGATAGTAGCATTTAGACCTAAGAAATATTATGGGATAGAACTTGAAACTTCTGAGGGTCATTTTACTTGGTATCAAAAGAATAATACGAGATTTTTTGATCTTGATTTTGTAAAAAACATCGAAAGTTCATTAAAAACTAAAACAGCAATGGTAGATGCTGTTGAAAGAAAAGAAAAAAAGAGTTATGCTTCGCATCTCTATGATTTAACAGAATTACAAAGAGATGCTTATAAGAAATTTGGATATTCTCCGAAGAAAACATTGGGTTATATGCAACGTTTGTATGAGCAACATAAAGCACTTACTTATCCTAGAACAGATTCAAGATACTTAACAGATGATATTGTTCCAACGATAAAAGATCGATTAAAAAGTATTTCGATTCAACCCTATAGAGCTCATGCTTTTAAGCTGACTAAAGGACAAATTAAAGGTGACAAACATTATGTAGACGATAAGAAGGTTACTGATCACCATGCAATAATTCCTACTGAAGAGTCTGTCAATGCTATGGCAATGTCTTTTGAAGAAAGAAACATTTACGAGTTAGTTGTGAAACGTTTTCTAGAAGTGTTAATGCCTCCGTATAGATATGAAGAAACATCTATTGAGGTAAAAGTTGGATCTGAAACGTTTAGATCAAAATTTAATAACACAATTGATTTAGGTTATAAATTGCTTTCTGTTGACAGTGAAAAGATTAAAACAACTCATCTTAAGAAGGGTGATAAACTGACGACGCGTCAATACACTATAACTAAAGGGGAGACATCTCCTCCAAACTACTTCAATGAAGCCTCATTACTATCAGCAATGGAAAATCCAGTTGCATTTATGGAAGATGAGGAGAAAAAGCTGAGGAATACTTTGACTAGAACTGGAGGTTTGGGAACTGTTGCTACTCGAGCGGATATTATTGAGAAGCTGTATAATAATGAGTTGATTGAGAATAAAAAGAATGGTATTCATATCACTAACAAAGGTAAACAATTGTTAAATGTCGCTCCAAAAGAATTGAAATCACCTGCATTAACAGCTGAATGGGAAGTGAAGTTAGAGAACATCTCAAAAGGATCATTAAAGTATACTGATTTTATTGATGAGATGAAATCTTATACAAAAACAATCATACATGATATTGATAAGTCTGGCGTAATTTTTAAACATGATAATATGACTTCTACAAAGTGCCCAGAATGTGGTAAGTTGATGATGAAAAAGAAGAACAAACATGGTGAAAGCTTGGTGTGTCAAGATAGAAATTGTAATCATAGAATCTCATTATCAAAAGTTACTAATGCAAGGTGTCCTGAGTGTCACAAGAAATTAGAGTTAAAGGGCAGTGGAGATAAGAAGATTTTTGTCTGTAGATGTGGCTATAAGGAAAAGCTGTCGAGTTTTGAAAAGAGAAAAAAAGATACTGGAAAAAGCGGTGGTAAACGAGATTTTGCTAATTATAAGAAAGAGCAAGAAAAGCTTTCAAAAGAAAAGACTAACAATCCGTTTTCGAAATTGAAGAATTTAGATCTAAAATAGCTCCCAATGGGAGCTATTTTAATGTTGTTAATTGATATCTCATAATCAAAAGACTCTTATCTTTCTTAGTTTTCACATCCGCTTTTAAGATGTTTGCAACATTTCCACTTGGCAAACTCATAGAAGTTTCCACCAACGTAGAGACAAACTCACTGTATGCTTCAGCTTGATCAAGTTCAACAAATTCTTTCACGCCCCACGGGAGTGACATTACTTTTACAGCGTCTCACGTATCACAAATGTTCCCTTGACGTTCGATGATTGAATTTTCGATTAATTCGATTAATTCATTTTTAAAATCATTATTATTTCCTAACATAAACCCTCCTAATTAGATAGAATTATATCAGAAAGGAAAGTGAAAATAAACCATAATTTTGTAAATGTATGAATTAAGCTTTTACTTATGGGTAAATTATTATTAGTTGTATTATGAGAGGTTTGAATGAAATATAGATTAAAGATAAAATCCATTCTAAATACGTTATTCCTCACTGTGGTAATCGTTCCTTTGTTTATCATTACTTTTGTTGCCTTAGGTTACACTAGAGATTACATTATAGATGTATCTAGAGGCTATAATCAGCAAATAATAAATAATATTCAAAACAATATTGAAAATTTTTTCGATGAGCCTCAAAAGGATCTGAATCTTATGAGAGATTCAATATTCTATAATGATGGAATTGATTTTGATTTTGCTGAGTCATTCATTGAAAATAGAAAATATTTTCATCATATACTCCTTATTGATGAGGATGGTACAGTTTTACAAACTCATCCTTCTACAGATGATATAATTGGTTTTGATTATTCAAGAGAAAAAGCTTTTAATTCCGTTTCAAATGGTGCGCCTGAGGCATGGTCAAGGATATATATTTACACTAGAGAAAATCTAGTTTCTGTTAATTATGCCGTACCAATAGAAAATAAAGTGTTACTTGGAGTTATACACCTCTCCAGTATGGAAGAACAATTGATATCTGGAATTGCTGACTCTGAACTTATTGTGGGAATAACTGATTTTTCAGGTGTTTATATTATGCATTCTGACTACGAAAAGGTAGTACAACGTGTAACTGATCCAAATGTTTTCGGCGGTGATTTGGACTTTGAACCGGTAATATATAATTCAAAAAAGTACTATGCGACTTCTGTTGAGTCGGAATATCAGGGATGGAAAGTAATTATTTATGAACCTTATGACAGACTACAGCAACGTATAGTCAAATACATTACTTATTTAAGTATTATTATTGTTGGATTAGCCAGCGTAAGTACTTTGATTGGACGAAAAGTATTTGAGTTATTTTTTAAGAACTTAGATCAAGTAGTTATGAATACAAAAAGTGTAGCAGAGGGTCATTATGTAATTGCTGATGACGAGGGCGTATTTATAGAATTTAATGAAATAAACAAAAATTTTAGGTATATGGCGACTGAAGTAAAAACTCGTGAGGATTTAATATTAAACCAAAGTTATGAAATAGAGAAAATGAATAAAGAGTTGGAAAGTCGAGTTATCGAAAGAACAAATGAACTGTTTTCTACTAATCAGGAACTGGAGATAACCTTAGAAAATTTAAAGCACACACAGGATCAGTTGATTGAATCTGAAAAATTGGCTTCTTTAGGTGACTTAGTTGCTGGTTTAGCACATGAAATTAATACACCATTGGGTATTATTCTTACAATAGTTACTTACTTACAGGACAGTACAGGTAAGGTAAAAAGTAAATATGAATCTGGTCAACTAAAAAAAGATGATTTTGAGCAGCATTTAAAATCATCATTAGATAGTGAATGTCTGATTTATGATAACATAAATCGAGCAATTGAACTGGTATCAAATTTTAAATTGATATCTACTGAACAAAGAAATACTGAACAAAGAAATATAGTTTTACATGAATTCTTAGAAAGTATAATTAAAAGTCTAGAGCCTCAAATGATAAAAAGTAATATAAAAATAAGACTACATTGTGCAGAAGGAATAGAGATCATCACAATACCATTATCATTGTATCAGATTGTTTTAAATCTTGTGTACAATGCGAAAATCCATGCATATGATAATACTGGTGGGTATATTGACATTGATGTTGTTGAAAATGAAAATTTCATAAGGATCAGTTTAAAGGATTATGGTCGTGGGATTACACATGAAAATCTGAAAAAAATATTTGATCCATTTTTTACTACACAAAGAGGTAGCGGAGGTACAGGATTGGGACTAAGTATAGTCTACAATTCGGTTAAGCAAAATCTACATGGTAATATCTATTGTACAAGTGTAATTGATAGTGGGACAGAATTTATTATTGAGCTGCCATTTAATATAGAATAAGGCTAGTTATTTCTCGAAATATCAGATATAATATAGTTAGACTTCGTTAATAATATAACATCTTAAGTACGATAAAATGTTTTTACGATGTCAAACTCTTTCTAATTAGGAAAACTTCCAAGTTCACTTGGAAGTTTTTCCTATTCTAATGGTACAATAATACCATCTTCAATATGTACTAAATAAAACATTCTAATTGCGTCTCCATATTCGTTAATTAGAAAATCATTTTGTAAACCAGTATATGTGGCATTCACAATATCACTTTTTATATCCTCTATAGAAGAGTTCTTTAGAAGACTTTGACATAATAACTGTGTAGCTTCATAGCTAGTTAAAGATATAAAAGAGGGTTCTATTTTATATCTTTCTACATAACTTTTACTAAACTTCTCGTAGTCGGGTGTTGAAATATTTCTGTTATATGATGAGTAACCATAAGCTCCTTCAGAAGATTGCCCAGCTTGTATAATTAAATCACTCGACATAGTCCATTGGCTTAAAGCTATAGGAATATCCACATTTTTTACATTTAAACGTTGTAATATTTCAGATGCATTATGCGCAGATGTAATAAGACAAATACCATTAGAGTCATTTGCTATAATATCATTGACTATGTCATCATAACTTGAATCTTCTAATGCTGTATGAAAAACAATTTCATTATTTTTACTTAAATACTCATCTCGAAATTCCTCAAAATATTTTACAGAGTAAATATCATTACTCATTTCATAAACAATTGAGAGCTTAGTAACTTCAATTTCTCTTGTTCTTCTTGCGAGTTCTTTTGCCTCAAATTCCATTGATTGGATTACTCTAATAAAAAAATCATCTTTGCCTGTCAATTTTGGTGTACTTATACTAGGACTGATCAATAAAATTTCTTCCTCATTAGCTTTTACTATTGCTGGATACATATTACTTGTTATAAATCCAACTGCCGAGAAAACAGATTCTGTTTTGAAATCATTGATGATGTTTAATGCTTCATCTGGATCAGAAAGATCATCTCTAATAATTGGAACGAATGTCACAGAATTATATAGATCATTGTTATTTAGATCATCTATAGCCATTTGGAAGCCATTTTTTGATGCGACACCAATTTCATGATTGCTTCCAGATAAGCTACCAGCAAATCCAATGCGTATCTCACGTTGACTATTACAGGAGATCAGAATAAATGATATAATGGTTAAGAAAATTATTTTTTTATACATATAGCACCTCTTATGACAATTACCCTTAATTAGGTGTGTAAAAACAGAAAGGTACAAAATGGACATAAAAGATGAAGTAAAAAAAGCAGTGGTTGCAGAAGTGAAGAGCAATTATCATAAAGGACGTGTAGTGGGTGCAGTTATAGAAAAAGGATACAAAATTTGTAAAGGTCAGGTAAGATTTTTAGGTAGGTATATAAAGGAGCTAAAAAAATGATTGAAAGAAGCAAATATTATATACTTATGGTCATTGCAACATTTCTTTTTGCAGGTGCATTTGTTGCTGGTAAGCTTGGGACAAGTAGTTTTTCTCCTGTTATCATGACTTTTTTAAGAATAGGAATGGCGACTGTAATCTTATTTCCTATAATGATACATAGAGAGAAGTCAATTAAATTGACTATGTCTGAGTTTAAACTTGTATTTATTCTTGGCCTTGTTGGGATGACATTTTATCATTTGTTCTTTTTCAATGCATTAAAGTATACAACAGCTTCGAATGCTTCGGTTATTAATGGATCCATGCCTATTATAACTGCAATTATTGCAGCCTTTGTATTAAAAGAACGATTATCATTGAGGCAAATAGTATTTATTGTTACTGCTTTTGTCGGTGTTTTAACGATCATCACTGATTGGCAGGTGACCATTCTTTTAAATATGAACATTAATAAAGGAGATATCTTGATGTTGTGTGGTACTATCTCGTGGTCAACTTATGGAGTTATCATAAAGAAGTCAGAGCCCGAAATGAGTGCTCTGAAGATGACTACTTATACCTTATTCATTTGTACGATGATATTACTTCCTTTTGCACTCTACGAAATAATCAAATTTGACAGTTTGAATGTTCCTTTTAGTAGTTACTATACTATTGTATATATGGCAGTATTTCCAACTGTGATTGGGTATACTATTCAACAAGCATCAATTAAGGCTTTGGGGCCAAGTACAGCTTCGTTATTTATTAACCTTGTACCATTTTTTTCTATATTACTATCAATAATAATCCTACAAGAGACGTTAAATCCATTAAATATTCTAAGTGGAATAATTATTATAGTATCTGTGATATTATTTGCTAGAAGTAAGGCAACTGTATAAGTTGTCTTTTTAATTGCATGGATTTGTGCTATTATAATAATTGTTGATATATTACTATAAATGAGGTGTATATGATTTTATATGGTGCAGACTATAATCCAGAACAATGGTCAAAAGATATTTGGTTAGAAGATATGATGTTAATGAAAGAATGTCATGTAAATATGGTAAATCTTAATATATTTGGTTGGTCTATTCTTGAACCTGAAGAAGGTATATATGATTTCTCCATGTTAGATGAATTAATGGATTTGTTACATGATAATGGCATTGGTGTGGATTTAGCAACAGCCACAGCAGCGCAACCTGCTTGGTTATCAATGAAGTACATAGATGTTTTGCCAATGGATAAATATATGAATACCGTTTGGCATGGTTCTAGGCAAACATATTGTCCAAACAGTAAGAATTATAAGAAAAGAGCACATGAGTTAGTTAGAAGACTTGTGAATAGATACAGAAAGCATCCTGCACTTAAAATGTGGCATATTAATAATGAGTATTCAGATCATACTTCAATATGTTATTGTGATGCTTGTGCGGATGGTTTCAGACAATGGTTGAGTGACAAGTATTCTATTGAAGAAGTTAATGAAAGATGGGGGACGGCCTTTTGGTCACAAAGGTACTATCATTTTTCAGAGATTATTCCACCACGGAATACTGCAGCAGATCCTAATCCAGGACTAGTTTTAGATTACACAAGATATATGTCAGAATCAGTTCGTAAACTGTATATGGATGAAGTTGATATTATTAAGGAGTTTACACCTGATATCCCAATCACTACAAATTTTATGGGAAATGATAATAAACCATTGGATTACCACAGATGGTCAGAAAATATTGATGTCATCTCTTGGGATAGTTATCCGGATCCTTTAGATAGTCGTAGTTATATGAAAAATGCTCTTACTCATGATTTGATGAGATCTTACAAAAAGGCGCCTTTTATATTAATGGAGCAGGCTCCAAATCAAGTAAACTGGCGTTCGAAGAATCCTAATAAAGAACCAAATGAAATGACTTTATACAGTATGCAGTGTCTAGCACATGGAGGTAAAGGTATCATGTTCTTTCAGTGGCGACAATCTTTAAAAGGTGCTGAAAAGTTTCATAGTGGTATGGTGCCTCATAATGGTACTGACACAAAAATGTATAAGGAAGTAAGAGCATTAGGAGAACTGGTATCAGAATTAGATGTAAATGTGTTTGATTCAAAAGTCGCAATTTACTTTGATTACGACAATTGGTGGGCATTAGAGTATGCACCTGGTCCTTCAAGTGAAATGAAGTATATGGATATTGTTAGAGAGTACTATAGTTACTTTTATGACAACAACATTCCAGTTGATTTTGTGTTTAAGAATGACTCCTTAGATGGTTATGAATACTTAATTGTACCTAATGCCTACATGATCCATGATTCTAATTATTTCAGTGATTATGTCCAAAAAGGCGGCAATCTAATAATGGGGGCATTTAGTGGTATCGTGGATGAAAGTGATACAGTATTTAAGGATGGCTATATGTCATCACTTAAAGAAGTTTTTGGAATATCAATAGACAGTTACAATGTATTAAAAGCACCAAAAGCAAATAAACTTGGTACATATATGTGGCAAGATGATATTATTTGTAATGAGGCCCATAAGATTATTGAAGAAAATGTAATAGTTACTAAAAATCATTATGGAAAAGGGATGTCTTATTACATTGGCGCTAGATTTGAAGACTTCTCTCAAATACTTAGTCAAATTGTTTCGGTAAAAGGGATAAATTTTGAAGAAGGAATATCGGTGAGAGTTGGAAACAAACAGACTTATATTTTAAATTTCACAGACAATCAGAAATGCATTGATTTTAAAAATATGAAAATAGATATAAAACCATATGGATTTGTTGTAATAGATAATTAAAATGAAAGAATTTTTCGAATAAAGTAAATAATTGTTTATTTAACTATATGTAAGGTAAGGATGTACCAAGAGGTACGTCCTTTTTTTAATTGTTTAGTAAAACTAAACTTTGAATTGAAAATAATGAAAAAAAGACTTGATTTTTTGTTAAAAATTGTGTAAATTATGTTTAGTATTTGTAAACTAAAAGTTGAATTTATAGAGAGGATTAATTATGTCTATAGGAGAGAAAATAAAGAATATGAGATTAACACAGAGTTTAACTCAAGAGGAACTCGCTGATAGATGTGAACTCTCTAAAAGCTTTATCTCTTTATTAGAAAGAGATTTGACATCTCCATCCATAGCCACTTTGACAGATATTCTTGATGTATTTAATACGACATTAGAGGACTTTTTTAGTCAAAAAAAGTCTGAACAGTTCGTGTTTACAAAAGAAGATGTCTTTGTTAAAGAGTCAGATGAAGATGGTGTTGAGATAAATTGGCTTGTCTATAATGCTCAAAAGAATGAAATGGAGCCAATTTTAGTTAAATTACAACCTGATAGTATTCTATTTGATGAGGAAGCACATCTTGGAGAAGAATTTGGATATGTATTATCTGGGATTATAAAATTAGATATAAAAGGAAAAACGCTTAAAATAAAAAAAGGTGAAAGCTTTTATTATAAAGCCAACGCACCGCATAAAATATACAATGATGGTAAGAATGTAGCAACCGTTTTAATGGTAAGCTCTCCACCAAGTTTTTAGGAGTAGGATATGTATTTAATAGAACTTAAAAATTTAACTAAAATTTATGATGGTGAAACTGTTGTAGATGGTATTGATTTATACATAAGAGAAAATGAATTTGTAACAATGTTAGGTCCTAGTGGATGTGGTAAAACAACTACACTTAGGATGATCGGTGGATTTGTTCAACCAGATGGTGGCGAAATCTTGTTTAATGAGGACGACTTAACTGTAATTCCACCATATAAGAGACAAATAAATACAGTATTTCAAAGGTACGCTTTGTTTCCACATTTAAATGTATATGAAAACATAGCTTTTGGACTTAGAATAAAAAAAGTACCTAAGAAGTTGATTGATTCTAAAGTGAAACGTATGCTAAAACTTGTAAATCTAGAAGGCTATGAAAGAAGAAAAATTGATGCCTTATCTGGTGGACAACAGCAACGAATTGCTATTGCAAGAGCTTTGGTGAACGAACCAAAGGTTTTACTACTAGATGAACCATTAGGAGCTTTGGACTTAAAATTGCGAAAGGAAATGCAAATTGAATTAAAGGCAATGCAACAAGAACTTGGTATTACTTTTATTTATGTAACGCATGATCAAGAAGAAGCACTGACAATGAGTGACAGTATAGTGGTAATGAATAATGGTGTCATACAACAAATCGGTTCTCCAACTGATATATATAATGAACCTCAAAATGCATTTGTAGCTGATTTTATTGGTGAATCTAATATTGTTACAGGCATCATGAAAAAGGATTGTTTAGTTGAGATTAATGGTCAAGAACACGTTTGTGTAGATTCTGGTTTTGAAATAAATGAGGAAATTGATGTGGTTATAAGACCAGAGGATATGGACTTTTGCTCTAAAGAAGAAGCTAAGTTTGCTGGAATAGTTGAGTCTATCGTCTTTAAAGGTGTTCATTATGAGATCGTCTTTAACGATAATGGACAACAATGGATGATTCACTCAACCAAATCAGTTGAAGTAAATGAATCTGTTTTTGTGAAGGTTTTACCAGATAATTTTCATATAATGAAGAAGGAGGCACCATGTTAAAACGTGTTGGTGGTGTACCGTATATTATATGGACTATTATGTTTATAATATTGCCAATACTCATCATAACTGTCTACAGTATAACATTGAATGATGGTACCCTAACATTAACAAACTTTAGTTTGTTTTTTGATGCTCGTATTCTAAATGTTGTTAAGAGATCTTTGTTTACAGCGTCGATCACGACAATTATATGCTTTGTAATCGGTTATCCTTTAGCTTATTTAATGAATCAAGTAAAAGCTAAAACTGAAAAGTTCTTAGTTGTATTATTAGTCTTGCCAATGTGGATGAATTTTCTTCTTAGAACTTATGCATGGCAAGCTATACTTGGTAAGAATGGTGTAATAAATAGTCTTTTAACATTTGTTGGTTTACC
>PPCM01000906.1_pt1 | contig 16937 bp, 18 predicted proteins | sample 1555541 | NCBI WGS metagenome assembly PPCM01 (sample SAMN05284479, study PRJNA326546) | Marine sediment metagenome, whole genome shotgun sequencing project. | isolation source: marine sediment | place: Germany: Wadden Sea | collected 2012-09-05 | reverse complement strand
AAGCCGTTATGCAGGAACTGGCCCCATGCGAAGGGGTTGGTGATAACTTCTGTGAAATTATCCAGTTCTGCGCGACCGTTTCTGATTACATAACCAACCGGGTTCTGCATCCAGCCGTTGGCAAGGATGATCCATACTGCAGAAATATTAGAGGCGATAGCCACAATCCAGATACAGGCTGCGTGCATTTTGGGGGAAAGTTTTTTCCAGCCGAAAATCCATGCAGCGAGAAATGTCGATTCCATGAAAAAGGCGACAGTGGCTTCAATGGCCAGCAGCGACCCGAAAATGTCACCTACATATTCGGAATAGCGGGACCAGTTGGTTCCGAACTGGAATTCAAGAGTGATTCCGGTCACGATTCCGAGAACAAAGTTAATGACGAACAGCTTTCCCCAGAATTTAGTCATGCGCAGGTAAATGTCTTTTTTGGTGCGCACGTACATAGTCTCCATAATGGCAACCATGATGGAAAGCCCCAGTGTGAGCGGTACGAAAATGAAGTGGAACATTGTTGCCATGGCAAATTGCAGCCTTGACAGCATCAGAACATCCATCATTCCTCTCCTTGTTCAAGTTGTTGAGTTAGTTCCCTGAAATTTTTTCCAGAGCTTCCTGAGCCAGCCTTCCCACCGTTACAGACTGCAATGAAGAGTCCTTGTAAATATCTATAACAGTATCATTATCCGCCAAAGCTTCAAGCTTTTTAACGGACTCGGCAGCTTTCAGTCCTCCCAAAGCCCAGCAGGCCGTTCCCTGTATCACCGGGTCGGGGAAGGAAAGAAAACGGATCATATCTTCTGTGGCCTGAGCCGCTATTTGCGGGCGGTCCTGCGCCAGCCGGGCAACTCCCCAGACCGCTCCCCTGAGCAGGGTCGGGAATTCAAGATAGTTTTCCGGGCCTTTTTCGTCCTCATGGCTGTAGCTGAGCAGGATTTTTCCATATTCAGCCCCCATTGTTTCGTTTACCGCAGAAATTTCACCCATGGCTTCAGGTACGCCCCAGGCGCACCCGCCGGATTCTTCATTAAGCATCCACATGATCCTGCGCATGACGATTCGTGCCTTCGGTGCGTCTTCTTCCACCATTCGGGAAATCACCTTGCCGAAGCAGGTTATTCCGTGCCAGCGGACAATTACCGTGGGCGCACAAAGTGACGAGAAAAGTGGAGAAACAAGGCTCTGCATGGAATACTTTTCCATCAGGGTTTCAAACCCTGTTTCCCAGTTTTCACTTGCCAGAGTCTCCATGACTTCTTTTTTTATTCTGCGTCCGACAGCCATTGCGAACCTCCATTTGAAGATTATCGCTAAAAAAAACTATTATCGATACTAGTGTAACGGGTTCCTATTTTTACATTTTCAATATCTTGATAACATAAAAGGAAAGGCTTTGTGAATTAGTTTTTATTAAAAGGCAAAACTCCCGGGCAGAACAAATCTGCCCGGGAGAAGGTCTTATTTACCGGTTTTTTCCTTGATGGCAGCAGCAATGGCTACACCAAGCTGAAAGCATTCTTTCAGGGCGTCGTGGTCAGGACGGTTCTTGGCTTTGATTTTAGGATCGATAATGTCGCAACCCATTTTTTCAAGCCATTCGTTGAGAATGTTAACGCATTCGCCGGACCAACCGAAGGAACCGACACATGCACCGATTTTATCTTTGGGACGCAGACCTTTTACGTAGGTCAGTGCATCAGCCATACCGGGCAGAATGCCGTTGTTGTGGGTCGGGGAACCGATAACAATGGCAGCGGAGTCAAAAACTTCGCTCATGATATCACTGTGGTGGTTTGCCTTAACGGACATGACCTTAACGGAGATGCCTTCAGAAACCAGACCGGAAGCAACAGCGTTGATCATGCGCTCGGTGGAGCTCCACATGGTATCGTAGAAAAGGGTGGCCTTGTTTTTAGGAGTCTGATTTGCGTACTCCATGTATTTTTCAAGGGCGAAAGCACAATCATCACCGCGGTACATGAGGCCGTGGTCAGGGCAGATCATGTCTACGTCAAGGTTGAGGCCGGCGAAAGTTTCAAGGGTTTTAATTACCTTGGAGGAATAAGGGGTGATGATGTTGGCGAAGTACTGCTGCATGTGGTCTTCGACCATTTCTTTGCTCATTTCATCAACCCAGCGTTCACTGGCTGCGATGTTCTGGCCGAAAGCGTCACTGGTGAAGAGCAGTTTGTCTTCGGGGACGAAGGTGAACATATTGTCAGGCCAGTGCAGCATGCGGGTTTCGTAGAAACGCAGGGTGCGTTTACCGATGGAGACTTCTTCACCGGGCTTAACAACGTGAACAGGCCAGTCTTCGCAGTCGAAGAAAGTTTTCAGTGCTTTGCCGCCCATTACGGAAACAAAGATTTTTTCAGGCTTGCAAAGTTCAACCATTTTAGCGAGGCAGCCTGCGTGGTCGGGTTCGAGGTGGTTGACCACGATGTAGTCGATTTCTTCTGGCTTGGTCAGGTGGGAGAGGGAGCATATGAACTGGCTTTCAGATCCTTTGGATACTGTATCCACTAGAACTTTTTTTTCGTCTTCAATGTAAAAAGCATTGTAGGTGGTGCCGTTAGCGGAGCGTGCATAGCCGTGAAAATTACGGCAGTTCCAGTCTACCACTCCGATCCAGTGTACGCCTTCTTTGATTTCAACAGGTCTCACTTTGTTATTCCTAATATATTTTCTGGTTGGTGTTTGATGCGCAGAAAGCCGGGGCAGGCCCGGCTTTCTGTGTGTTTTTTTTATTCATATCCGGGAGATCCCGGAATAATTAATCTTCAGGCTCGAAATCGTCCTTGCCTGCGCCGCAGACAGGGCATTCCCAATCATCGGGAATGTCTTCGAATTTGGTACCGGGTGCAATTCCGCCATCAGGATCGCCTTCAGCCGGGTCGTAAACCCAGCCGCAAATTGTACATACGTATTTCATTTCTATATCTCCGTATTAAAGTTATTTAGCCCAACGGTTTGAAAGCTTTTTTACTTGCGCCGCATACAGGGCATTTCCAGTCTTCAGGCAGGTCGGCAAACGAAGTCCCTTTGGGAGTCTTGCTTTTGCGGTCGCCTTTGTCAGGGTTGTAGATGTAACCGCAGTTACTCATCTGACACTGGTACATATCTTTAGGTTCAGCCATATTCTTGTTCCTGTCTTATGCCTTCCAGAGGCCGTGCAGGTTACAGTATGCGCGTGCAGTTACCGGGCCTTCTGATTTTACGCAGAATTCAGCTTCGGGTTCTTCACCGGCATTAAGCTGCTTGAAAAAACGCTCATTTCCACAAACAAGCTCAATCCATTCGATCCAGTGCTTTTCGATCATGGGGTGGGCAACGTCGCCGACTTTTACCTTGTAGCCGCCTTCGATTTTTTCGATAACGGGAACGTGCTTTTCTTTAGCTGCGTCAACGGTGTTTTCAGCCATGAGGATCATATCAGAACCACAGCAGGCGAGGTTACCGGGACCGGCATGAAGAACCATAGTAATATTACCGCAACCTTCACATTTATAAACTTCGTACAGTTCAGCCATCTCTAAATCTCCACTTGGTTAAGGTTATCGACTACCAGTTTTCACAAACTACCTGAAAATGTGCCTGAGGATGGTCACATGCAGGGCATTTATGCGGTGCAGAATCACCTTCATGGGTGTATCCACAGTTCTGACACTGCCAGATGATGGAGGTGTCTTTCTTAAATACTTTATCGTCTTCAATGTTCTTGGCAAGAGCAAGATATCTTTTTTCGTGAAATTCTTCTGCTATGGCAATTGCACGGAAAACGGCTGCAATGGATTTGAAGCCTTCTTCTTCTGCAATCTTAGCGAATTCGGGGTACATTTCTTCCCATTCATGTCTTTCGCCGCCGGCAGCTTCCTTGAGGTTTTCGATGGTGGAACCGATAACGCCGGCCGGGAATGCAGCGGTAACTTCCACTTCGCCGCCTTCAAGAAGTTTGAACAGTCTTTTAGCGTGTTCTTTTTCCTGATTTGCAGTTTCTTCGAAAACTTTGGAAATCTGTACGTACCCTTCTTTTTTCGCTTTGGAAGCGAAGTAAGTGTAGCGGTTACGGGCCTGAGACTCGCCTGCAAATGCGGTCAGGATATTTTTTTCAGTTCTGGAACCTTTAAGTTGGGACATGAGTTTCTCCTTCTCACGCTGATGCGTGTATTCGGTAGTAATCGAAATTGGTAGTGCAATATTTAGCAGTTAATAACGCCGCTGTCAGGTTATTTAGGCAAAAAATAACATCTCCATATTTAAGTATTAGTATTATATGAAGATGCTATTTAAATATTAATGTACTTTATTTAAGCACTCCGGGCATAATCCGAAGTACTCAATTGAGCATCCTTTTACGTCATAACCACGCGCCGCAGTTTCGCCTATCGCGGGGGCTATTACTTCTTCCATGACATCGTCCACTTTTCCGCACTGCATGCACCGAATGTGGGGGTGCGGCTCTGCGTGGCCGTCAAATCTGTTTTTTCCACCAGTCTCGAGCTTAAGAATGATACCGTTTTCTGCAAGTAATTCGAGGTTACGGTATACGGTACCAAGACTGATGTTGGGTAATCTTTTACGAACCCGCTCATATAGTTCATCCGCAGTGGGATGGCAGGTCAATCCTTTGAGCTCCTCAAGTATGAGTTCTCTCTGTTTTGATCTTCTTTGTCCTATTTTCATGTGCACCTCTTGCTCATAAAACTAGTAATAGTTCTCGTTTAAGTCAAGAGTCTTTTTGCTATGTGTATAAAAAATTTTAAATTCAGCTGGTTGAGTACCATACTTAAATAGTGTGATAAAGGATAAGTTATTGAAAGGGAATAGAGGGTTGCAGTTGGAAGGGATTCAAGCTATCCCTAGAATAATTGAATTAATGTAGATTCTGGAGTGGTCGTGCCAAGTCTTAAAAGCTTAATCCTTCATTCGGACGCCGAGGTCCGTGCTGCAATCCGAAAAGCTCTGCGCGGGGTCGATCTGGTGCGTGTTCTTGGCGAAACAGTAAACGCAGATGAAGCGTTGGAACTGCATAAGAGTGTGGGGTACGGGATTATTTTTCTGGGTTTTGACTTTGAGGAAGGAATAAGCGGGGCTGAGCTGGCACAGGCTCTCGGCGGAAGTAAGCATAAACCGGGGCTGATCTTTATAGCGGGTGATGAAACAAGGGCTTACGAAGCTTTTGAGCTGGGTGCTCTTGATTATTTGATCTGGCCGCCTGAAGAAGAGCGTATGGAGAAGACCCTTGAGCGTATCTCACGCTTCAAAAGTCATTTCCGGGAAATTCCCGAACCTTCCGATTGGAAAGAGTCAGGAACCGGGGTGGAGACCGGCGAGGAAACCCTGCAGCTTTCCCTTGGTGAAGATGAGCAGGACAAATTTCTTTCCGCCCTCAAAAATGCATGGGATTTTTCGCAGACCCGACAACCGGAGATAGAAAAGCTTCCGGTCAACCAGGATGGGCGCATGATACTCATCCCTTACACTCAGATCATTTTTGTTGAGGCTTACGAAGACTACTCTTACGTGCACACTGCCAACCAGAAATTTCTCACCTCCCACCGCTTAAAGAATCTTGAAGAACGTCTCGGGCCGCACCGTTTTTTCAGAGTACACCGCAAATATTTGGTTAATTTGGAAATGGTTACTGAGATAGCCTCACTGCCGGGTAGTAACTTTATGTTGCGCACTGCCGGGCGAACAAGGATCGAGCTGCCCATCAGCCGCAGACGGATCAGCAAACTCAAGCAGATTCTGGGGATGTGATGATGAGCATACCGTTTACCGATACTCATGTGCCGTTTGCCGAATATGGGATGAATTGCCTCTTACCGGTGTGTATCCCTAGAATAGGAAGACCCGTTTTAGGGAAGAAGCATGTTTTAAATATCGAGGTGTGTTTGGCGGTTTTAAATAAAGGAGGTCTCTGTGGATCATAAAGAAACACTGGACAGCCTGTTGCACGAAGAGAGGGTTTTCCGGCCTTTGCCTCAGATGCTTATCGAGGCCGGAGTCAATCCGCAGGATCTGCGCGCTGCGCGGGAACTGGCGGATGTGGATCTCTGTTCTTATTGGGAAGAAGCCGCTGAAGAACTGGATTGGTTTACCAAATGGGAGCAGGTCTGTGATATTTCCGATGCGCCTAATTACCGCTGGTTCAGGGGCGCGCGCTGCAACATTGTTTATAATGCCCTTGACCGCCATATAGAGACCGTCAACAAGAACCGTCTGGCATTGATCTGGGAAGGTGAGCCGGGCGATTCCCGCCAGTTTACATATTTCGAGCTTTACCGGGCCGTTAACCGTTTTGCCAACGGTCTTAAGGGCTTGGGAGTAGGCAAGGGAGACCGGGTTGTACTCTACATGCCGCAGCTTCCCGAAACCGTAATCGCCATGCTGGCCTGTGCCCGTATCGGTGCGGTGCATTCGCTGGTCTTTTCCGGTTTTTCCGCCCGTTTGCTGCGTGAACGTGTCCGTGAAGTAAATCCCCGTGTTGTGGTCACCGTGGATGGCTTTTACCGCAACGGACAGGTCATCCGTTTGAAGGAAGAGGTGGACCGCGCGCTGCTAGATGATCCGGCAGAAGCACTTGAGTCTGTTGTGGTCGTGCATCGGGCCAACGTGGACGTGAACATGGATTCCGCCCGTGACTGCTGGTACGAGGATCTGGTCCGCCATGAGCGTCCCCATGCTCCGGCGGAGATAATGGCCGCCGACGATCCCCTGTTCATACTGCATACTTCCGGGACTACCGGTAAATCCAAGGGGCTGGTCCATTCCCACGGCGGATACATGGTCGGTGTGCAGCGCACATTCAAATGGGTATTCGACCTCAAGCCCACTGATATTTTTTGGTGTTCCGCTGATCCTGGCTGGATTACCGGGCACAGTTATCTTGTCTACGGCCCGCTTCTGGCCGGAACGACTACTGTAATGTATGAGGGGCATTCCCTCTACCCGCAGGCCGACCGCGTCTGGAATATTGTTTCAAAATACGGGGTCACAATTTTCTACACCTCGCCGACCCAGGTCAGGACCCTGATGCGTTTCGGGCCTCGTTATCCGGAGCAGCATGACCTTTCTTCCCTGCGTATTCTCGGTGCTGTGGGTGAGCCTTTCAATCCTGAAGCATGGCTTTGGATGTATGAGAACATCGGCAAAGGCCAATGTCCTGTGTTGGATACATGGTGGCAGACCGAGACCGGAATGATCATGATCAGCCCCATGCCTGTATCGGTGCTCAAGCCCGGTTCGGTAACCCGTCCTCTACCCGGTATTGATGCCGATGTGGTGGACGCAGACGGCAATCCTGTGCCTGACGGCAAGGGTGGCTTTCTGGTTATCAAGAAGCCGTGGCCGGCAATGTTCGTTGATGTGATCGGCGACCGTCAGGAGGTCATGGACCACTATTGGAAGCGCATACCGGGCATGTTCTATGCCGGGGATGTGGCCCGCAAGGATGAAGACGGTTACTTCTGGATTCAGGGACGGGCCGATGACGTGCTTAATATTTCAGGACATCGTATCGGAACCGCAGAGGTTGAATGCGCTTTGACCCGCCATGCACAGGTTGCGGAAGCGGTTGTGGTTGGCGTTGCGGACAAGATCAAAGGGCAGGTTGCCAAGGCTTATGTGACCCTCAATCATGGGGTGGTTGAGTCTGACGATCTGCACCGCGAACTGAAAGAGCAGGTCCGTCGCGAACTTGGCCCTATCGTCATTGTGCGCAGCATTGAATTCCGCGATGAGCTGCCTAAGACCTCAAGTGGGAAGATCAAGCGCACTGAGCTGTGTTAGCCTTTTAAATTTTCCAATCCCATCTCACTGCTGATGAATTCAGCAAATGAAGATACTACCTTGGAGCAGCGACCGGGAGGATAGTGCAGAGTGAGGTGGACTGGTGCAATGGCAGGCAGTCCATCCATTGGTAAGGCATGGCGGCATCCTTCGACCTGTGTATCTTTAGTTACCGGTGCAATGGCGATTCCTGCTTTGACTGCAGCTGTTACCCCGGCAAGGCTCGGGCTACGGTATACAACTTTATTTTTTTGAGAATTTCCTTCCAGAGCCTGCAAAGCATGGTGGCAATAACAGCAGCTCTGGTGATACATGGCCAGCGGCAATACGTCATGATTCGAGGGAGTGAAATATTCAGACATGATCCATACCAGCTCAAGGGGAATTGAATTGTCCGAGCTTTTCCCTTCGGCTTTTATCAGCAGGTCCAGTGAACCGTCGGTAAGCATGGGATTAAGATTATGGGTGTCATCGCAGAGTACTTCAACTTGAACCATGGGATGTGAACTGGCAAATCGCTTCAGTGCTTCCGGCAGATGCTGGGCGGCATAGTCATCCGGTGCTCCTATGCGCACTACCCCGCTCAGCTCCGGTTGAACGGTGGCCGCTACTGCTTCATCATATAAATCAAGTATCTTTCGGGCATAGCCATATAGAATTTCCCCTTTCGGGGTCAGTGTGGCCTTTCTACCTTCACGTATAAAGAGATCATAACCAAGTTCTTCTTCCAACCGTTTGATTTGCAGACTGACTGCAGCCTGAGTGCGAAATACAAGTTTGGCAGCCTGGGTGAAGCTGCCGGTATCTGCAACGAGTATAAAGGAGCGCAAGACGTCCGGGGGGAGTTGCCCCAATCTATTTTGATTAGCCATTTTTATGGATTATATAAAAACGATTAATTTGTCTAATTTTAAATAGTAGGTCATATTTTTCACAGGAATAATTATGTTGACGAATTAGTGAGTTAAAGTTGAAACAACCGGTGAAAATAAGACTGCTTCAGATTGTTAATGAAAAAGGACGTATTGCCTCGGATGATCTTTTTGAGCTTTTAGTTCAAGAGTATGAAGGGGAGTCTTTTTTTACTCCAGAACTTTTAAATGAATATTTATATGCATTTACCCTAAAGGGGCTGCTTGAGTCCCGGCAGACAAATATTACAACAGCAGATGGAATAGATCAAAAAATCTGTAGTGTAACGGATGTGGGTAAGCGGAGCCTGCAGGCTCTGTTGTGATTTATAATGAATAAGGAAATGAGATAGTATGACCGCTTATGTTAATCTTATCATAGCAATTGTATTTGAAGTTGTGGCGACCAGTGCTTTAAAAGCTTCAGAAGGCTTTACCAAGTTGATCCCCAGCCTGATTGTGATTGTCGGGTATGTGGCAACTTTTTATTTCTTTTCACTGGTTCTTAAAACTATGCCCGTAGGCGTTGCTTATGCCATTTGGTGTGGGCTGGGAATTGTTCTGGTAACACTCATGGGTATTTTCCTGTACGGACAGACTCCAGACCTGCCCGCTGTTCTGGGTATGGGCCTGATTCTGTCCGGAGTCTGTGTCATTAATTATTTTTCCAAAACTATTGTTCATTAAGTAATCTTCCTCCCTTATAGCAAAGCCCCTCCTGCAAACCGGTGTTCGCAGGAGGGGCTTTGTTTTTATTCTATGTCGGCTTGTTATCTATCGTGCGATCATAGCGCGGAGCATGTCAGCGCATGTTTCAGCCTGATGTGCCATTTCGTTCAGGCAGTCAACGAAGTGCATGAGCTGGTAGATATCTTTGAAGTCCATGTCGGAATTGTAAATGCGCTTGGAGAGTTCTCTGCGCAGTTCCATGGAGCGTGCGTAGTGTTTACGCACTTTGCGGAACTTGTTCTTGGTTCCTTCGCGGTCGATGGATTTACCTTCATTCAGGGCGATGGTTGCCTTGAGTGCGGGGCCGAGGCTGGTTGTGGTGTCGTTAACCTCGGAGAGCAGCAGGATCAGGTCCTTCTGGTATTCTGCGGGGATGGATACCTTGCGCATAGCCAGCCAGTGCAGGGCTTCCTGAGCGTTGTCCAGAATGTTGTCCTGACTGCGGGTGTAGTTAAAGAACAGAACCTTATCCACGGCCATGAACATGGAGTGGGGCAGATGGTTGCGGATGGAACGCTTGATTTTGTCTGCCTGTCCTTCAACTGTGTCGATCTGTTCGATCAGTTCGGTGAATTCGCGGCAGGTGTCGTTTCCGGCAACATAACACTCAACGGAATCATTGATGATGTGAATACACTCAGCGATTTTGTTGTAGTGTTTGACCAGCCCGTCCATAGGGTTCTTGTTGACTATAAGACCTAAGAAAGGAAGACGAAAGTGCATAGTGTTCTCCTTGTGTTATCTAAATGAAAGCCCATTTAAGCAGGCTGAAAATTGTTATACTTGTGATCGCGGCAATGGGTACTGTCAGTACCCAGTAGAGCACGATTCTTCCGAGAATTTTAAAGTTGACGGCTGAGAAGCCTCTTGCGAGACCAACACCAACAACTGCGCCGACTGCGGCGTGGGTGGAAGATACTGGCAGGCCGAGGTTGGAGGCTGTGAGTACGGTCGAAGCGGCACCGAAGTCGACAGCAAACCCGCGTGTGTTGGTCAGGACTGTGATTTTTTCACCAACAGTACCCATGACCTTGTGGCCCATAAGCGAAATACCAATCGCAATACCGAGTCCACCCATTACCAAGAGTCCCATAGGAACATCCGCTTTGGCAAGCAGAACATGTTCCTTGGAGATTAGGTAAATAGCAGCTACCGGGCCGATGGCGTTGGCAACGTCGTTTGCACCCTGAGAGAGGGCTACGTAACAGGATGTGCCGACCTGAAGCTTACGGAAAGTTGCTTCAACTGCTTCTGCGCCATCTTCCGGATCGCCTACAAGCTTATTAATCGCCAGACGTCCGGCAAACCAGACCAGTGCGGCAATACCGAAGCCGAGAGCCAGTGAACCCAAGAAGGGCAGCTTTAAATCCTTACCCATGGGGGTCTTATATAAGAAAGAAAGGGAAATCAGCAAAACTGTCAAGCCCATCCAGATGGGAGCCCATTTTTTGGCCTGATTGATAAAATCCTTTTTAAACAGGATTGTTTTCCTGATGTGGGTGAAGATGGCAAAGGCGATGGTGGCTGCAAAGAACGGTGAAATAATCCATGACATCACAATGCCGACCATTTTCAGCCAGTTGACAACATCAGGTCCGCCTGCAACCAGACCGAAGCCGAGAATAGCACCGACAATGGAGTGGGTCGAAGATACCGGCAGGGCGGTAAACGTTGATATCAGTACCCATAATCCCGCTGCCAGCAATGCCGAGAACATGCCGATCATGATGATTTTGGGATCGGCAATCGCTGCCGGGTTGATGATTCCCTTACTTACTGTTGCTGTTACGTGCGAGCCGAGGAAGACCGCACCTGCAAAGTTCAGTGTCCCTGCGATCAGTACTGCCTGCCGGATTGTGATGGCCTTAGCGCCTACAGCAGAGGCCATGGAGTTGGCTACGTCGTTTGCGCCGAGGTTGAAAGCCATCATGAACCCTGCAAACAGGGACATGTAGAAAAACAGATCGTAAATATCCATTAGAGATAATCCCCTTATTGTGAATCCTGAACGGACTCAGAAGCTTGTTCAGCTGTTACCGGGAGTTTCACACAAAATGAAGATCCGGTTCCTGTTGCTGCGTCAACCGGGCTTTCCACCCAGATGTCGCCGTTGAAGTTTCGTGCAAGGCTGCGGCACAGGGCCAGTCCCAGACCGGAACTGCCATGTCCCACAGCGTTCTCATCCAATTTGAAAAATCTTTCGAAAATACGTTCTTTGTCAGCGGGAGCAATGCCCGGACCTTCATCTACAACCCTAATTACTGCGCAGCCATCGACAATTTCGCCTTGAATGTTCACTTCGGTATTATCCGGAGCGTATTTAATGGCATTTTCAATAAGATTGTCGAAAATCTGGACCAGTCCTTCGTTGGTTCCGGTGACGTTAACCTGCGGCAGCTTTCCACGGTTTAAATTAATACCTTTACTTTCAGCAGTTGAGATCAGGTTGGCTATGCTCAGGGTTATGCACTTGTGCAGGTCCGTAGGTCTGGTGCGTAATTTTTTCCCTGAATATTCACTGCGGGCAAGTGCGAACATGCCGGTGATAACCTTGGACATATGGTCGGCGTTATCACGAATAGTTCCGAGAAAATTTGTCAGTATTTTTTGATCATCAGGCGGGTTGTCTATAAGTGTTTCAGAATAACCCTTGATGCTGGTCAGCGGGGTGCGCAACTGGTGGGATGCATTGGAAACAAAATCCCGGAGGACTTTTTCCACCCGCCTGACTTCGCTTATATCATGGAATACAAGGATCAGCTTTCTGCGTTCTTTATAGTCTTTGTAAGAACAGATTGTTACGCTCATGGAGCGGCCGTCTGTAAGATCCACGATGAGTGAAACGGAATCTTTGTCGCTGTCATGTTTTATTATCTTGTCTACCGCGTCTTGTATTTCATGCTTAGTCAGAACTTCAAGAGGTGCTCTGCCGACAAATTCCTGTGTATCCGGGACCAATGCGGTCATGGATTTGTTGACCGATTCAATTTTCCCCCTCGGGTCGAGGACCATGATTCCTTCGGTCATGTTCTCGAACATGGCGTCCAGTTGGTTGCGCTGGTCTTCTATTATGCGAATGTGGCCCTGAATCTTTTTGGCCATGGTGTTGATGGATTCAGCCATCAATTTATATTCCCCACCCGGAATGATGCGGATACGCTTACTGTAATCGCCATCCCCGATAGCCTGTGCAGTGGCAGAAACTTCTTTGACTGCGGCGGTAGTCTGACGGCCGACAAAAATGAGGATTATGGCAGCACCGAAAGTGAGCAGGGCAAGCGTGACTGTGAGGTGGAGCATTACCCGGTCGAGTCTTTCTCCGATGACCGAATACGGCATTGCCATACGTAGAAATTCCCCATGAGCGTCCATTCCCTGTGCTACGTAGAGCATGCGGGTTTGTAAGGTGGTGCTGTAGCGGATGTTTTGTCCGGTTCCGGAGGCTTCGGCGGCAATCACTTCAGGTCGGTTGGAGTGATCGTCCAGTTCCGGCAGTCGTTCTGATTTTACGCCGGAATCGGCGAGAACCTTACCGCTCTTAATATATGTAATGCGAATATTGAGATGTGAACCCAGCTCTTTGATTTCATTTTGAAATTGGGGGGTTCCGGGTTTGACAGGACTATGGCTTATTTTCCAACGTACATAGTTCAGCAAGCGGGAGGTATTCTGATTACTGGAGCTGGTGAGTTCTTCTGTTACTGTTCCATAATAGAACCAGAAACTCAGCAACAGGGTGCAGAGCATGATGGCCCAGCCCCAGAGTAGAATTTTCATATGCAAAGATTTGTTAGGCAAAAAAGTCCTCCCTGAGGATTACCTTGAACAAAATATAACTACCTTTTTGTAACAGAGGAGTAACAAGCACGTTAATATACTTAGGTCAAGTTTTGTTACAAATGGCTGTTTTTGGTTTAAGCTTTTGAAATATTGCATAATGTTAAGGTGAGCTAGTGCCGGACGGCCAAAAGTGACTGTTACAATACTGTGACAATTGGCTTTTGTCAGCAAAGAGTTTCTGTAATGGGTGGAATTGAGGCTAAAAAAAAGATCATTGCGAAGGGATATTGAAGGGTGAATCATTTTAGTTTATTAAATGTCTTAGGAACTCGAAATGAACAATGATAGGGCAAATATAAATGTCAGAAAAAGTAGAAAAAGCGATTCAGGAGTTGGTCCTGAACGGACCTGTTTCAATTGAGGAATTGGCTGAGAAGTTGGGTAAGTCACCCAAAACCCTTGCGCGTGAAGTTAATCCGGAAGACAAGAAAGCCAAGCTTGGCGCAGAAACCCTTGTTGAAATCATGCGCATCACGGGCGGGGTTGAGCCGTTGCGCCTGATGGCTGAAGAATTGGACCTGACTATAGAATCTCTTGATTAATCCCTGCCGGTGCTTTCCAGAAACGGCAGCAGCCAGATATTGCTGCTGTAGTTGAAATTGATCCACAGACCTGAGTAATTGTCATAACCACTTGAAATGTAGTGGCTCTCGTTTAAGAAGTTAGTGCTCATACTCTGAACTGCTTCTTCTTTAGTTGCGCCTGATTCATTTTTGGAAGCTTTGTTCTTGAGCGAGGCGAAGAAACCTTTACCTTTAAGACTTTCCAGTGCCGCCTCTTTTTCTTCCTCGGAAAGGGAAGATATTGCTTTACCCAACTCAACGGCCTCAGGGATTTTCGGGGAGCTGTCCAAAGCTTCATCATAGATGTCGTCAGCTTCATCCGTCATGCCGAGGGCAAGTGTCACACAGGCCAGATTGTTCAACAGTCTGCCGTCTCCCTTTTCATTTGAATCCAGTACCAGAGTATAGAGTGATCTGGCTCTTTCAAGTGTTTCAGTAGAATTATTGTACATTCCGGCAACAGCCAAAGCGTCGGCTTTCAGGATAACTGCTTGTTCTCTGTTTATTGCATCGGAAAAGCTGGACCTTCCGGCCTGTTCCAGAGCTTTAGCCATGTCAGCGGAAGGTGCAAGGACCATTTCGCGGATCAACAGGTTGAGCTGCAGAAATCGCGGTTTTATGCTTGTTTTTACAGACAGGGGTTTGAAGAGCAGTTCTTCGGCTTCATCCTTTTCTGAAGCACTGCTTGAAAAGTAGAGGTTGGCCGCCATAATTTCCGGCTGTTCTTCCATTTCCTTTGCAAGGTCCTGAGTTCTCCTGAACATATTTTCATAGGCTTCTTCCGTGGTCATGGCAGGGTATGCCAGCCATTCTCCGAGGACATCTATACCGGCGTTAATAAGTTTTGCCTGCGGACGGTTGTATGCTTCATACCCGGTCGCATAGCCCCGGGCCTTGGGTAAAAGAAATCTGGTGGCTGATGCTTCTTCTGAATCTCGCCCGTGCAGTTTAATGTTCGGCAGGGCTTCCGCTGTGATGCGCTCCAGTTTGTAGGCCAGTGCCAGTTCGTAAAAAAAACGGTCCTTGTTGCGCAGGTGTTCGGCCCTTTCAATATATGGACGAACCGAAAGCAGGGTTCCGGTTCTTTGGAAGGCAAGGCGTCCGAATCCGGTGAGGGGTCTGGCATCATCTGGTTTTATGCCGTGCAGTCTATGGAATAAGGGTTCGGCAAGGTCAGGTCTGTCCAGTAGGATGAGTGCGTCACCTTTATCCAGCAACCGTTCAAAGCTATCGTTTTCGGATATGGATATGGCTGTTTCACAAAGGGCTGCCAGTCGGGGCAGGGCTTGGATTTCCCTGCGCAGTTCACTGTCCAGCTCAGGGTCGGCGAGCAGAGGCTTGAGCTCTGAGGATGCGGCCCCGCCTGCTTTACCGTCCAGATTGCTGTACTGCGCTTTAGCGGTGGTCAGCAGCATTTCAGGGGAAACAGGCAGGGATGAGATGGAAACTGCACCATTCAGCAAGGGGGCGGCACGGGTAATGTCTTCGGCTTTAAGGGCTTGTTCTCCGAGTGAAAAGAGTATCCACGGAACAACCGGTGAATGGGTCCTGCCATGGAAGATTCGGGAAGCCAGCACCTGCTGTGCTTCACGCGCCGTGTTGTGAGCTTGAGTCAGAAACTCGATCCGTTGCAGGTTTTTTTCCAATGTTTCAGGGTTTTGCTCACTGAGAACCATGGATTGCTGAAGTTTCTCAGTGATCGCACGGGTGGTCTTTGAATCCAGCATGGAGCACATTTTGAGCAGAATGATGCACATGTCCCGGCAGGAAGTATCATAGGTGGCAATACTGTTTCTGATTTCACCGGCGATCATAACCAACTCTTCAACATCTTCAACATTGAAATCAGTATCGCTGTGTCTTAACCGTGTGAGGATGCTTTCGGCACGGTAGGCAAGGTATCCTGTAGAGGCATTGGTGTTTTGCTTCGGTAGAGCAGCAGTGGTAACCGGAAATTCCGGCAGGGTGGTTTCGGGCGGTCCCAGAATATTATCAAGCATGGCTTTTCCCGGTCCGGGAATTGATGCCGGAATGATTGAATCCCGCTCGGTAACTGAAATTTTGACTTTGCGTCCTTGTGGTCCGGGGGTCAAATAAATACGGGCCTTTTCAAAAAGGCCGCAATTTTCAAGAATGATCCTTCCTGCAATGATCTTTTGTGGAGTTGCTTGTTCTCCGGGCAGGATCTGGGCCAGTGCCATGACTGCATTGGGTGTTAAACGGGAATATCCGGTTACTTCAATGGAGGCTACGGACTGGTTGGAAATGAGTTCAGCGGTGGATTCTGCAAGTTCTGTTGCGGCAGGTTCCGAAGTGCTGCCGCCGACCTGTTTTCCTTTGAGAAATACATCCGGTTCCAGATGAAAGTTATCGGTCAGCAGGGCGGAAAAAGAAGTGCCTTTTCCGTCTTTAAGCATCAGTCCGGAAAGGGTGTATCTGGTTTGAGCTGATTCAGCGGTGCAATTCGCGCAACTCAGTCCGGAATCTACCAGTTTATCGGTTACATACCCTTTAAATTCAACAGAAGGCATGCCGGAGGGGCTCAGAAAGTCACCGATGGAGATAAGCGTGGGGGATGCGTTGGCTGCGGCTGGCAGTATAAAAATAGTAACTGCAAAAATAAGAACTCTTATGGAAAATGAAAAACGCATCTAGTCCTCGTAGTAGATATGGTATGATCTTTTTTAATCATTACCCTATCGCGCCCATTTAATCCAGCCCCGCATGTTTCGACTTGCTGTGCGAACTCTGGTAGAGCTACACCACAAAGTGAAGATGTGTTTTCTAAAATAGATTATGAACCGGAATTAACAAATGGATAAGAAACCAGAATCAGGACTTAATGAATTTTGCCGCAAAAACTGGCCCCTGCTGCTCGGTTTGCTGCTTTTGTTTTCTGCCGTTGTTTCTTTTTACGGAACATGGCTGAATTATTTCTACGATATTGATGAGCCGAAATATGCCCGTGCGGTTTATGAGATGATCCATAGCGGTAATCCGCTGGCTCCCATGTTCGACGGCATGCCGCGTATGGAAAAGCCGCCGCTGGTTTACTGGGTCATGTATCCCTTTGCATGGCTGGCATCCCTTGGTGATTTTC
>PPCM01000904.1_pt1 | contig 16996 bp, 15 predicted proteins | sample 1555541 | NCBI WGS metagenome assembly PPCM01 (sample SAMN05284479, study PRJNA326546) | Marine sediment metagenome, whole genome shotgun sequencing project. | isolation source: marine sediment | place: Germany: Wadden Sea | collected 2012-09-05 | reverse complement strand
AATATTAGAAATGCAGATAAGAAAACAGGTCTAGGAGACCACCCAGTCGTATTTTGGACATATGGTGTACAAGGTGTTGAAGTTGAGGTTGATACAGATTCTGGACAAGTCAGAGTCTTAAAAGTGGCTTCGTGCTTTGACGTGGGTAAAGTCATGAATCCACAGCTATTGGAAGGTCAAATAGAAGGTGCGATTGTACAAGGTATGGGTACTGCATTATTTGAGGAACTGATTCTAAAGGATGGAAAAGTTATGAATCCATCATTTGTTGATTACAAGATTCCTACAGCAGAAGATATGCCTGAAATGATTATTAAATTTGTTGAGAATCCTGAGGAAACGGGACCGTTTGGCGCTAGAGGTGTAGCAGAGCCTGCTATGGTGCCTTCTGCTCCAGCTATTGCGAATGCCATTTATGATGCTGTTGGTATTCGTTTAAATACAATGCCTTTAACGGCTGAAAAAGTGTTAAAAGCCATAAAGTTAAAGGATCAAAATTAATTTCTGCATCATTCGTGTAAGGAGGGGTTTATGGAAAAGAACACAAATGCTGTTATTAATGCCAAAGAACTCGGTATTGCCAAAATGTCTACACTTGGTTTACAGCATGCATTCACAATGTTCGGTGCAACGGTTCTAGTACCGATCATCACAGGCTTAGATGTTTCTGTATCACTTTTTTTAGCAGGTATAGGTACACTAATTTTCCACTTAATCACCAAAGGAAAAGTACCAGCATTTTTGGGATCATCATTTGCATTTATTGCTCCAATAATGGTAGTAGCTGAAAGCCATGGATTGGCATATGCAAGAGGTGGTATTGTTGTTGCAGGACTTATTTATCTCATTTTAGCAGGATTGATGCAGATATTTGGGACGGAAAATGTAATTAAATTTTTCCCACCTGTTGTCACAGGACCAATTATCATCGTTATAGGTTTGAAACTTGCACCAGTAGCTGTTGGAATGGCTTCAGAAAACTGGTGGCTAGCAATTGTTGCATTTGTTATTGTAACATCAATAAGTGTCTTTGCTAAAGGTTTTCTAAAGGTAATTCCTGTTATTATAGGATTAATTGTTACATACATTGTTGCAGTTGTGTTTGGACAGGTTGACTTTAGTGCAATACAAGAGGCAAAGTGGATTGGCTTGCCAGCATTTGAATTGGCTAAATTTGACTTAAGTGCGATTTTAACGGTAGCACCAATTGCTCTTGCGACAATGGTTGAACATGTTGGTGACGTTATTGCTATAGGTGCCACTGTTGATAAAAACTTTATCAAAGATCCAGGATTAACAAGAACTTTAACTGGAGATGGTGTTGCAACAGCGATATCTGCTATGTTTGGTGGACCAGCTAATACAACCTATTCAGAAAATACTGGTGTTTTAGCACTAACCAGAGTATGGGATCCAATCATTATGAGAATTGCAGCAGTATTTGCAATACTCCTTGGTTTTATTCCTAAGTTAGGTGCTATGATTTCAACTATTCCAGGTGCGATTATTGGTGGTATTTCAATTATCCTATTTGGTATGATTGCATCAATTGGTGCAAGAACACTTGTTGAGAACAAAGTAGACTTTAACAAATCGAGAAACCTAATTATTACAGCAACTATCGTTGTATTAGGTTTAGGTGGCGCAGTATTTCCTATCGAATTTGGTGATTTTGCAGTTCAAATAGAAGGTATGGCTTTAGCAGCAATCGCTGGTATTGTATTAAATGTTGTTTTACCTGAGTAATATAAGTTCACAGGATCTATGAAAATAGATTCTGTGATTATCATTTGTATGTAGATAACAATCATTTTGTTATTATGATTAAATTCTTTGTAAATGGATACTAATAGACTGAATGCTAAATTGTCGGAATATTCAGTATAATAAACTTAGAGGTGAAGAATGCATACAAGTGTTGGTGTCAAATTAAGTGAAATCATGGCGATGGATTACTTTGAACATCTATCCATCCTTGGTGGTGAAAAGGGTTTAGATAATATTATTTCGAAAGTAAATGTGATGGAAGTCCCTGACATTATTAATTGGGTTAAACCAGGTGAGTTTTTATTAACCACTGCTTATTCGATTAGGGATGATATTCATCAATTAAATCAATTGATTCCAACAATGAAGAGAATTGGCGTATCAGGTCTTGGAATAAAAACAAAACGTTATGTGGATTCTTTACCTGAAAGTGTATTAGAAACAGCCAATGCTTATGATTTTCCAGTCGTGAGTATACCAATTGAAATGTCATTTGGTGATATTATTTCCAATGTTTTAACCACTGTAGTTAGCAAACAAATGGAACTTCTGATACAAGTTGATGAATTTAACACAAATCTTAAGGAGGTTATGCTTAAAGGTGGTGAGTTATTGGATATTGCACAAATGATTCAGAGTATAGTCAACTCACCAGTTGCAATAGTAGAAGAAATCTTTAAGGATTATGTTATTTTGTCAGATGATTATGAAGTACAGTTCAAGTACATTATAGAATCTTTGATTCAGAAAAAGACATCTAAGATGAAGTACTTGCAAGGAAAGAGCGGGATTGAGGTAGATGAGGATATCGTTAAAGATAGTAAAATAAAACGATTAATGATTCCAATTTACTCAGACGGTGTTTCATATGGTTATGTTATTATATGGGACTTATATGAACAAATACCTGATAGAGCATTGATGATTATTGAGGCTGCTACATCTCTGATTGCACTTTATTCATCAAAAAAACTTTCCATTTATGAAAATGAAAACAAACATAAAGTTGATTTTATTGAAGAACTTTTGTCAGCAGAAGAAGATCAACAATTAAGAGCTGTAGAGAAAGCTTCCTACTTCGATTTTAATATTGCAGATAGTTATGGTGTGCTTATGGTGTCTTTAGATAAGACGTATACAGAAGTGGTAAGAACACCTAATAATACTGCAATGCTAAAGCAATTAAATTCAAAGCTTATTAGTGTTGTAGAACGGGTTCATAGATTCTACAAAGGAAAAATGATCTACGCAAACAAAAGTGATCGTGTTGTATTTCTTATTGGGTTTGATAAGAGTCACAATGAACTTGAAATGAAAGAAGCCATGATTAATCTTGGTAAGGAATTTTTAGATTTCGCAAGATTAGAAAACTTACATAATAAAATTGCACTTGGTCTTGGTAGAGTATACAAGGATTATAGGGTGTTATTTAAGAGTTATAGAGAAGCACAAAGAGCAATTCATCAGCTGTATCTGACAGGTAAAAATAATCATTTGATGCACTTTGATGATTTGGGGATTTACAGAATACTTTCTAACACAGAAGTACTTAATGATGCCAAACAATTCTTTGTTGAGGTCCTTGGTCCTATTGTTAAATATGACCGTGAAAAGGATGCTGAACTTCTAGAAACATTGAGAATGTATTATGCCTGTGGACAGAACCTAAAGAAGGTTTCTGAAGAATTGTACACACATTACAACACAATCATCTATAGAATTCAAAGAATAAAAGAAATTGGTGATATTGATTTCAATAATCCAGATGAATCTCTAAATGTTCATATTGCATTAAAGATGTTAGATATTATTACGTTAGACCAAATAGATTTCGACAGATAAGGAGTTTTTTATGATATACAGAATGACCACATGTCTCCATAGATATTTAAGTAAACACGAAAATCTTACGGGTAATGTTCATTCTGTCTTTGATGGGGCATTCAATATATTGGATACAAATGGACATTTAGTTGGTGTCGTTTCTTCTACTAAGGACCTGGGACCATTTAGTATGCAATTATCTGAAGAAAAACTAAGCAACATTTTACAAGGAAAACAGATTAAATTTTATCCGAAAAAAATAGAATTAGAAGGTGTGCAATATAAGTATGACACATTGGAGTTAGTTGATTTAAGTTTATCTAGATACAAACTTCCAGATGTAGATGACAAGCTGCTGAATCTTAGAGAATCAATTATTCACGAAGGTTCAAAGGATGGCATATCACAGTTGATATACAGCTTTTCAGATGAGTTAGATGATAGACATTTAGTTTTGAATGAATACAGTGAGTTTATCAAAGATCGACTGTTATCATTATTAGAATCATTAGCGGATGAAGATTTAGAATTGTTTCTAAATAGGATACCTAAAGTGATCGGTTTTGGTCCTGGACTAACACCTTCTGCAGATGATTTTATATTAGGCATTATAATAGTTCTTTATAGTTTAAGTATTGTTACAGATACTTTCCTAAAAAGAATATATGAAGTTTGTCAGAATAAAACAACGAAGATTAGTGAAGAGATGTTGTACCATTCGATTCATGGTCATGTATCCGAAAGTTATAAAAAACTAATTGAGCAGTTATTCAATGATAGTAATGATGATATTTCAAATGAGATAACAAAAGTGATGGAGGTAGGATCAACGTCAGGAACAGATTTTCTGTTTGGTGTTTACTGTATGACGTCATTGATCAACAAAAAGGAGGCCGGAAATGATCAAATATGATATTCGTAAGAATGCGTATTATGATTCTGTGACCTTAATGCTTATTTCAAAGGAGATAAAAGACATTGAAGGGGTTACAGAAGTTCTAGTTGGCATGGGAACAGCGCTAAATAAGGAGTTAACAGAGAATTTGAAGTTGGGTAGTGATGAATTATCTAACATATCCGTGAATGACTTTTACATAGCTGCAGAAGTCGATTTAGATGAGACTATGGAAAGAGTCATTTTAAAAGTCAATGAACTTTTATCGAAGAAGAAAGCGGACTCTGGTTCTGTTTATCAGCCAGTATCTCTTGTAACAGCACTTAAAATTCAACCTGACTCAAATTTAGCCATTGTTTCTATTCCAGGACAATATGCTGAGGAAGAAGTTCATAAATTGTTAGATCATGATCTACACGTGATGTTATTCTCAGATAATGTGAGTATAGAAGCTGAACTTGATTTAAAAACTAAAGCAGTAGAAAAAGGTTTGTTAATGATGGGACCTGATTGTGGGACCGCGATTATTAATGGGGTACCACTTGCATTTGCAAACGTTGTACGACGTGGTGGTATTGGTATAGTAGGGGCTTCTGGAACAGGCACACAGGAAGTAACCTGTTTAATAGATCAACTGGGAGCAGGTGTTTCTCAAGTTATTGGTACGGGTGGCAGAGATTTAAAATCTGAAATTGGTGGTCTAATGATGATCCAAGGAATGAGAGCCTTAATGGATGATTCAATGACAAAAGTCATAACACTTATATCAAAACCTCCAGCACCTGAAGTTGCGAAAAAAATTCTTGAAATGGTTAAATTAACAGACAAACCAGTTGTTGTTGACTTTATTGGCGGAGATAAAGATGCGATAAAAGCAGTTGGTGCTTATCCGTGTAACTCATTAGAAGACGCTGCTAGAAAATCAGTGGATTTGATGAAAGGCGTTGAACCAGACGACTTTGATGGCATTGATTTTAATGAGGAGGAAGTGCAAGAAATAATCACAAAGGGAATCAATGGTTTAAGTGACCAGCAAGTTAATCTCAGAGGACTCTATACTGGCGGTACATTAGCTGATGAGGCAATGAAAGCACTTGGCGGTACAATCTATTCAAACATTCCTTTACATGAATCATATAGATTAAAGGATCTAAATCACTTAGAAGGTCATGTGGTACTGGATCTTGGCGAAGACCAGTTTACTGTTGGAAGACCTCACCCTATGATTGATCCATCAACTAGAAATGATCGTTTTGAAACAGATATAGACGAAGAGACCGCAGTCATACTTGTTGATGTTGTACTTGGTTATGGCTCGCATGAAGATCCTGCTTCAGAAGTAGCAACTTCTATAAGAAAAGTTAGAGAGAGACTCAACTTAAATTTCTTTGCTGTTGCTTCTATTACAGGAACAAAAGGTGATCCTCAAGGATTTGATGTTTCGAAAAAAGTCCTTGAAGAGGCAGGTATAATCGTTATGCCATCCAATGCACAAGCCGTTAGACTTGTAAAAATATTTATGAATAAAAGGGAGTCTTCATATGAATAAAATAAAAGAATTGTTCTCGAAAGAACTAAAAGTCATCAATATGGGACTAGAATCTTTTCATAAAGATTTGGAGAGTCAGGAAGTTGAGTCATTACATATGAACTGGCGACCTACTGCTGGTGGCAATGAAAGAATGAGATTGTTGTTAGATCGTTTAAAGACTAAGTAAAGGGGATGAAAAAGTGCAAGATTTAATTAAAAAAGCAAATAAGAAAGCTCTGGATTATCTTCAGAAAGCACAACCAACACTTGTAGGTCTTGGAATTGCAATAGATGATATTCCTGGTATGAATAAGAAAACCATTCTTCATGCAGGTCCACCAATTGAATGGGATAAGATGAGCGGACCATTAAAGGGTGCTGTTATCGGTGGTTTGATTTATGAAGGATTAGCTCAAAATGAACAAGAAGCTAGAGAACTTGCAAAATCAGGCGAAATTAAGTTTGAACCATGTCATCATCATAACACAGTCGGACCAATGGCGGGTGTTGTAACTGCATCCATGCCGGTTTGGATCATCAAAAATAAGGCCTTTGATAATCTAGCTTATTGCACGCTTAATGAAGGACTCGGTAAAGTTTTACGATATGGTGCGTTTAGTGAAGAAGTTATTGTTAGGTTAAAGTGGATGGAGGAAGTACTTGCACCTGTTTTAAAATCAGCTTTGACTTTAAGTGGTGAAATAGATTTAAAATCAATGATTGCACAGATTGTTCAAATGGGGGATGAAGGACATAACAGAAATAAAGCTGGAACATCACTCTTTATAAGAGAAATGGCACCTTATATTGTTATGACGGATTATACCAACAAAGAAAAATCTGATGTCCTAAAGTTTATGCATTCTAATGATCATTTTTTCTTAAACTTAAGTATGCCAGCTTGTAAGAGTGCTTTGGACCCGATTGCTGATATTCCTTATTCAACAATTGTATCTATTATGGCTAGAAATGGTACTGAATTTGGTATAAAGGTATCTGGCTTAGGAAATAGATGGTTTACTGCACCAGCTGAAATTATTGATGGTTTGTTCTTTCCTGGTTATGGTATGGAGGATGCGAATCCTGATATTGGTGATTCGGTTATTACTGAAACTTCAGGTATTGGAGGGTTTGCTATGGCAACAGCGCCAGCGATTGTTCAGTTTGTTGGCGGAACACCACAAGATGCAATTATGTATACCACAAGTATGTATGAGATTACTGAAGAAGAAAGTGGTATTTATAAAATGCCTACTATGAACTTCAGAGGTACACCTACAGGTATTGATATTCAAAAGGTAATAGAAACACAGATCCTACCTATTATCAATACAGGAATTGCACATAAGGATCCAGGGGTAGGACAAGTAGGGGCTGGTATTGTAAGACCACCAATGAAATGTTTTGAAGATGCTCTCGAAGCTTTTGTGGAAAAGATGGCTGCTGAGGGATTAATTAAATAATGATTAAGAGGAGGAATATATGAATTTCTGGAACAACGTTAAAATGTACGACTTAACTCAAAATACGAGTATTTTGACACCGCCTTGGCCTACTTATGAGCCATTGCAAGTAAAGTTTTTTAAGAGATTGTCACCGAATGGTGCCAATGGTCAGCTTATCACAACATCTAATCATATCGGTACACATTTAGATGGTCCCTTACACTTTGATACTTCAGGTAGAGACATTGCGTCATTAGAGCTTGAGAAACTTTGTGGTCCAGGTGTTGTTGTTGATTTATCTGATATTGCTGAAGACTTTAGCATTTATACACCTCAAGATATTATGGATCGTGTTGAAGTTAAAAAAGGCGACATTCTTATTATTAACACAGGTTATCATAAATATGGTTGGGACCAGCCAGAAGCTGATGAAAGAAGATATATGTTACGTCATCCAGGTCCTTCTATGGATTTCCCTCAATGGTGCAAGGATATGGAGATTTCATGGATTGGAGTAGATTGTGGTTCAGCAGATCATCCTATGAATACTAAAATCAGAGATTGGGAACCTAGAGAAGCTGAAGCTTGTGATGTTTATATGAGAGAAAAGTATGGTAAAGGTTTAAATGAAATCTATGAATGGCCAAAAACTTATCAAGCAATGCATATTCATGTATTCCCACAACCTGATGAAATAATTCATGCTGAAAATGTGGGTGGTCAGATCGATGAAATTTTGAATAAAAGATTAATTATTGGTTGTTTCCCATGGAAATTCCAAGATGGTGAATCAGCATTTTGTAGAATAGTAGCATTTGACGAAAAAGAGTAAACATATGTGCTCACCCAGTGGGTGAGCATTACTTGTAGGAGGTATTTATGGGACCGTTAGAAGGATTAAAGGTGTTGGATTTAACAAGAGTACTTGCTGGACCTTATTGTACAATGATTCTTGGTGATCTTGGAGCTGATATCATAAAAATTGAGATTCCTAAAAAGGGTGATGACTCTAGGCATTTTGGTCCGTACCAAAATGGTGAAAGTGCCTACTTTATGAGTTTGAATAGAAATAAACGTTCGTTGACACTAAATTTAAAAACCGAAGAAGGTAAAAAACTCTTGAAGGCATTTGTAAAGAAAGTAGATGTCATTGTTGAGAATTTTAGACCAGGAACAATGGAAAAATTAGGTCTGGGTTATGATGTTCTTAAGGAAGTGAATCCAAAGATAATTTATGCAGCTGCATCTGGTTTTGGTCATTCAGGTCCTTATAGTCAAAAGCCAGCATATGATGGTGTTGTACAAGCTATGGGTGGTATTATGAGTATTACAGGGCAAAAGGGTGGTGAACCAACTCGTGTAGGCCCTTCTATTGGTGATATAGCTGCTGGTATGTTTACAGCTATTGGCATACTGTCTGCACTGAATTATAAACATCAGAGTGGCCTTGGTCAGAAAGTTGATGTGGCTATGTTAGACTGCCAAGTTGCCATGTTGGAAAATGCCATTGCAAGATATGTGGTTACTAAGGAAGTTCCAAAACCTGCAGGAAACAGACATACATCAATTGTTCCGTTTGAACCTTTTGAAACAAAAGATTCAAAAATTGTAGTTGCAGTTGGAAACGACGCTTTATGGAGAAAGTTTTGCGATGTTACAGATTTGAAGATTGTTGATGATCCAAGGTTTAAAAGTAATCCAGATAGAAACCAGAACTATAATGAATTAAGACCAATTATTGCAGCAATTATGAAGAAGAAGACAACTAAGGAGTGGCAAGTTGTTCTTGATGAAGCGGGTGTACCAAATGGTCCAATTAATTATGTAGATAAGGTATTAGAAGATGAACAGGTACTGGCTAGAGAAATGATTGTAGATCTTGAGCATCCTGTTGCAGGTAAACTTCAAGTACCGGGTGTGGTTGTTAAACTAAGTGAAACACCTGGTAAGATTCTTATACCAGCCCCAATGTTAGGCCAGCATACTTACGAGTTATTAAAAGAGTATTTTGATTATAGTGATGAAGAAATAGAAGGAATGTTAGAAGAGGGTGTGTTGTAATGATGGACGCAATGTTAATTAGTAAATTGAATCATTATTTAGAGAACCATAAAGAAGTTGCTTTAGTTACTGTTACAACAAAAGCAGGCAGTGGGCCAAGAGACAGTGGCAGCATGATGATTGTAAATAGGCATGGTGAATTGTTAAACGGTACCATTGGTGGTGGTGGTATAGAGGAACGTGCAAAAAAAGATGCTGCAAAATGTATTAAGAATAATTTGTCTAAAAGCTTTCATTATGAATTAACCCTTAAAAATACCAAAGATTCACTTCATATGGCTTGTGGAGGCATTATGGATGTGTTTGTAAAAGTCTTTAAAAACAGCGATTCTTTAATAATATTTGGTGCAGGTCATATTGGTTTAGAATTGTGTAGCTTTGGTGAGGCGCTAGGTTATCAAGTAACAATAATTGATGAAAGACAGGAATATGCAAATGCAGATAGATTTCCTCACGCAGATAGAGTTTTAACTGGAGAGTTCAAAGAAATTGTAGAGGGAGTGCATATAGATGATACGACTTCCATTGTTATTGTGACGCATGGTCATGAGCATGATCTAGATGCTATGAGGTCAGTCGTTAACAAGGGAGCAAGATATGTTGGTGTTATTGGTTCTTGTTCTAAATTGAAACATTGCTTTGGAGAACTTCTGAAAGAGGGTATTACTCAAGATAAAATCGATAACATACATGGTCCTATTGGCTTAGATATTGGTGGAGATACACCTGCAGAAATAGCCTTATCAATTATGGCTGAGATTCAGGCTGTTAAGTTTGGAAAGAAACTACCATTTCTAAAAGATACTTTGGAGGCGTAAATCATGGAAAAGAGAGTTCTGGTTAGAGGTGGTGGAGACCTTGCAAGCGCAGTGATTCAGAAACTCTATCGGATAGGTTTTAAAGTAGTTGTATCAGAATTGAGCACCCCTATTGTTGTTAGACGGACGGTGTCTTTTTGTAATGCTGTTTTTGAAGGCCATTATACAGTGGAAGGTATTAAAGCAGTCTATTTAAACAACTGTGATGGTATTGATAGGTGTCATGATAAAGGTGAGATTCCAATACTGTCAGTAAAGGAATCAGATATAAAAGAACAGTTTCAGCCAGATATTTTTATTGATGCCACATTATCAAAAAAGAAAGTAGATTACATGATTGGTGATTATCCAATTATGATTGGAATGGGACCAGAAATCGAAGCGGGTAAGAATGTTGATATTGTAATTGAAACAAGTAGGGGACATAACTTGGGTCGTTTAATAACAGAAGGCTATGCTTTACCCAATACCTCAATTCCAGGTTTTATTGATGGTTATGCTAAAGAACGAGTATTAAGAGCACCTTGTGATGGTATGGTTAAAACTACCCATAAAATTGGGAACCTTGTAAAAAAAGGTGAGCTTATATTAACAGTTGATGGTGAACCTGTATATGCAAAAATTGATGGTGTTATTAGAGGATTAATTCATCCTAGTATTGAAGCGACAGAGGGTTTGAAACTAGGAGACATAGATCCTAGAGGTAAGCTAGAATACTGTTTTAGTATTAGTGATAAAGGTAGAAATATTGCTGGAGGTGTATTAGAGGCAATCATGATGTTACTAGATAAAAGAGATCACTATGAGAGTTGATGCAGTAGTTTTGGCAGCAGGGCTTTCAAGTAGAATGAAACAGAATAAATTGATGCTTCCTTTTATGGGAACTACAATTATTCGTCATACAGTATTAACTATCCTTGAATCAAATGTTGAGAAGGTTATCATCATTACTGGGAATAATGAAGATCTGATAAGAACTGAACTTGAAGATTTGAATGTTATATTTGTGTACAATGAACACTATAAAACTGGACAAAGTACCTCGGTGTGTTTAGGTGTAGAAACATCAGATGATAGTGATGGTATTATGTTTTTTATGGGAGATCAACCGATGATCAAGTCTCATTTTATTGACGATATGATTGAAACTTTTAAAGAGATGGATGAAACTATCTTGGTACCTTATTGTAAGGATAAAAGAGGTAATCCAGTATTGTTCAACAAGAAGTGGTATAAAGAACTATTAAAAGTTACGGGTGATTATGGTGGTCGATTTATCATAGAAAACAATCTTAATGATGTGAGAAGATATTGTTTAGAAGATGAACTGTTTTTTACAGATGTTGATACCATAGAGAAATATAATGATTTACTCGATACTATAAAAATCACTGGATGAGACAACCAGTGATTTTATTTGCATAAAAAATAGTTGGATACAAGGTCTTTTTATTGGGTATTAATTAGATGTTGGAATTATTTATATATGATAGGAGAAAATATGTCCCATGTCACTGCAAAAAAATCTTATGAGCAATTGGTGAATCGTCTTAACAAGTATCCTCAAGGAGCGCCACCTTCTGAGAGTTTGTATCAAATTTTAGAGTTACTTTTTTCTGAAAAAGAGGCCAAATTGGTATCTCAACTGCCAATAAGACCTTTTGAGATAAAAAAGGCAGCAAAAATTTGGTCTGTATCTTATGGAGAGGCAGCAAAAGTGTTAGAAGAACTAGCTAGTCGTGCTGTTTTACTAGATATATATATAGATGGAAAAGTGTTTTATGTTTTACCGCCACCAATGGCTGGATTCTTTGAGTTTTCGATGATGAGGACTGGTGGCAAACCAGATAGAGAAGCTTTAGGAAAGTTGTATTATGAGTATTTAAACGAAGAGGAAGATTTTGTAAAGGAACTTTTTACTGGCACAGAAACCAATATGGTTAGAGCTTTTGCCAATGAAAGTGTGGTTTCTACAGATGATACAGTGACCATTCTGGACTTTGAAAAGGCTTCTCACTATATTAAGACATCAGAACATATGGGTGTGAGTATGTGTTATTGCCGACACAAAATGAGCCATGCAGGTGAGGTTTGTGATGCACCTATGGATATCTGTATGACCTTTGGTGTCGTTGCTGATTCTCTTATAAGACATGGTCATGCAAGGCGTATCGACACCGTAGAGGGGATGGAGTTATTACACCAAGCTTATGAAAATGACTTGGTACAGTGTGGAGAAAACTTTAAGAAAAATATATCGTTCATTTGCAATTGTTGTGGTTGTTGTTGTGAAGCATTACTGGCCGCAAAGCGATTTGGAAATCTCCATCCAGTTGAAACATCTAGATTTATAGCATATATTGAAGATGACTGTAAAAACTGTGGTAAATGTGAATCGGTTTGCCCTGTAGATGCAATAGAGTATGTGGATGGAAGTACAAAGGTTATAGAGGAACTTTGCTTAGGATGTGGTGTTTGTGTCAAACATTGTCATTTTAACAGTTTGTCCTTTAATGAACGTGAAAAGAAAATAATCACACCAGCCAATTCGGTACATAGAGCTGTATTAATGTCTATTGAAAAGGGAAGACTTCAAAATCTTATATTCGAGAATCAAGCACTTTATAGCCATCGTGCGATGGCGGCAATTTTATCTGCTATATTAAGTTTATCTCCAATAAAAAGAGCCATGGCATCCGAGCAAATGAAATCGGTATACCTAGTTAAGATTCTTGAAAAATTAGGCTATAATTAATAAATAAAAGGGGTTTTATGGGAAGAAAAATAGTTGTTGTTCTGTTTATTATTTTATTGGTCTCATGTACAAAAGAAAGTGATATCAACTACAATCATTTAATAGAAAAAGATGGTATGGAAGCATTATTGATGGAGTTTGAAAATGAATCGATGGATTATAGAATTCTCGAAATCACTTCAGATATTTTAAGGGGATCAAATACCAACATAGGACTTTTAGATGAGGATATGTTAGAAATTTATGAATACGATGATGCAGAAAAATTAGAAGCTGATGTAAATGCGATAAGTAGAGATGGTTATTCTATTACATATGAAGAAAATGGATCTATGACAACAACGAATTATAGTTGGGTGAGTACACCAAACTTCTATTTATATCAGAATACGATTATCGTGTATATAGGAAATAATTCGACTATTCAATCGATGTTTAATCGTATAAAGACTGTAAGAATTAACAAATAGGGCAATTACATTTAATTTGTTGCAATGTCATTACTATATCACTTTATAAGAGGTGGAATCATGAAAAAGTATGTTTGTTTTGCTGCGATTATTGTTTTAGTTATAGGTGCAATAAATATCAAATCCACAATTCATAAATACAACAGTAAAGTAGATAACGAGAGTGTAGATGATCTTAATAGATTGGTTAGTAATTTTAACATGATTGAAGAAGATGGTAAAAGTATCATAGAAGTAGCATCTGAAATGAAAGCAATAAAAGAGTTTTCTGAAGATGTTTTTGATTCGAATGAAGTTTTGGAGGCACTGACACTACTTTCAAATCATGACGAAGTACAATATGCTTATGTAGCGCATCGAAACAATACCTTATTGTCTGTGCCGAATCCTGAATTGCCTTCAGATTATCAAGTATCAAATCAAAAGTGGTTTTCATCGGCTGTAGAAGTAAATGATGTTATATATACAGATATTTTTATTGATAAACATACAAATACCCGAGTCATGACTGTAGCCAAAGCTATGAATGATGATACTGTGATTTCTATGAGTTATAGCTTAGATAAATTAGATGACCTTATTATGACACTTGAGAGTATTCAAATTTACACACCGAGTGGTGATGCCATTGGTACTTTTACAAGAAATGTACCGATGCCGATAGATCTTTATGAGTTTAATGACAATGTTTACGAAACAAATAGATACAAGTATTATTTAGCACAGACCAAACTTTCAAAACATTATGTGGTATATGGTATTGATAAAGCTTTTAAAAATAAATTGTTAATTTCAAGTGTTATTCAGCGATTGATAGTGTTTTTTATTCTGAGTATAGGGACCTATATTTCTTTGAAGCTGTTAGTGAAAAAAAGGTACAATTGATGATATGATTCCATTTAGTTTACTTATTCAGTAGTAGTTAATTTACATTTTAGTATCTGAATGATAAAATGTGTGTACACGTGCATTTTAAAAGATGGGGGAGTTATGAATAAAAAGTACTACAAGTTCTTTTATATAATGATTGTTGCAATATTATTATTTGGATCAATTATTTCTGTATTACATATTAGATATGTTAATAAACAGGAATTTATGGAATCTAGTAAGCAATTGGTTGATCAAACAAGTTCTATGTTAGAGTTTTGGATAGAAGATCAAATAAGAATTGTTAAGCAAGTGGCGAAAAATGAGACTGTTATATCCTTATGTTTGGATCCTGAGAATGTAGGAAAGCAAAAATTAGCAACAGACTACTTAAATGAATTAAATACATTGTATCCATATTATGAAAACTTGCCGATTGGTGTCATATTAGAGGAACCTATAAATGTAGAAGTGAATGATGAAAAGATAGTCATTGATAATGGTGAATTCTTAACTGACACAGTTAATGGAGATACAATTGGTAAAGGTGGTATGGATTACTCGTATATAAGCAAAATAATCGATGGAAATCCTTATTTCATCAGTGAAATATACAGAAGTATATGGCGTGAGAATCCAATCTTTGTAGTAAGTGCACCAGTGGTGATAGATGATGTTTTAAAGGGTATCGCCATTATTTCTCCTCAGATGGATTATTTTACAAAAATATTTGTTGATTCTATAACTGTCGGGAAAACAGGTTATATGTTTTTAGTTGATGATTCAGGTCAGATCATTGCTCACAATAACAGAGATTTAATTCTTAGCGATTCAGCATCCGATAGGGCTTTCGCTAAAAAAATCGTATCTCGAGTACAATCTGGAGAAATGTTCTTCGAAGATAATTACAAAATGATTGATAAGTATTACTATGGAAAGAAGATCAATTTAGAAGCAAGTAATACAAAAAATGATATGTATGTTTTTTTCACTCAGAACAAAGTTGAAATTTATCAGAGTGTTCATGGGTTTGCATTGGTATCTCTAGTTGTAATTATAGTCACTTCAGCCTTGATTTATAGACTTTATGTCTTATTGAGTAAGTATCAATATCAAAAGTTAAGAGAACAACATTTAGTTGATGTAAATAATGATTTAGAGATTGAAGTTAAGAAACGAACTAGAGAATTAGAGGATATGACCAAAAGAGATAGTATGACCAATCTCTACAATCATAAGTATATTTATGAGTATCTAAATCATAAAATTGGTATTTCAAATTCGAGCAAAAAAATTGTAGCTGCAATAATTGACATTGATGATTTCAAGAAAATTAATGATAATTATGGACACCAAATTGGGGATGAGGTTATTAAGGCTGTATCTAACTCTTTGGTTAATAGTTTAAGAGATAACGATTTAGTAGGACGATATGGTGGAGAGGAATTCTTAGTATTGCTTTGTGATATAGAGTTTGAAGAGTGTTTAAATATTCTAGAACGTATAAGAAAGGATATTCATTCGCAAGATATCGAAAATCTAGATTATCATATTTCTATTAGTATTGGTGTAAGTCAATGGCATGGAGATAGTACGACTGAACTTATTAAACGTGCAGATAAGATGATGTATAAGGCAAAATTCTTTGGTAAAAATCAAATTGTACATGACAATGTTTAATTAATAATGACTTATTCTTTTGAATAAGTCATTTCTTATTGTGCTTTAAAAAGTCAACAATTTCTTTAAATGTGTCATCAGCTTCTTTCAATCCCATATTGATGAACAAAGCATAATCGTGAAACATCTTTTTTCCTTCAATGTACTTGCAATTATCTTTGTTTAATTGATTGGATAGTTTTCTTAAATCAGGTGTAAACAGTTCCTCTGTACCTGAAGTGAGCAAAATATTATCTAGGTCACTACAAGGACCGTTAATAGGACTGACTAGATAATGGTCGGTTTCTTTAGAATTTGCCCACCTTTTACCGAGTTCAATCAACGTATCTGTATTTAAAACAAAGTCTAGGGATTCAAATTCAACGAGTTCAGGATTGCTCATTGTTACATCTACCCATGGTGATAGTAAGATGGTTTTAGTAGGTAAATGTTTATTGTTTAACTTCTGATGTAAGTAACATCCTAATGCGAGCCCACCACCAGCAGAATCGCCAATAAGAATATAGTCATCAAAGCGGTTTAAATAATTTAATACTTTTTCATAAGCGAGTTCATGATTTTCTTCAGGGAGTAATGGGTAATCGAGTAGAGTTATAGGTGATTTGATTGCTTTAGAAAGTTGTTTACAAAATAAAAAGTGTAGTGAGTTTAGTCCGTGTAGATAAGCACCACCATGTAAGTAAATAACTGGTGTGTTTTCGTAATTATCACGATTAATATAATAGACTTTCATATTCTCAAATACACCCTTATCAGCCGATGTGATAATATGTTTACCATGGGCTGAACGTCCATTGAGCTCTCTATGAATTCTCTTTGGTGAAAGAGGTCCTCTTTTCTTAAATAGTCTTCTAATAAATGATTTCATCATGCCTCCGCC
>PPCM01000903.1_pt1 | contig 17010 bp, 19 predicted proteins | sample 1555541 | NCBI WGS metagenome assembly PPCM01 (sample SAMN05284479, study PRJNA326546) | Marine sediment metagenome, whole genome shotgun sequencing project. | isolation source: marine sediment | place: Germany: Wadden Sea | collected 2012-09-05 | reverse complement strand
AAATGGTGGGCCTAAGAGGACTTGAACCTCCGACCTCACGCTTATCAGGCGTGCGCTCTAACCAGCTGAGCTATAGGCCCATTTATAATCTGCTTGATTATAATACCACTTTTATTTTATTTAATCAAGAGTATAAAGGACATCTTCACCAATATTTTTATAAAATAATTTCTTAACTTCATCGAACTCTCTTGTTTGTGCTAAAATCCACATTAGTTTTGTTATCGAGGCCTCGATTGTCATATCATAAGCTTGTAAAATTGGATATTTCATTGCTAGTTTTCCAACTTGGTAAACCTCCGCATCACTACCTTCATGCATTACTTGCGTAGCAATTACTATGATTTTGCCTTTCTCGCTTGCCTTAGCTAACTTCTCTAAGAAGTTACGCTTATCATTAAAAGGAATCCCACCCGATCCATACGATTCGATAACTATCGCCTCATACTCATCAGAAATATAATCCAATACATCTGGCTTCATTCCCGGAGATAATTTTAATAAAAAGACATTTGGATAAAGATCGTTATAAAAACTAACTTCTGTTTTATCTTTTCCATTACTAACATACTTTGTAATTCTATTACCATCAATATATGCTGAGTATGGATAGTTAATTGATGCAAAAGCATCATAACTTTTAGTTTTAATTTTTCTTGCTCTAGTTCCTAGTATCGCCTTACCATTAAAAACAACATGGATTCCATTTGTTCCAAAACTAGCAAAGCGAATAGCGTCACGTAAGTTTTTCTTACCATCACTTATATCTAAGTCGATTGGTTTTTGGGCTCCGGTAACTACAATTGGTTTATCGGCATTTTGAATTAAATAAGAAAGCATTGCTGCAGTATAACCCATTGTATCGGTTCCATGGGTGATTACAAAACCATCATACTCATCATAGTGTTTTTCAATGTATGAAGAGATGATAAGCCAATCTTCTGGTTGAATATTTGAACTATCAATGTTAAGTAATTGAAAAGCTGTCAAATTACAAAACTCTAAAACATCAGGTACAAACTGCAATAATTGATCAGAACTTAACTTCGGACTAAGTCCCTCACTTGTTTTTACTGATGCAATCGTTCCACCTGTTGCAATTAAAAGAATATTTTTCATAGTTTTACCTCACTAATTTATCTACTGTAAGTATATTTTAAAAGGGCTGATTTTACAACTAAAAATAGTTAACACAATGTGCTAACTACTTATAATTAGATATATAGGGTAATCTTGAATGTTGTACCTTTATCTACAACAGATGAAACTTCTATTTTACCGTTGTGAAGTTCAACAATCTTTTTACATATTGATAAACCTAATCCGGTACCACCACTATCTCTAGTTCTGGCTTTATCAACTCGATAGAAGCGTTCAAAGATGCTGGAAATATCCGATTCTGGAATCCCGATTCCTTGATCACTTACATAGATAATTAGTTCTTCATTTGTTGCTTCGGTCGTTACTTTTATCTCACCTTGATCAGAATATGCAATAGCATTTTTTATCAAGTTGGAAAATAACCGATAGATCATTGCTCGGTCAGCTTCTATTGTTTTGCTAAAAGCCTTATTAACTAATGTCAAGTTACTCCTTTTAGCTTCAACTTCAAGTGATTTCATTACTTCATTAACAATCTCTGATAAATTAACTTCTTCAAGCCTTAAGGTTAATGAGTTTCTTTCTAACCTACTCATCTGCATTAAATCCTTTACAATATCTTCTAACCTATTCCCTTCTGCATGAATTATTTCTAGAAACTCACGTTTAGTTTCCTCTTCAATATTTTCATCTCTTAAAAGAATTTCACTCATTCCATTTATTGCTGTAATTGGTGTTCTCAACTCATGAGAAGCATCAGCAATAAAACCTTTTTGCATTTTTTCAGAGTTCTTTATTAAAGTAATATCATGAACTAAAACAATACAACCAATGAAAATTCGTTCTTCAAATAACGGCGTTGCTATTAACTCATAGATTTTAAGGGTAGTTTCTAACTCTGATTGCATTGTAGTTTCTTTTAAGTAGGCAGATTTGATGAAGTCTGTAAGTCCTTTTTCATCAATCATGTTGGTAAATGATTGACCAACATAATCTTTGTATCCAAAATACTCATTAAACTCTCTATTTACATACTTTATGTTTCCATCAATATCAACAAGGACTATTCCTGATCCAATTGTATCAATCAAAGAAAGGAATCTAGTTTTATCTCTCTTTATTTTTGATTGATGAGTTTGAATTTCATCCATATGACGATTTAGATCTTGATCTCTTTCACGTGATAAACTTACAAAAGTATAACTTGCTTCAATGATTGTAAAGATGAAAAGCAAAAACATCGCAATCACTCTTGTAAGTACTTCTTGAGAAATGATAATAATCAATGCTGCTAAAATAAAAAATGTCGTTATTTTATAAATCGAATTTCTCATAGTTCCTCCCTACTTTTCAAGCATGTAGCCAACTCCACGAATCGACTTTATAGCCTTCCCTGTTTCTTTTAACTTATCTCTTAGTTTAAAGATATGAACATCTACTATTCTCGTTCCACCATCATACTCAAAGCCCCAAAGAGCCGTTAAAATGTCGTCACGACTTATCGCTTTACCAACATTATCAACTAAGTAGTTTAGAACTTGATATTCCTTTAAAGTAAAATCTAGTTTTTGACCATCTAGTAATGCTTCAAAACGATCAGTATTAATTTCAATGTTTCGATATACCTTTTTTAAGGTTTTTACTTCTTTTGGTTTTCTTCTAAGAAGAGCCTTTATTCTCAATATTAGTTCCTTTGACGAGAATGGTTTGGTCATATAGTCATCTGCTCCATGTTCAAAACCGCTTAGTTTATCATCTAATTCTCCAAGAGCAGTGAGCATTATAATATAAGTATCATGACCTTCATCTCGAAGTTTTTTGCACACTTCTATTCCATTCATCTTAGGTAGCATCAAATCAAGCAAGATTAAATCGTAATTTCCAATCTTAGCAAGTTCATATCCTGCTTTACCATCCATTACTGTATCTACTTCAAAGTTATGTTGCTTTAAATCATATTCCAATAACTTTACAATTGCTATTTCATCTTCAATAATCAATATTCTATTCATATTATCACCTAGTAATATCATACCATAAAAAAACACCATATCACTATGATGTTATTTACTTATATATTCAATTGCCTTTAAGTAGCTTTTCTCTTTTTCTCCACTAAAGGTCATTACGCAAACATCTTCTAAATATGAGAGGTGCCTAAATTCTTCCCTCTCCTTAGGGTTTGATAGATGAACTTCGACTACAGGAATAGTAATTGCCTTAATAGCATCTCTTATCGCAATAGAAGTGTGTGTATAAGCTCCGGCATTAATTACAATCGCTTGATAATAATTTGTTGCCTCTTGTATTAAGTCAATTAAAACTCCTTCATGATTTGATTGTTTGATTTCTACTTCAATTTCTTTTCCTTGTGCAAAACTCATAATTAAATCATTTAGTTGTTGATAAGTTAGTTTCCCATATATATCTGGTTCTCTTTTACCTAGTAAGTTTATATTAGGTCCATTTAAAACTAGTACTTTCATATTACTCACTCCATATCTTCTTAAGAAGTTCTACTGTTTGTTTTAAATCACTATTATCTAGTTCATAATCGGCATATTTCTTATAAAGAGATACTCTTTCGTCATATAGTTTGTACCACTTATCATGGTTACTTAGAAGTGGTCTAGAACTTATGTCTAGGTCACCAACAATTGCCTCTATCGGACGATTTAAGAAGATTACAGTTCCCTTTTCCATAAGGGCTAACATATTAGTCTCATCTAAAACAATCCCGCCACCAGTCGAAATAACGGCATTTTCATTAACACTAATTTCTTTAGTAACATCACTTTCAATGGCTCTAAAGTGACTTTCTGAAACTTCAAAAAGTTTTTCAATTGTTGTTTGTTCTCGTTCAATAATCTCTAAGTCAATATCAATCACCTTAGCTGTTGTTGACAAGACAAGTTCATTAGCAACTGTAGTCTTTCCAACTCCTGGCATCCCAATTAACACTAGATTTGTATGTTTAAACTTTAAGCGATTATATATCTTGTTAACAAGTTCTTCAGAATAATCAATTCCATGAAAAAACTCTTGAGAATGTAAGGCTTGAGAAACTAGCATATAAAGACAATTAAAAACTTTTTTACCCTGAATACGCCCTTCTATTAGAAGCTTTGTGTAAAAAGGGTTATACGCTAAGTCTATCAACGTGGAAAACTTCGAAATCTGTTGATTTGTTAGTGGTGACCTACCAACATTTTCACCGCTCCCTAACGGAGTAGTATTAATGCAAATGTCTCCACCATCAATATCTTTATAACTAATTTCATTTCCCTTTGGTGCTAAAGAAACTACTGTAACCTTTCTTGCAATACCTGTTAGGGCAATCTGAACCATTCGTGATGTTGCCCCGTTTCCTAAAATCACAATATCCTTTTTCTCTAGATCAATCTTGTGATAGGCAATCATGGCCTGAAAACCAATGATGTCAGTATTTATCCCTTCTAATAATCCATCTTTACAGCGAATTGTGTTTACACCAATTAACTTAGCAATACCCATAACTTTATCTAGATGCTTTAAGACTTCTAATTTATAAGGAACTGTAACATTACAGACACCTTTTGAACTTCTTATTTCTTCAAGAAAACTTTTTACTTGATCTCTTTCCTTGTTGAAAACTTTATATTCATCTTTAATCCCATTCTTATACAAAACTACGTTATGAATTTCTGGAGAATAGCTATAATTTACTTTATTACCCAATAAACCAATCATTACTTATCTACCTGCATTTCCTTACATACTTCAAAGATTTTTGAATAAATCTTTACTAGTTGCTTGTGGTATTGTGAATCATTAAAACAAGCTAAAATATCAAGTTCTCGATTAATATCCTCAACATCATAATTAGCCTCTCGCTTAGCTTCTTTCACCTGTTTAACTAACTCAAATCTCTTTCCTAGTAAATCTTTAATTGATTCATCTACTTTATCGATTTCATTTCTGATTTCTGTTATTTTATCCATTGTTTTCCCTCACTCTCAATAATCAAATCTAATAATGTAAAAGCAATTATTGCTTCAACTACAACGACAGCACGATCTACATAAAAGCTATCATGTCTTCCACTGACTTTTAAGGTTGTATTTTTCATCTTTTTTACATCGATAGTCTTAATTTCTTTGGCAATTGATGCACTAGGTTTGAAGGTTGTATTTACTACAATATCTAGTCCGTTGGTAATCCCACCATTTACACCACCGTTATTATTTGTACCACAAACTCTTTTATCTATTATTTCTAGTTCATCAACTACATCACTACCTAATTTATTCTTAAAGTCTTCTCCTAAACCAAAAGAAACTGCCTTTGCTCCTGGTATAGAAAAGATCCCACTAGCTATTCTTGACTCTACACTATCAAACATCGGTTCACCAATTCCTGCTAGAACATCAGTAATTACTGTTTTTACTTGGCCACCAATTGAGTCTGACTTCTTCGCAACATCTTCTAGTAACTGATAATCTACATCAACAATTGATGAAAACTTGATACCTTTCTTATTAAGAATTTGCTTAGCAATTGCTCCGGCAATTACTATCGGAGCAGTCAATCTACCTGAGAAGTGACCACCACCACGATAATCATTATAACCTCGATACTTGATAAAGGCTGGATAATCAGCATGGCTAGGACGCATTACATCTTTTAAACTATCATAATCTTTTGAATTAATATTGTGGTTTCTAATTAAAAAGGTTAAAGGCATACCGGTCGTAAACCCATTAAAGTAACCACTGATAATCTCATAATCATCAGATTCAACTCTACTAGTGTTATGGCTGTGTGCTGGTCTTCTTCTAGTAAGTTCACTATCTATCAAATCAAAATCAATTTTTATTCCCGGTGGTAGATTAGTTAATGTAACTCCCATTTTTTCATTATGTGATTCTCCAAAAACAGTCATTTGAATTATTCTTCCATAAATACTACTCACTGATACTACCTCCTAGTCTAATATAATCGGCTATGAAGCTACTATATGATTTATTAACAACATCGATTGAATCAATTTCTAGATATCCTTGGCATCTGCTTGCAGCAATTGCTAGGGCCATGGCAATACGATGATCGTTATGACTTGATACTTTCTTGTTGCCAATAAAGTTATTTACTTTTTTGATTTCTAAGCCTTCTTCTAACTCGGTAATCTGTGCTCCTATTTTATTTAGTTCTTCACTAATAGCCTTAAGGCGATCTGATTCCTTAATTCTCAACCTTTTAGCATTAACTATCTTAGCATCTTTGGTTAGTGAATAATAAACCGCCAATATCGGAACTAAATCAGGACAATCCCTTACATCAACTACTTCTGGTGAGGTTTCAATAATTGTACTAATTACTCTATCACCTTGTAGTGACTCGTCACTTAAGTTAAGTACTTCGACATTATTACCAATGGCATTTGCCACAGCAAAGAATCCATACGCTGAGTAATCGGCTTCAACTTGATAAGTTGTAGGTCGATACTGCTGATTCCCTTTTATAATATAGTAATTACCTTCTTGGGTGATCTCAATCCCAAACTTTGTCAACACATCGATTGTTAAATCGACATAAGATTTTGACTCAAATGGCTCTAATACCTCGATAATACTATCAAATGATTGTAGTGGTAAACTAAATAGTAAACCACTAATAAATTGAGAACTTACATCACCTTTTATTTGATAGTGACTTTCTTGAAAGACGCCCCTTATTAAATATCCCTGATCAAACTTAACCTGCTTGAATAAATCCAAGTAGATATCCATCGGTCGTTTTAGTAAAGACTCAGCACCGGTTAGAAATACTTCATTAGCCATAAGTGCTAAAGGAAACAAAAATCTCATCGTTGACCCTGACTCATGACAATTTATCGTGCAATCCTTAAACTCATCTATTCCTTCAATTATAGCGTTATTTCCACTTAAAACAATCTTAGCTCCTAAGTTTCTTAACCCTTCAATTGTTCTTATAACATCATCACATAGATTTAAGTTATTAACATAAGATTTTCCTTTAGATAGAGAAGCAGCTATAACACTACGGTGACTCAAACTTTTTGAACTTGGTAAATTAACTTTACCTTCTAGTTTTTGTGCTGATACTTTCATTTAATCACCTCTGTTATTAGAACTCATTTCTTCAATCCTATCTTTAAAGTAACCACCGATTTTTTCAACTTCTGTCATTACTTTTTGAATCTTGTAATCATTTTCAAACCAATTATTTTTCCTAATATCATATGCTCCCACTACCGAATGGACAATGATATCAACATCTTTTGGAAAGGCATAGCGATAAGTCATATATGCTCTACGCGAATGATAACCTTTACATAGTAAAATAACTCTTTTAGGTTTTATATTAGCTATTGCCTGATATGATAAGTAAGCATTATCAAATGTGTGTTTTGCCTTTGATTCTTCTATTATATCTACTCTATCTACACCATTATCAATTAAGACATCTCTTAAAAACTCATACTCTGTGTTATGGTCAACAAGTTTCTTGTTTCCGGCTCCACTTGGTACAATTTTCTTAGCGTATCCTTGATGATATAAATTTGCAGCTTCTAATGCTAACTCTTTATGAGCACTTCCAGGAATCAAAATCGCATCGGCTTTTTCCAACTGGTCATTCATAAAGATAAACTCGGAAATATCCTCAAAACCTTTTCTCATCTTAGTACCCAACAATGCCGATGATATCGGCAATTGATTTCTTTACTATTTTTGCTTTACCTAACTCTTCACACTCAACAAAGTTAATTACTTGATTCTCAAGCTTCTTATCATGCCTTAGGTAATCTTTCCAACTTCCATCTAAGAAGACTTCTCTAGTCGGCAAATTATACTTCTCAAGTAAGTTATCAAAGTCATTAGTAGCAATAATATAACTCATAGCAATGGCAATTGCCTCACCGTGTAAGTAATCGCTACTTGCCTCAATAGCATGACCTATCGTGTGACCAAAGTTTAACTTCATACGTTCACCTAAGTCTAACTCATCAACTTCAATGAAATGCTTTTTTACTTGAAGTGCTTTTATAATTAATTTTTCTATTTCTACTTGATTTACTAAATCCTCAATAATTGAGAAATCATGAATGCAACCAGCTTTTATTATTTCAGCTATACCATTTGCATACTCTCTTGGTGATAAAGTCCTTAATAACTCAGGATCAATAAAAACTTGATGTGGTTGATGAAAAGCACCAATAATGTTTTTAACTCCACAGAAGTTAATACCAGTCTTTCCACCAATAGCACTATCTACTTGAGCTAATAAGGTGGTTGGTACATTAATCCATTTAATTCCTCTTTTAAAAGTACTAGCTACAAATCCTGCAAAATCACCAACAACACCACCACCAAAAGCAACTAAAGTATAGTTACGATCAACTTCCATTTCAATCATCTCTTGATAAACTTCACTTACAGTTTCAAGTCCCTTACTGTTTTCGCCAGCAGGAATAAGGATGATTTTCTCAGTAATTTCTTTAATTAAACCACGGTACAACGAGTAAACATTTTCATCAGTAATCAAGACAACTTCTTCATCAATATAAGAGCTGATTACATTTGCAATACCCTTTTCAACATGAATCAAATAATCACTACTAACATTTATTTCGATTGTTTTCATAGTTTTATCCTTTCTAGTTCTTTTATTAACTCCTCTAGCATCGGAATTGTAATTTGTTGTTTAGCATCACTCAAAGCTTCATCAGGATTTGGGTGAACCTCTACAAGCAATCCATCTGCTCCTACAGCCTTTGCAGCTTTCGATAAGGCAATAACATAATCCCTGTTACCTGCAGCATGACTAGGATCTACAATAATTGGAATATCTACAAGTGACTTAACAACAGGAATACTACTTAAATCAAGAGTATACCTTGTTGAAAATTCAAAGCTTTTAATTCCTCTTTCACATAAAATCACGTTTTTATTACCTTCAGAAATAATATACTCGGCTGCATGAATCCACTCAGTAATTGATGCTGAAGGACTACGTTTTAATATAACTGGTTTACCAAGTTTACCTACTCGCTTTAATAACTCATAGTTTTGCATATTTCTAGCACCGATTTGAATTACATCCACATCATCAAACAAATCAACATGTTGCTCACTTGTAAGTTCACTAACTACTGCCAGTCCATATTCCTTCTTTGTTTTTAAAAGCAGTTCTATTCCTTTTTCCTTTAATCCTTGAAAGGCATCGGGAGTAGTTCTTGGTTTGAAAGCTCCCCCTCTTACTAACTTGATATTAAGTTTTTTTAGGGCTTTACCAATTGCATCCATTTGCTCTTGTGATTCCACTGAGCAAGGTCCTGCAATCACTTGAAATCCCTTCCCAAACTCAACACCATTAATCTCTACTATTTTATTAACATTATTTAAATGTTTAAACTTCATATAATCACCTTCTATCAAGATTATTATAACATTATCACGTCAATTTTTATATCTTAGTCCCTGGTTAATAATTAATAAGTCGGGTTTATTGCTATATGTCACAGGCAATGAAGTGTATAATCGAGGTAAGGTGGTGGATAAAATGTTTAATAAATATCAGTTGAATGAACGAGTTACTTTAAGAAATAAAGTTTGTGTTGCTCCGATGACTACTTGGTCTGCTAATGATGATTTAACAGTTTCAGATCAGGAATTAGCGTATTATAGACTAAGAAGTAAGGAAGTTGGGATGATGATTACTGGTTGTACGTTTGTTAATAAAGACTATCAGGGATTTGACCATCAATTTTATGGTGGAAGTGATGACTATATACCTTCTTTAACTACTTTGGCAAAAGTAATAAAAGATGAAGGAGCAAAAGCAATACTTCAAGTCTTTCATCCTGGTCGCAAAGGAATAGCAAATAATGGTGAAGTTGTAAGTGCTTCCGCTGTAAAGCCAACCAATGGGAAGAAAAACGTCATGACTCCTAGAGCTATGACCAACCTTGAGGTTGATCAGTTTATAGAGAACTTCTATCAAACTGTAATCAGAGCTATCAAAGCTGGATTTGATGGTATTGAAATACACGGGGCTAATACTTACTTAATACAACAGTTCTTCTCTGCTCACACCAATATTAGAAATGATAAATGGGGTGGAAGTATTGAAAATCGCATCAAACTACCTCTTGAAATTGTAAAAGCTTCTTTAAGAGCTAAGAATGAGTATGCGACTGAGGAATTTATAATCGGTTATCGTTTCAGTCCTGAAGAAATTGAAGAAAACGGAATCAGTATAAAGCAAACTCTTTTCCTTGTGGAAAACCTTTGTATGACCGACTTAGATTACTTACATGTTTCCTTATCAGCATATGACCAAAGTTCGATTGTTGATAAAGAGGATAAGAGGATAATTGCAAAATTGATTCTAGAGCAAATCAAAGGACGTAAGCCATTAATTGGGGTTGGTCAAATTACTGATGTAAGTGACGCCATGAAAGCCTTTGAGTTAGGATATGATTTAATCAGTATCGGTAAGGCAATAATAGTTGATCCTTTATGGGTATCAAAAAGTAAGAATAATGTAGAAGTCGAAAAAGTACTATACAAAGATAAATGCAAGGAACTATCAATTCCCGACAAATTAATGAAAGTTATTGAGAATTCAGGTGATTGGTTTACTATCAAGTAGAAAAATTGTGTGAAACCAAAAATATTAATGCTATACTGTAGTGGGTGATAAAATGATAACAAAATTATTTCTTACAAACACATATAGCAATCGTGATTTCGAGTTCTCAAACAACAAATTCAACATTCGTAGAATCATGATTTTTTCTATGATAACAATAGCAATTGAGGCAATGATGATTACTTACTCATATATAAAGCCTGAGCATTTTTTTGATATGCTTCCAGAATATCGTTATCACTATTTCTTTTTTGGTCTTTTTGCACTAGCAAGTTTCGTTGTTTCCTTCCTTTTTGGGAAGGGAGTAATCAAAAATAGTGCTAGAGCTAAGTACACAATAGTTCTCTCAATCATTATCTCTTTAATATGGGGTGCAAGTGTATCTTATATGGATATTAGAACTGGTGGGACTTTGATTGTTTATCTATCATTTCTATTTTTGTTTACATCAGCTATATCAATTAGACCAATTGATTCTCTAGTAGCTATTACTATTTCTCAAATTTTCATAGTTACCATCGAGTTAAATAGTCATATAGCAGGTGCAATTGTTAATACTAGTCTATTTAGCTTATTTGCCTGGATAGTTTCAAGACAACAATATAGCAACGAGTATGAACACTTCAAAATGAACGAAATGCTTAAAAGGAAAAACAAAGAGTTATTAAACGCTTCGATTACTGATCATTTATCAGGACTTTATAACCGCCTATATCTAGATGAGAAAATTGTTGAATTATGGACTAACTGCTTCAATGAGCAAACAAAGTTCAGCATTATTATGACAGATATTAATAATTTCAAAACTTTTAATGATCGATATGGTCACATTAAAGGTGATATATACTTAACAGAAGTAGCAAAGGCTTTAAAGAAGTTTGCAAAAAGAAATAATGGATATGCCTTCAGATATGGTGGCGACGAATTCTGTCTTATATTTGAAAGTGAAACTCCTGAGTTAAACTACATGCTTCAAAGGAAGTTAGATGCAACTATTTTCACTGTTGATAGTAGACCTTTCAAAGTTTCAGCTAGTATTGGTTACATCTCAATAATTCCCGATAAAATCGAAGGAGCTTGGGAAATAATTGATAAAGCTGATCGAGCCCTTTATATTAACAAAGGGACATTAAAAAGAAGAGCAAATGATTAAAGCACATAAACGGGTCTGACCCCAAAAAGTTGAACCAAAGATCTATCAAGGAGATCGGTTATTTGATATAGCCATTATCAATGAATGGGGACATTCCTCTCTTTATAATGAAGTATATGATTAACACTAAAAAGGAAGTTGATAGCACTCCACCTAAAAAGCTATATTTCTGTTTTTTAGGTGAATTATACATGAGTAATGTATAGAGTTATCTAACTTTTTCCAAAATAAAAAACCTACATGAGACAAATCAGTCTCCCATAGGTAATAGGTAATAGTTATTGATTTTTTATGTGATAAACATCCATTAGGGCACCATTTGAATAATCATCTTGAAAAGTTTTCTGATGTTCAAAACCAAAATCACTTAAGAAACTCTTTGAAGGATTATTGAAATGTGAAGTATATGCAAAGACTTTTTCAAGTTTTAAGTCCTTAAAAGCAAATGGCAAAATAACCTTCATTGATTGTTTCATATAACCATTTCTTCGATACTTAGGAAAGATTCCATAACCAAGTTCTGCTTCTGTACGATCCTTATTAAAATTCCAAAGTGAAATTGTTCCAATTAGTTCATTACTTTCTTTTAACTCAATCCCATAAATAGCCCATTTACCACTATCCATACCACCACTCATTCTTTCTATAAAACTTCTAGTTTCATTTATTGAAATGTGTTCATTCATATAGGCAAATTCAAAATTTTCCTTGTTTGAATAATAATCATGTAGTGTATCTAAGTCATCGATTGTTAACTTTCTAAGTCTTAAGTTCTGAGTTTCAATTTCTTTATAAACAACTAATTTTCTCATATAAATCACTCCCCAAATAAGATATGTAAAAGCTCTAATCAGTAAACCAATCAGAGCATAATAACTAAAGCGTTTGTTCTATTACTTCAATCATGAATCCTTCATCTTCTGAAGGTTCTTCAAAATAACTTGTTACTTCTCTAAAGACTTCTTCAGAGTCAAAATTAGCTCTTTCGGGCATTGCTTCTCTTCTTTCAGCTAGACGATGTAAGCACACTTCATCATCAGCCTTTAAATAGATGATTTGTGACAGACAATCAACGCCATCGATGATTTCTTTGAACCAAGCTCTTTGCTTTCTTGTATTACCAGGAAAATCCATTACTATTGTACTTCCCGATTTTAAAATGCTTTGAATATGTTGTTTCAATAATGGTTTAATTCGTGCTGAATACTTGGCGTACTCAGTAAAAGTATCTATCTCAACAGGATATAACTCTTTTAACCATTCATCTTCTGAGATGAAAATTGCCTTTAACTCTTGAGAGAGAACTTTTGAGAAAGTTGATTTCCCTGCTCCCATCTTCCCTATGAAGAAAAAGATAATTGGTTTATTTTCCATAGACATTCTCCTTTTGTTTTATCTGTGCTCTATTATAACATTGACCTAATTTCGTTACAATCATTGAAGTTAGTCCTTTGCCTCAATAGCTTCAAATTTAGCCTTCATCGTTTTGTTGCTTCTCGTTAACTTCTTTACTGTTACATTATCTGCTTTTTCATGAGCTATTCGAAGGTTCTTCTCACTTAATTGCAGGTTCTCTTTTACCTTCTCTAACGCTGAGATAGACTTATTAATCTCTTTTATAGCATCACTGAACTTCTTTCCAGCTCTATTGTAATTTAGTGATAAGGTATCTTTGAGGTCTTGTAAATCATCTTCAAAAGTTGATACATCAATTGATTGCTTTTTCATAAATGCAACTTCACGTTTGTAATCAAGTGAGTTCATCGCTGCATTACGAAGAAGCGATATGATTGGCAAGAAGAACTGTGGTCTTACAACAAACATCTTCGGATATTGATGACTAACATCAACAATTCCGTTATTGTATAACTCGTTATCGGTCTCAAGTAACGACACTAGAACTGCATACTCACAGCCTTTTTCACGGCGGTCCTTGTCTAACTCTTTTAAAAAGTCACTGTTCTTTTTCTTTGTAGTAGTAGTTTCATTTTGATTCTTCATTTCAAACATAATTGAAATGACTTCAACGTCATCACGATCAACTTCCTTAAAGATATAATCACCTTTTGAACCCGTCTTGGCATCGTTATCCTTTTCAAAGTATGCATTTGGAAATGCTGCTGCTCTTATCTTATTAAACTCAATTTCACAGTGTTGTTCTAAAGATTCCCCAACCAACTTAGTTGATTGTTTGGCTTTAAAGTCTTTAAAGTATGCTACTTGTTCATCTTTTGCTTTTATAATAGCGTCATATTGACCTTTAACTGCCAACAATTCGTTTTCATTTTTTGTCTTAGCTATTTGCAACTGATTACTTAACTCTAAAAGTTTCTTTTCATTCTCACTTTCCTGAGCCTTCAATAACAGTTCACTTTCTTTACTGAAGTTACTTAGTTGAATCTTCAAGGTTTGCATCTCTACTTCTTTTTTATTTAGGGCATCCTTCAAGCTGCTCTCAGCCCTGTTAGTGGCATTCTCTATTGCTAGTTTCTGCTCATTTGATACACTACTTAACTTAGACTTCAACTCTGTAATCAATCCATCTTTTGTTGAAAGTTGCTTAGTAAAATCACTTTCCAGTTTAGATTTTTGCAAGGCAATTTCTTGCTTGTTCTTGCTATCAAGTAAAGTAATTCTCTCATTTATTTCTTTATTAAACTCTGCTGTTTTTACCTGACTGACAATATCTGCATAATTCGCTTCATCGATAGTAAACTCAGTTTTGCAATTTGGACACTTAATTTGATTCATCTTTATTCCTCCTTATAAAGAAAATACCCTAAAGGGTATCGATTTTTATAACCCACCCTACTTAATGATACTCTTTTTCTAGTGATGATTCAATCTCTGTAAACATAAAAATACCCACTTGGGTATTTCATGTTAACTCTATTTAAAAGTACAAGTATATCCTACTAAACGGTACTTATCTTCAGTATCGTAGTAAGTCAATCTATCCATTGTTTGGTTTTTACTCTCTACTACTTCAAGGGAAATTGTATTCCCATCTTTTGAAAGAGAAATTTCAAAGTAGTCCTTTGAATAGAAATTGTCTATTATCCCAGTATATGTCTCATAAAAGGCATTTACTTCTTCCTCATTATCAAACACTATCTCTTCAATAAAGTATCTTTCAATAATCTTTTCATGCTTTGACTTTAAAATAACCTTAGTCGTTAATTCCCCATCAATACCATAGACATCATTTAAGTCATGTGTTTTAACACATGTCGAAGTTCCTATTGGTTGACAAGCAAAAAGGACACTCGTGCAAAGCAAAACTGTTAATACTAATAATGTTTTTTTCATACTTCCTCCATTTAACCCTAACTCATTGTGTCTTATACTCTATCACTATTCTATATGACTAGACACAATGTTGCAAGCCTACTCCAAGTTTTAGTATATCTCGGGGTGATTAATGGTAATCAGTCCTATTTAAACTCTCCAAAATTTTTGCTCAATAGAGCTTTTTGATTCTCAAAATCTATTTGATATCGAAGAGCATTATGATCTTTTATCAATAACCCCTCATTTAATTTAATTTCTAGAATACAACAGTTTTCATCATCTTCATTATTGGCAAAGTCATACCACTCCGAAAAAGCTTCACGAACTAAAAGCCTAAGTTCAGCGTTCTCTGCTTTTAAAACCCAACCATGATTAATCGCTTTACCATTTCCCGTAAACCAATCTATCGCACATACTGCAACATCTGGATACTTTTCACTCTGCTTAATCTTATTCGATAAACTATATGTAGTTATGTAAAATGAACCATCCTGATAAACGGCATCAACCATTCTGTTGTATAACTTATCACCATCTGTTGTTGCTACTGCAATTAAACTATCTTTTCCAAATCTTTCCTTCATTATCTCTATTGCTGCATTGTAATTATCCATTGTTAATTCTCCTCCCATGTTAATATTAGGTTACCACATAAAAACCTCAAAAACAAACGTTTGTTCGCTATTGAGGTGTGTTAATCTTTCTTTGTGGAAAACTAAAAGGATATCATAATGTTTCTCTTTACTCTGTTATATAGTATATTTCAAGTTGAAGTCCTTCCTCACTAATTCTCATAATCGTAACATGTTCTTGTGAAGGTCTATCACCTACAACAACTCTTCTTTTAAGTTCTTCTATATCATTTGTTTTGATTCTACTAAAGAAGTTCATATATAAGCCTTTTCTATCATTTACAGGAAGGGATAATGCTGCCCTACTAAAAATTTCATTTTCACCCAAGACTTCAAATAATAGTTCCTTCGTTAAGGCAAAATTATCTACTAATGGTAAGTGATGATTAAAGACACTCACTCTCCAAAAATGAGATTCTGGTTTCTCGATGTAAACTGACTTCTCATCAGGACAATTAAAGGATGCAATAAACTTAGTACTTACCCCGAAATTGACTAATTGACACTCATCTAAATTAATATCCACTTTAGCGTCTAAGGTCTCTTTAAAGAAATCGTATACATCTTCCACCTTATCGAAATTAATCGCTCTAAAAGTCTTATAATAGCTTCTATCAAGCTTCTGATTATCTACAGCAATCTTTACATTGCCTGTTTGAAATATGGCAAAACAATAAACCACAAGAATTACTGCAAAAATTTTAAATCTTCTATTAAGGGTCTTTCTATCTTTTAAAGATTTGACTCTAGCTCTCTTCTCGGTATCATTAAGTTCAGAAATATCTTTACGCCTAATCACCTTACCTAGTGAACTTGCCTCACCAAAATCATTTAGCATCATGTATCCTAAAATGGCAATAATAAAAATCATTGATAAAGGATTTGTTAATATAAATAATGTGTTATACAGAATTTCTAACATTTAAATTCCTCCTTATTTATCATCAATCGAGTAATAAACCTTCACTAATGACAGTTTACTATTTAATGTAAGTATTGTTAGGTATTCACCTTGAGGCTTCTTATCAAAAGAAACTCTATTTATCAAATCATTAATATCATCAAGATTTACTCCATCAAGAACTACTTTTATTTCTCTTGCTACCTTGTTTACCTCTGTAAAAAGGAGCTTTGAAAGCCTTTCATTTTCACCAAAGACATCAAATAATACCTCTTTAG
>PPCM01000902.1_pt1 | contig 17036 bp, 17 predicted proteins | sample 1555541 | NCBI WGS metagenome assembly PPCM01 (sample SAMN05284479, study PRJNA326546) | Marine sediment metagenome, whole genome shotgun sequencing project. | isolation source: marine sediment | place: Germany: Wadden Sea | collected 2012-09-05 | reverse complement strand
TTAAGGTAAGTGTTACTCACATAGTTATTAAGAGGTTTTTAGACAGTCTGACGGTTGGTACATGTTGCGGAGCGGATTTCGGAGAGCGTTCCTGTCCGCGAGGACATGAACGGCGATGCGGGAATCCGCCGTTGATTGCCGCGCCGACCCCGCTCTGAAATATGTACTTTGTTACCCACTGGCTTTTTTTAAGCTGTCAAAAAGTATATAACTATTGACAATAGCCCTAAGAAACCAAAGAGCAGACTTTTATTATAAGCTTTAAATTTCTCAGTTGCTATATTTGAATTGATAAATATTTGTGAATTTAGGTCATTTAAAAAATCTTCGCTAGTCTCAGAATTTGAGGCATCTTTAAAGTCTTTATATGATTTGCTACTAATTTTTAAGAAAAAAATATTCGAATTTGTATTTAATTCTTGTTGACTGTATATTTCATCATTAATTCTTGCTTTTAATGTATTGTAAACAAACAATAAGCATAGAATCGAAAAAACTATAAAAGCAAGAATGCTAAAAAGTGATATAAAATTTTTTATTTCCAGAAAACCAATATTTTTCAAAGAGGTTTCCATCGCAAATGTATTTGAAATCATTTTTGTTAATTCTGAAGTAAATACTAGCGTCAACAAAACCCCATAGAATGCGAGTAAAATTGAACTTTTTGTGTCACAATTTGTAATCCATTGGTTTACTATTTCAAATTTTGTTTGCGCCTTTTCAATGTTTTTATCAACGTTAGCCATAGCAGTCAATTTTTATAATTTCCAATTAACATTACCACCATATATTTTTGAATTAACATTTTTCAAATTATGAGTGATTTCTTTTAAAAAATTCTTTTTGATACAATCATCATCCGGTTTCTCTTTTTTAAAACCTTTGTATACTTCTTCAGTCATTAATATTGGAGGGTAAACATTCTTCTTTTTTTCCTTTGAAAAGCTAATGAATTTACCGCCAGTCATATATAAATCTCCTTCCTTTAAACTACTAATATTTTTTGCGAATTCTTCAACAGTCATTTCAACTGTTTCAACGGTTGAAAGATATAATGGAGCAGAGGGGTCATATGTAGGTTTACCAAATAAAGGGGAAAGTCCAAGATATGGTCTTATCGCTCTTGGATTAATTGGATTTCTTTTTACTTTAAAAATATCTTCTTCAATCTCTTTATTTGCAGAATCTGTAAGCCTTGAGGCAATGTTTGCTGGATAACCAATCCATACCAATCTTTTATTTTCCTCTCTTTCGCTACCTTTTCTTTGTAATCCAACTTTAATGACTTTCATTTCGCCATAATCAATACCAATCCCACATTTGAAATCCACGTCTTTGAAATTTTTATTTATAATGAATTTGGAAATATGGTTAATCGAAATTGCACATTCAACTGCATTTGTAAAGCAATTTTCAACTGAAAAAACAAGCATTACTCTATCACCGATAATGTTTCTGACATAACCATTGTGATGGTTTGCTATTTTTATAACTGCTTTGGTGAATGAAGTGTAAATTCGACCCATAGTTTGAGTATGGTGTTTTTCGTTAAGTTTTACCGAATTACGAATGTCAACAAATAAAACACAAGTAACAATTTGTTTTCCTTTCTTTTCTACACTTCTTTCAAATGTTAAACTTCCATCATCTGAATTTGGAACAAACTTAGTGTCAGAATATGAGAATTTTGTTTCAATTACATCTAGTACATCCTCTTCTATTTCTATAATCTTATTTTTCACTGCCATTTTAGGATTAGAAATTATGTTTTAAATGTACATTCAAATCTTTTAATATAACTCCAACTAACACCTTTTAAGCTAACACTAATTAAGCCTGATTTCTTCCAAACCGAGTGCTGAGAAGTATTACCTATTCTATAAATTCCATCATTGGAGAATTCCTTTTTATCGTAGTCAGATATATGAAAAAAATTAATTGTATTGTTTTCAGAAACACTTTCGAGTCGAAATAATTCAGTCATAGGTTTTCCAATTATTGTATATTCTGTGTAATCGTTAGATTTATTTTTGTAGTACATTATACTTCCATCATTTAGCGCAATTTTTACTTCCTTTTCTGTTTCTTTAAGCTTTACTATAATATCTTTTGAACATTGGTCAGCCTTTTTAAATAGTTCATCTTTTGTCGCAGTTAAAAAAGGTTCTCCAAAAAGGCATATTATACCATCCCCTATAATTTTCTCAATTTCTCCTCCATACTTATATATTATTGGAATTACCTTGTCATAGTAATCATCAAGGAATAGGGATAATTGATTATTTGTCAAACTCTGACATTTATTTGAAAAATCAGTTATATCAATAAATAGCAGAATTACATTTGCATTTTTTTGTTCTTCTAAAAATTGAATAATATGGTTGTCAATTCCTTGAATATTGAAGAATGATTTGATTTGTGCTGTAGGTCGGTTGAAATTTTCATTTAATGCTCTTATTTGCCTCAAATCTACTTTGCTATCAGATACCCGATGAATATTGTATCTGTTTCTTAATGATTCAATTTGTTTTAAATTAGGCATATTCTGTCTTTTTTAAGCTTGTGGGTAACGTTCCGGCTATGAAAAGTAGGGCATTTCGAAGCTACAAACTTGTCTATAAATACTAAGTTTACTAAGAACCTGAAGCTCGCGGAAACTACTGTCTGCCCTATTTTTTATAGCCATTGTTGGGCTTTCGTGCTTTTTCATTTTTTTCTTTCTTCTTTGTCAGCAGGACAAAACTGCCTGTTGAGACAATTCCAACAGCGTATGATATTGGTCCGTTGTCGTCAACTGTGATTACTAAAAGTCCGTTATCATTTTCGTGTTTGTATGCATATTTTCCAATTGTCTTTTCTTGTTTCAATGTGGCGTCAAAATATGTAACGATTAGGCTGTCATTAAAAGTCCATATCACGCAATCTGTTCTAATTGAGTCTTTAGTAATTCTCAGCTTGGTCAAACCGATTTCTTGATTTTCTGTCAATGTCGACTTCGTAAAAGAACTGTCAGTCGTCCAAATTGAATTCTCAATATCGTCAAAGAACAAGCTTTGTCCTAAACAGAATGTCGTTGTGACGAGAAAGAAGAATATGGTCGATAATTGTTTCAAGATATTTGGTCGTTTTTGCATGAAGCCCAACGGTGAGTGTATGATTTCGTAAGGGATTGCGGGCTTCAAACCTATCAAGTTACCACCCAAATTTGAGGCGGGTGATGCCGCTCTAAAACCTCTGAAACCCTTATGAATTATACACATTGTTACCAGCTTTTATTTTTCTAGTCATAAAATCCTTTCCAATCATATGGCTCTGGATTTGTCAGTTTAAATATAATTTTTTCTTTATCAGTCAGTTTATTATATGTCTGGGAAAATTCAATCATAAACTGCTCTCCTTTCCCCATTTTCCAAAACATATCTTTATCATCTATGTCAGGGTATTTAATCCATGGTGCAATTAAATCACATTTCAAGTCTGTAAAAAACCCGAAGTCATTTAAGAAATCGCGTGTTTCCATAAGAGCAAATCCTAGCAAGTTTAATCCTCTCCATGCATAAAGGTTGTCAATCTCATTGCTGTCTTTGGTCAATCCGATTCCCCAAATCGTATCTACAGGACTCGCCTCTACAAGAATTCTATTTCCAGTTTTTAAAAGATAATCTCCTAAGTCACGGTTTTGATTGAATTTGTGAATGTTTCCAAGTCGAACAATTTCAAATCGGTTTTCAATCCAGATGTTTTCGTCAAATCCAATTACTTGTCTTCCAAGTTCTTTTACTTCTCCTGGTTTATCACTGTTTACTATTTTTTCAAAAATCTCTTTATTGTCAAACAACAGAGCTTTTTGAGCCATCATCCAATGTTCGGTTGTTTTATAAGTCAGTCCGTTAATCTTGAACGAACTCTCAAACCACTGGCTAAAACAGAAATTGCCCACATCTTGCTCATACTTTTTTGTGTGTCCCCAGAAGTACAGAAATTTCAAAGAATCTCCGTTTTCGAATTTATCTGTTAACCATTCTATGTCGTATTGCTGTCTCATGCTATAATTGCTGGTAACGATTGGCTATGAAACGTACGGAATTGATTAGTATTTCGTGTCGGTTTACTCATGAGCCAAGCATTTGTTTTGACTGCAATTTAACAATTTATCGCGATTAGTCAAGACGAATGTCTTGGCGGGGTTTACAAGTACAAATACTGCTGAATTTAGCACGTAAACCGTATGTTTTATGAGCCGTTGTTGTAGCCAGTACTTCCTTTATATTCAACTCTTTTTTCAATTAATAATCTCGCAATTCTTTGATTTTCTTTTAGGTTGCTGTTCAATCCCATAACGTCAGTAGCAATAAAGTCAAGGTGTTTTGCTATTTCTGTCTCATTTTTTAAATCGGTCAATAATTTGAATATTTGCGGAACATAACCTGAGTATTCATCAGATGGTCCTCCATAATCATTAACTCCTATTGGGTCCCAATCATGCCATAAAATCCAATCAATTTCCGAGTATAAAGAATTCCTTAAATGTTGAACATTTATTGCATATAATGTATTCCATTCTAATCCCTCATGTTCATAGAGTTTTTTAAAATTTGAGATATTCTTAATTCGTCGAAACTTAGGCTCGGGGTCATTTGCTTGAATGTCTGTCAGAAAAAAAGCTTCGTTGCTTGGTGATTTCTCAATAGCCATATTTAGCAGTTCCATTAAGTCTGTTTTGTAGCTTTCTTGAAACTTAAAGTTGTTGTTATTGTCATATTCCCAGTCAATCAAATCGCCACCCCAAAATCCACCGTCCTTGTTATTCCTAAATTCCGAATTACCAATATGTAAAATCGTTCCGCTATATTTCTTTAGAAAATTGTAATACAGTCCACGATGACTTATTAATTCAGGCTCTTCAATTATTGCGAAACTGAATTTTTCTTGGTCTATTCCAAGTTTCTTATTGTCAATTGATATGATTTCTATTGTTGGCATTTTTTTTCTTGTATTGGCTACAACGTTCAGGGTAAGACTAGTAGCGGTTTTCGGAGTACGTTCCAATCTACAGTGAACATATATTAAGCAAGATACAAAAAGCTCGCAAACTACGTTGCCCGCTATTAGTTTTACCCATTGTTATGCGGTCGTTTTTTCATTCTTTTTTAGTCTGTCAATCAGTTTCTCTAATTCTTCTAACCATTGTGGATTAATCCCCTTCTCTAACTTCCCAGAAGTCAAATTACGCTCTAATAGTGGAATAAATTCAGCATCATCCAATAACTCAATTGCATCAAATAGCAACATACCATACTCTCCACTTAATAACTCGCGTTTTATAATTTCCTTTATTTTTATATCCTTACGTTTTGCTATGCCTACAATTGCTTCAAGCTTTGCATCTTGGCTTTTGTCATTAATCCTATTCCATAATGCATCTCTAATATCATCATTATCGGTGTCAATTTGAGAACCAATCCCAAAAGTGGACCAGTCGCGAATTGAAGAAATCTTGTCGTTAGATAATTCTATCAATGTGCCAATTGCTTGTTCATCCTCCAAACCAAGAAGAGATGAAACTAATCCTTTTCTTACTGAAGTGCTCTTATTGTTTTTAAACTTTACTAGCTGTGAAATCTGTATTTGGTTTAAATTGTCATTATTGTGACCAATCGCATATAATAGAGATGTTAATACTTTAGGGACTTTTTCAATCTCCAAAGTATCAAAATAAAGATTAATAGTCTCCTTAATGAAAGGTCTTGGTGGAACTCCTAATTGAGCTAAAATATCAATTCCTATAATTCTTTCTTTGAATGATTCTGACGTGATCAGATCAAGAGATTTATCAAAGATATTTCTATTTGGTCTCGACCGCAATTCACAAATATTTTCCCAATAAGTCTTGTCCGACTTGTTATTTAATAGTCGGAAGAAAAGTTTCTTATCTGCCCATTCTTTTCTACTCATTAGTCTGATTTATTAATCAATAAAGATTCGCATAACCGCGTCATTAAATGCCGCATAACGTTTGCATATGAATAGTTGCCAAGTGCGAGCTTCAAAACTCACAAAACCACCAATACTGATACGGGCTACAGCCCTTGATATTATTGACATATGGCAATTATTTATAATGCGTTGTTAGCGGTTGTTATTATTCATTTTTTCTTGTTTCTCTTTAAATTCATTAGCAGCTTTTCTGCCCTCAAATATATAATCTCCTGTTGATACTTGAATTAATTCCATTTCTAAAAAATCCTTATTAAATTCTTTCAGTACAAATTTATCACAATAAATAATCTCGCACCTGTCATTATCGCATTCTACTGAAAAAGGATATTTTCCGTTAGCAACTATTTCAACTCTAATTTTATTCTCCCAATAATGATAAGTTCCTAATCGGTCTTGCTTTTCAACTTTAAGTCCGTTTTCATAAATAATTGTAGAGTCAGGATACAAATGAAATTCATCGCAACAAATTCTTGTTACATCATTCCAATAAGTCCATTCTCCATTTTTAATGTCATTTGTGAGAAATCCTTCTGAAGTAGGAATTGTATCATTTGAATTATAATCTGATTTCTGTAGAAAGGAATGATAGTCACAACTAGAATATCTTATTAGTCCATAAGTCATATAGTTATTATCTTTTCTAATCTCCAACTTATGCCAAAATGCGATAGAATCAACATTTTCGTATGGGTGATATAGAATACTATCTATCGTTTGCCCAAATCCACTACAAGCAAGTAGTAAAAATGTCAATACTAATAGTTGTGATTTATTTCCAAATTTACTTTTTGTCATGATTAGTTCATCATTAATTATAGAGTCTGGGTCTTCGTCTTAATAACCGCTAACTTTGAGGTTAAACGACGTTGCGATTTCGCCCAGTTTATTGTTAATTAATTATAATTTTCTAAAAGTATACTTTAATGTTGAAACTTGCAAAAACGCAGAAGCAATGGCATTTAACCTGTGTTAGGCTTTGGTGTTTATAATTCATCTCTCGGTGAGAAAAGAAAAACAGAATCGTCTAGTATTTTTTCTATAATTGTTAAATAATCTTTATTTTCAAATCCTTTAATTTCTGTCAGTTTTGATAATCCTCCTTTGTCATAATCAAATTCAGCAATTACCCCAAATTCATATGTGAAAAAAATGGCATTTCTACCGTCATCTCCATCAAAATCATGGTCAAACCGATAAATTTTATAAACTCGATTATCAATTCGATGCCTTTTAATTAAAGTCAGGACATATTTACCACTGAATTCATAATTGCCTCGTTTTGCATAGCTTGAAGCTAATGAGTCCTTATTTATATAAATCCTTAATTCATGCGAATAATTTGTTGATTCAATTGTATCATAAAGAGCTAAATAGATTGAATCCTCCCTGATTTTATAAATTAATAATGAATCCTTTACTTTTTCAACATCAATTGTTTGATAGGAAATTCGACCAATTTTAAAGTCGTCTTTGAAAAGTCTATAAAATCGATATTGTGTATAGGTACAATTCCTGGTATCAATTTTAGGTTGACATGAAACACAAAACAATAGTATGATAAGGCTTAAATAATTCTTTGTCATTTTACCATGTATTTATAGAAAGAGAAGAAAGAAGTAAAATTCCATATTTAGCTACAATGCTCCACTAAAGCCTAACGTTTAATATAGCTGCCGTTGCGTTTTTTATTGTTTTTAATGCTCACTAAAGTAGTAAATTTTGTTAAACTGACGAATTTTAACAACCGGATAAATAGCAATGGCTGTTATGTTGGGTTAGCTAGTGGTTTTATAATGAAGACCACGATAATCATCAAATTGAAATTCTAATCTAAAACTCATGACTCATTTAATTATTGATGCCATTTAAAATTTTATTGGTTAGGGCCGCATTTTACAGCTTGTACTGGAAGTATAATTGAAAAACGATTACTCTCAGTTTGGGAGCGAATGGGCTTTTTGCGAAGCGAAATAGCGGTGGCAGCCTAAGCTCACTCCCACTCCTCTTAAAATAGAAAGCACCTAAACTTTTGAACCGAATGTTGGCGCGTCCCCTCTTGAATCAGCACCTGCAGTAAATTATTTTATTCTTCATCCTTAAATTGGATAGTAGCTTTGAAAATTGAAAGCTAGGTTTAAAAGAGCCAAACCACAAAATTATATTGATGAGCGAGGCCACTCGGGGGCGGTTGGCCAAAAACTTAATTTTTACGCGTTTATAATTAAAATGGCCAAACTAATAGCTAACGGTTTAGGGTTATGATTTGTGCGACTGGAAAATCGGAGATTTTTCGGACGTAGCAAATCGTTTATTGAATGTTTGTCTGTTAATATTTAGTTTAAAAGTAAGCATAAATTATACCCATTGTTGGCATTTCGTTATTTTTTATTCTTTTTAATCGACTGTTTTACAAGACTCAAAATGTATTCTAAATTGTCATCTGAGTTTATCTGTAATTCATATTCTCCATTTCCCCAATGTCCTGTTGTGGAAACATCTCTTGTTAAATTCTTTGTATCATCAAGTTCTCCTTTGTTCATATTTATCCACATTTTCAAAGCTTTTCTTTGTGGATGAATATCAATCACGTTTCTGCCTGATACAAAAGCAATATATTTTTTCTTTGGTTTTACCTCTAAATTGTCAAGATTTAAAATTCCATTTTTCAATTTCTCATAAAGCTCTTTAATCTCCTCTGACGCATTATCTAAATGTTCTTGCTCTGTGTATACTTTTATTTCTTTCGCTACATTGTCGATTGTGTTATCACTTTTAGAAATAGTCTTTATACTTTCTTGAGCTCCGGCTTTTTGAATTTGTTCAAATGAAACTGTATTATTCTCAAATCGTTTAACTTCCCAAAGTTCAATCGGCAAATCTTTGAAGTTAATAGCTTCTCGTTGATAGTTTGTAAAAGCGGGAGAAACGAATAAAACTCTCGATTGTGACCAATCAACGTCAGTTCTTTTCAAAGTTTTATCAAGGTTTTCATTAAATTCTAAAATGAAGTCAGCTTTGTTATTTAGCATTAAAGATAAATAAGCATAACCTTGGTCAATTACACTAAAGTTTTTATCTCGTTTATACTCAATTATTACAAAAGCATTTGCCTCTTTATCAAAAGCCAAAGTGTCAATTCGAAAATTATTCAGAGCAAACTCAGATTTTACAAAATCCAGTCCTAAAATTGTATTTAGATTATTTTCTGTTAAATCTTGAATTTCCTTTTCTAACTTAAAAGGTTTCTCTTTAATGTATTTTAAATCTTTTTCTATTTTAAATAAAGCCATTTTTTAATCTTTTTCGGTAATGAATGCCAACTTGTAAATAATTACTACGACATGGTATTTATTTTGCCTATAACCTCGGGCAATGGCTTTTGCTCTCAAACCGGTTTTTTTGTGATGCCATAGTTGTTTAATTAATGCACTAAAGGTACTGAATATGTTCAAAGTATCAAGTTATCTAATGGATTATTAATTCGACTAATATGATGGTTCGAGACGTGTGTATATATTTCTGTGGTTGTGCTGCTTTCGTGTCCCAGCAAAGTCTGAATCACCCGAAGATCTACGCCACTTTCAAGCAGATGGGTGGCAAAAGTATGCCGGAAAGTATGGGCCGCTCCCTTCTTTATGACCCCCGCCTTTTTAATTTTTTCTTCAAGCATATTGCGAACACTACTTGGTGAGTACTTCCCTCCAAACTGTCCCTCAAACAAATATTCAACAGGCTTTTCCTCCTTATAATAAGTTCTTAGCATATGTAAAGTGGCATTCGATAAAATAGTATAGCGGTCTTTTTTTCCTTTGCCTCCCTTTACAAAAACCAGCTTACGGTCGCTAAGAATATCTTCCGGTTTTAAATTTAGCAACTCTTCAATCCTTACACCAGTTGAGTAAAGCACCATAATTATAGCTTTATGCTTAATGTACATATCCTGTTTCAAAATTTTGGTTATTTCTTCCGGACTGTAAACCTTTGGTTTCGATTTTCCGAGTTTTGGCCTGATTATCCGATCGGTTGAAATTGGTCGTTGAAGTACCTGGCCGTAATACTTTTTTATAGCATTAGTCGATTGATTCACTGCATTTATGCTAAAACTGTTATTTTGTTGCATTGTATAGTGGTATTCATTTATCTGTTTCTCAGTAAATGAATTAATTTGATCTATACTACATGTCTTGAATGCATTGATAAACCGAAGAAGATAATGATGATAAGTATTGATAGTACTCCAACTGAAATTGCCTTGCGACATTAGTTGCATAAAACTGTCGGGACAACTTTTAAACCAGTAATCTTTCTTATAATGTTGTTCCAAAAGCATCTTTTTTATTGAGATGTCAGTAATTTTAATCTTATGATGGAGCTGGATTTTAAGTCTGGATGAAAAACAAAGAATAAATTCATTCAGTTTTTTACGGCTTGCATCGAAATAAAATGTACGGTTTAACTTTTCCCAATTTAAAAAAGAGACCGAACTCAAAAGCTCTTGTACTTTCCTGTTATATTTGTGTTTTAATAGTATCCGTCCTCCCTCAGCACCCAACTTATGAATTAATAACACAGTTCCCAGTTTTTCCTGTATGGGGAGTAGTTGGTTAAATGCTACTTCCTTATTGATGATGATATCATCAGAAACGATCTTAGGTTTCGATAACAGATAATGAGTATTTACATATGCGAGGCCTGCAAACAGATCTTTAAGTAGATTTAGATTTTGCCGGGTTGCGATTACACAAAACGATTTTAAATTTGAATTAAAAGTAATCCAGTTGTTTCTTCTAACCAAAGCTGAAATATCAGCATTGCTCTTGTATAATATCCGAATGAACTTCTCCTTATCAATCTCAGCGTAATTCAAGTAAACAATAGGTAAAGCCATAATCTGGTCGTTTAAGCAAAAAGGAATAGACAGTATTTAATTAAATTGAAAAATAGGGAGAAAGAAAATCTGAAGTGTGTTAATAAACGTGTATATTCGTAAATAAACGTTTAATAATATGCATAATATAAAAGCAACGTGCTTGTTTTGCAACAATGAGTTAAGAGGGAGAGTTGACAAGAAGTTCTGCGATGTTCAGTGTAGAAGCGCCTACCATAACTCAGTTGCGAATAAAGAGGAAGAACAGATTAAGAGCATAAACAAGATTCTGCGTAAAAATAGAAGCATCTTAAAGTTTGCCAGTCCACAGGGCAAAACAACAATTAACAAAAGCTTCCTTGTTGATCGGGAATTTAATTTCAATTATTTGACTTCAACCTACGAATCTAAAGCTGGCAACACTTATAAATTTTGTTATGATTATGGATATATGCTGCTTGATGCGGGGAAAGTACTAATAGTAAACTGGCAGCCGTATATGGATAAGTAATGGTTCAGTCCTTTAATTCAAATTGATTTCTTACCTCTTAATTAATGTGGACAGAACCACTCACCTAAGCAGTAATGCTATTTTTGGTAGAACCTAAGAAAAATTGAGTTTTAATATCTTGTAAATCTTCAACTAAAAGTGAACTGATTTAGCGATTAGCTTAAGTAATTGTATCGAACATCTTTAAAACGAACATATTGATTCACAGCACACATTTCAAAATTCATTCGTCGTCAATTATATGATTTTTTAACATCTCACTTGTAGGCATTCTGCGTATCCTCGAATATTTTTGCGCGTTCAATTTGAAAATCAATTATATTCTCAACTATCAACAATGAAAGAAAAAGCCAACCTCGAACAAATTGCATTTAGCATTGACAAAAGAAAATCATATTTCTACTATAAAGAACTTATCAATGCATATTATACTTTAGATTCCAAAAGCAAATACCATTGGATCAATAGTATTAAAGACAACTTTGATGAACTTGAATTTTTTATCCAGCGTCTCAATCCTCATGCCAAGTTACTACATTCAATTCTTAAAAACACATACAAAGCTTAGGTCGTATTTTGGATTTTATGTGTATTTTTTGAAGTGTACGACCTACCAGACTCTCAAAAAACAATGTAATCCATGTAAACCGTGTAAACCACCGCCGTAATCATCATAATTTCAACCACCTAATGGATTACATTCTCTTTAAGCCAATGTAAACCCTGATCAAGTGAATGTAAACCTGTTAAAAGGGACAAATTTAGAATGTAAACCATGTAAACCGAATGTATACCTTTAAGCCTCTATTAATGAAATAAATAAGATAAGTGGTTTACAAGGTTTACATAGTATACATAGGAAAAGTCAAATTGGTTTGGTGTGTAAATTTGAGAAAAAAATACCCGGAAGTATATTTTTCCGGGTACTAAACTACATTCTTCCGAAACTTATAGGTTTAGTTCAATCCCATTGATACTGATTCCTTGTTGATCAGGAGAGCTTTCATACTTAAACCTGTAACAACTCCCGAAATTCTTTTTTGTGTAAGCCTTTCCACCTCTTGTTTGTTGGCTGTTGTTCGGGATAAAAGTCTTATTCCCGGATGAAGTGATCAACTCTTTCAGAGAGTGGGAGTCCAGGACTCGAAGATTGTTCTTCTTCACATATTCTACATAAAAAGGATAAACAAGGCGGAATTTTAGATATAGAATTTCTTTTAATGGATCTTTTTGAAAATGGACATTCTCCTTCGGGCTTGTGTGAGGATCCGTAAGTTTAAATGCAATGGCCTCCCAGAATATTGAGACATCTTTAATCTCGTTACCCATCTCGCTTTGCATCTTAAAGTTCTCAATTACTTCCTGAGAAAACTCCTCATACCTCATCGGAAAATTCAAGTAATCTTGTAGAAGTTTTACAGGAGTTAAGACAAGTGCGATATGTCTTAATTGCCTGTCAGATATTTCAAGTTGACTATCGGTATTTGATTTTAATTCCGTGAATATTCCCTCATATAACTTGTTGTAATTTTGAATAAACACCGATCGAAATCGGAGTATTTCCCTTGTGATCTGACCAAATCCTTTACTCCGGTGCTCAAGAAGTGTTTTATAACTTTTCGTTGATTCTTCAGAAAAGTTATTGCTCTCAAAATGCAGGACGATCATCCTGGCAAAAAGTGCAGCTTCAGAAGTTGGTAGCTCATTGCCATCAACCATACATGCTGAAGATATTTCCAGAGTAATTGTTTTTGAGTCGTTTGACTTCTGAGCCATGGTGTACAGTTCCCCATCATACCCAGTCTTAAACACATCAACTGTTTTTTTATCAATTGCATTGGTATATTCCTTGAGATAGTACAATGCGTTTTTTCGTTGGGTTAACGACCTGGAGAATCCTTTGTTTGTTGAATTAAGAAGTGATATTCCGTTACCTGGTTCTCCAAAAAGGTGAAGGAAGAAATTAACGAAGTTTGACTTTCCTGCTCCCTGGTCTCCGAACAAAAAAAGAAATGGAAAAAAGCCTGTTACTTTTATGATAAAGTCACGAAATAAGGCAAGTATTATAAATGATATACCAATAGCTCCATTCATTCCATAGGCTTTGTAAATATGATCGCTCCAATTCTGAAAGTTTAGTGTTCCCTCTTTATAAGTAAATTTTCGTTCAGATAAGTATGCATCATTACTTAGGTTAGCTTTAGAACTAGCTGCAAGATAAAACTTACTGTTTTCATCACAATCTGCTATTCCCAGTTTATCCGGGTAGTATGTCTTGTTTTTATTGGTTATAATGGCATCTGCAAAGCAGTAATTTCCTGATCTGCTTTGGTAGCCCAATTGTGTAATAGCTTCAGCTCTTTCTTCTTGATCCTGTAAGTACGAAAGGATGTGCTCCAATTGTGCCGTAGAACCAAAAAAGGAAAGTCCTTTTCCAGATATACTCCGGATGATCTTTTTAAATCGCTCTAGGTTTAACTCTGAACTATATAATTCTTCAACTATGATTTCTTTTGAATAGCGTTGGAACTTGATAATACGACTGCTGTCCTTTGTTCCATTAACCAAGTGATAGATAATCTCCATTAAAAAATTCGACAGCTTTTTCACAACTGGTTTTCCGCGGAAAGTCTCTTTTGAGACGTAGCACCCATCTTCTTTATAGAAATAAAACTCATCATTCTCGCTTGTTTTGTCTTCACTGTCCATTGGGATAGGAGTGCTGGTAATATCTTCCCAAATTAAACTGTAGTTGGCCTTCTTTGCAAGAAAATGATCTAGTCTCTTTGCAATTAATAGATCATTGGCATCTTTCCCTGGAGGATAAATTAAACGGCTAAGAGATCGAATGTCAAACCTATTGGAAAGCAGAAAGGATTCGTAATAAGATGCACATCTATTCCCAGCATCATCAATATCAAAGGCCAGAATTACATGTTTATTCTCGATGTACTTATTCAAAGCATTGAAACTTCTTATTTTATTCTCAGTCGAGAATATTGCAATACTGGAATATTTGGGCATTGACAAGGCATTTATGATCCCTTCATGAAGATAAACGGTGTCGGAAGTGGGATTGTAAAGTTCATCATAGATACTGCCATTTAAGCTTCCGGTATTCTTTGCCTTTGGCATATTGGAAACAGGATTAATCATCCTCCTATTAATTAACTTTTGCCGCGAATCAATAAATACAACAGCATCAGCGAGACTATCGTAATAATAACTGGTATTGGGTAACGAGGTAGTATCAATATTTCGACTTTGCAGATATAATGTAGCCTTAGTTTTGGTATTGTTCTTTATGGCATAAATTGTTTTTTGAAGTGGTGTCAGTTCAATTGTCGGAGTAAATATATTCTGTACATTATTCAAATAAGTTTCGCTCAAATACCTAATGGAATCTTTCTCTTTCCATGTTTGATTCAGGTTCATCATAAAATCAATGGTTGTTCCCTTTGATCCACAGGAAAAGCATTTATAGTAGTTCTTCTTTGTATTTATTGAGAAGGCCGGAGATTTGCTCTTTCCTGTCCCACTACCACAAAAAGGGCACTCTGCAAGCATATTCTTGCTATTGAAAGCTGACTTGGTTTCCTTTTCTATTAAACTTTTGATGTCAATAGCTTTGAGATCTTCTAGTATATCCATTGAAACTAGTTTGAGTTTTGTTTGATGTTTTTGATGAAGTGTGCTATCTCTTTTTATTTGTCAACCAAATAGAAATTACTTAATACCTTAAGCTGGTCAAGTGGAATGATTAACCTTTATGCAGGTAATCATCAGCATCTTTTTGAATCTCTGTTACTGTTTTTTTGCGGGCATTTCGCAACCAATCGGTTAATTGCTCTTTCTCAAAAAGCAATTTCTTTCCTCTCTTGATAAATGGGATATGTCTGCGGTGAACAAGTCCGTAAATGGTTGGCACAGCTAAGTTGATTAGTTCTGAAACCTGTTGGATGTTTAGATAGGTGTTTTCCTCTGGAGGTTCTTGGCTAGGGTTCACTTCTGTTAATGCTCCTTTGATTTCTTCACGGAGCATTTTACGAACTTCATCTACTGATAATTGTGTAAATACAATGTTTTCCATTTTTGCGTTGTTTTTTGTTACTCCGCAAATATGTGGTTGAAAAGTACCTTGGGGTTACCCGTTGGGTAGGCCTGATATATTCAAATTAGTTTTGCTTTCTTTTACTGTAAAAATCTTCTTTCAGCTTTATTAACCTTCAACATCAATTTCATTATTGATCATCTTCACCATTTCAGACAGATGAAGTTTTTCAAAATACTCTCGTATAAATTTGAGATCCTGTTTGAAGGTTTTATTAATATGACTGTATGGATTTCGTACTTTCTTGTAAATATTATCATAGTTTTTACCTGTTAAAAACTGAATAAACCGTGCAATTTCGCTTTTGTCAACATTTCTTACTTGCGCATATTTCAGTAAAAAATGCACTGCTAAAACCTGTCTTGCTGTTGTAAATTCTTTGTTATTTTCTGTTATTTCTTTGAGGTTTTCTTGAGAAACACTTGAACCTTTTAATTCTTCTGTAATATTCTTTTTATTCAAGAATTCATAAAAGAGATCTTTGGCTTTTTGATCAGCAAACAGACAAGCCAATTCATAATCACTTTTCTTATCCAATCCCCTTTTGCTAGTAATAACTGAATTATCGTCACCTTCTTCTCTATCATTTGGCCAATCAGTACCTGCTTCAACAAAGTAAACCTGCATATTCTCCTCACATTGAACCCTGAATTGATTTATTGCAGGTTCAATTGATTTTCCGAGCCTGTACTTTTCCTCAAGTAAATTGCAGAATAAAGCATAGATTTCATCAAGTTCTTTCATCAAAATAGAATTGGCTTTTGCCCTTTTCAAGAACTGATCATGTGCATAAGCTTTATCGCGTGCATCATTTATTCGATTTTCATATGATCGTACCAATCTTGTATAAAATCTGTCAATTCGTTTGTTAATTGTTGTATCCAGGTTTGTCATTTGTTATAATCTTTGAGATTTCTTTGAATAATCCTGTAAAAATACTGTACATTAGGTATTTTACAATTCTGGTAACTTTAAAATTTCTGCTTGTTTTTTTCTGTCCATTATTTTTGCATAATCTTCTGTTATCCTAACGCTGCTATGCCCTAGTAACTTGCTTACAGAATAAATATCAATTCCATAAAACAGACAAAGTGTAGCAAAAGTATGTCGTGCTGTATGAAAAGAAACGTTCTTCTTTATACCTGCTCGGGCAATCCATAACTTCAATAAATTCCTTGCATTCCTGTCACTGGGTAAATGATTAAACACCAGATCATCCTTTTGAACTTGCACTTTAAAAGTATTCTTTATCTGATCAAGAATCTTTACTGCGGAATCCGTCAGTGGTACTCTAATGGTTTTGTCAAATTCCTTCTCTGTTTTAATTGGTTTTATCTTCATAATAGTAGTGATACTACCGTCTGCTTCTTTTTCATTTGAAAAATCCTCCCATTTAAGATTCCTGATGTCAGATACCCGTAGCCCTGCAAAACAGGAAAAAAGAAAGCCTAAACGCAAATCAGGGTGAGATGGAAAAGTAGTTAAAATTAATTTCTCTACTTCACTAGGTTGAAGAATCACTTTCTCTACTTCCTGCTGAGCTGGTA
>PPCM01000901.1_pt1 | contig 17046 bp, 9 predicted proteins | sample 1555541 | NCBI WGS metagenome assembly PPCM01 (sample SAMN05284479, study PRJNA326546) | Marine sediment metagenome, whole genome shotgun sequencing project. | isolation source: marine sediment | place: Germany: Wadden Sea | collected 2012-09-05 | reverse complement strand
TGTACGTGGCCTCGATACTGGTCGATCCGGGGGCCACGGCAGTGACTTGACCAGTAAATGATGTGAAGTTGGCCGGGGTCAGGCCCAGCAGCGCGGTGCCTGTGATCACGACTGTGTTGGGCCCGGGGTGGACACACTCGGGTCCCTCGATGCCCGTGACCCGCGTCACCGGTACCAACGCGGGTACCGTCACCCTATCGGTCCGCTCTATCGCTATGACCCCGCCGGTGTGGGGCACGAGGCTGGTGATGTTCGTGGCGTTCCCCACCCCATCGTGGATGACGTTGAGGTGCGGGACGGCGGCGGAGTCGGGGAACGCGGCACCGTCCACCTCAAGGGTGTAGTTGGCGACCGTCTGGAGCAGTGAGAACCATTCCTCGGTGGCTTGAGGCCCACGGAGGATCTCCACAAGGTGATGGGGCCACACTACTGTCGGGTCGTCGGGGTAGCGGTAGCTCCACAGGTCAAGCCGCATGACATCCGTCCAGTCGACGGTCGAGATGGTACAGTTAACGACCGGCCCTATGGTTAACCAAGGTATCTCACCCGCCATGGCCACGTGGTCCCCACGGACCTCTACGGTGTCCAGGGCGACCACCCCCGCACACGTCTCGACGTCTGTGGCCGGGTATAGCGCTGTCGTGTTGACGGTAAGGTACAATGTATCGTCCCCTATGACGATATCCCTCGTGATGGCCATATCAAAGGTGTGCGGCACGTCAATGGCCCGGGTCACCTCCCCGTAGTCCCACTCGGTGGTGAGGATCTTGGCACCGGCGGGCATGACAGTCGCCCCCCATCTGGCCAACCATGTAAAGGGGGCGGGGAGGGGGAGGCCGGGCTGACCGTCCAGGGTCATGTTGAGGGCCCCGTCGACGGTCACGACGCCCGTGGTGTCGATGGTCCACGCGTGGTCCTCTGTCCCGTACGCCAATGAGCAATGCGTCCCGGCCACAGCCTTGTGGACTGACATATGGCCGGAGAGGGTCACCGATTGGAGGCCGGGGACAGACGGGGCAGCCGATCCCACACCCAGCTGCCCGAAGCTGTTGGCACCGCATGTGTGGAGCAGTGTGGGGCCCTGCACGGCTACGGTGTGGAGGTCGCCGGCGTGGATACTTGTCACTGGCACGGGGAAGGGGATGAAATCGTGCTGATCGGTCACCACATCACAGAGGGTGCCGTCGTGTGCCCTGCCGACGATCATCCCGCCGTCGATAGTCTCCATGACCGTGTGGTAGTGGCCAGTGATGCGATACACTGCCAATGGGAAGATAGTTAGGGGTGTGGGGGTGGTGACCGCGAACGGGTAGTCCGGGGTTGCCGACCCTATCCCCAGTTGGCCGAACTCGTTGTGGCCCCAGGCATAGACGACACCCTGGACTGTGTGCCATGCGAAGGAGGAGAAGGAGGTGCACCACACCTGTTCATACCCGGACTCGAGCCACTTCCACGTGTCGGTCGACCCCGTGCCCTGCAGCATGCCGTGCATGTCGGACCCCGTGCCGTACAGCTTCCCCGCGGCGGTGACCGCGAGTGAATGGATCTTTCCCGTGCACACCCCGACGACGGTGGGTGGGGTGGACACAGTGACCGTGGGAGACGGCACCTGGTCCACACTGACCCCCGCAGACGTCACAGATAGCTGCCCGTACGTGTTATGGCCCCAGGAGTACAGCTCGTGCTCCCGGAACACATACGCGATGCAATGATCCAGATTACAGGAGAGACTGGTGACGTCGGCGATGTCGGGCATCTTGACGGGTCGGTCAACGTTATCAGCGAGACCTGTGATGCCGATGGTCTCCGGGCGGCCCGTCGCGTACACGTTTCCAAGTGAAGTGAGGAAGAAAAGATTGAAATCTGTGGATTGCACGTCCGTGACCTCCTCTCCAGCGTGTAGAGTGAAGTTACCAAGGACGGGGCTAGTTACACTAGCCAAATTTGGCCCTATGCCAAGGTTTTGATACGTGTTTCGCCCAAAACTGGCATATTGTGTTCCGTATGAGATGAGTTCCGCTTGTATAGACAAAGAAATTAGAAGAAAGAGGAGTAGAAGACGCATCGTACTTGTCAGTGGGGAATCTATGCCCTCTGACCGCTTTCTGGTTAATGGTAGTACGAGCAACTTGCGAAATTTTTATAAATATATCCCGTGAAGAAAACGTTGGGGGTGCATGGGCCGCCCAGTCATCACATACCCTACCCGGGGGCGGGACTGTTTGTTGAAGACATAGATGAATCTCAGATGTCAGCCCAAATGGTTGGTTGAGCTATAGCCCGGGCCCGGGTTCCGGCCATGGGGGAGGCCAGCCCCGCACATCGAGGAGTCTCGGCGGTGACCCCCTCACTCGATCATGCCGCCGACGCGTTGCATGGCCGAGCGGTGCTTCTCGGCCAGCTTCTCCGCGCGACGGACCTCGAATCCGTTACTGCGGTCCACGCCATCCCACCTCCATCCCGCGGGAATGTTGAACCTGTTCTGGGTTTTGAAGGGGCACTTGAGGTCCGTGGGCCCGCCCTGCTTGATGGGGGGCTCAGGACGGAAGATGCTGCGGCGCTGAGAGACCGCATCAGTTAGTTCCACCGGTGAATCGCGCTTCTTCTTAATATCGGACCGTTTCCGCTTTCCAGTAGTGATGTCCGCGGCATCATCGGCACTAGAATGCTTCTTGTCGCTCCTGCGGACTTTCTTCCGCTTCTTTCGAGTGGAATCGGTGCCCATCAGTTGCTGCATTTGCTTCAGAGGGTCATCGAGTGCCATGCTATTCACGTTCTCAGAATCGGACATAGGTTCAGCCCGTTTTTCGATTCCACACTTCGAATTATAGAGGTCGGATCAACAACAACCCGCCTCTTACTGGGCGACCCACATACCACACGCGCCGCGACCAGCTCTGTCAGTGGATGATTATGAATGAATTATAGAATAACCGCGACCAGGGTCCCGGGGTCCTGGGGCCCCAGGTGTTCCGGATCAGGAGGCGGGCCTCCCACCCAGGAGGGTCGCAGGCAGCCTCGTGCGAGTGGTTGAGTGAGTCAGCCCAATACTACCCAAGCCGCCGTTCGATGAAAAATGTTTAAAAACTGATGTACAGCATGTAACATATACATAACATATACATAACAGATGGCATACCGGCGACGTAAAGCAGCCGTTAAACTAGACTCAATAATATGTGCTGGACAAAGAGATGAATAGTGGTCCCCAACCACCCCGTTAGATGAAGAAGATCGAGTCCGTCGTCGCCAGCTGCCGTTTCAGCGTCACCGCGTGTCTATCAATCACCACCGCCGCCCTTTGCGGCCCCCACCCCATCACCCTCGAGAAGTACCCCACCAACGAGTCCACCGTCCTGGCCCTCTTACCCGCGGGGATCAACCGACCGGGCGGGGTGGGGGCAAGCATAAACCGGACCACGTCGCCCGGCGGGAAGGGGGCGGGGAACACGACAGCCTCCCGCTTCCTCACTTTAACGTCACCAGACTCGACCGCGTGCTGGGCGGCGGCGAGCGCGGCGATGACGGTACCCGCCGGGTCGCCGGGTCGATTTAGGGTCGACCGGACGTGCTCGGCGAGGGCGACCGCCCCTACCCGGCCAATCTCGGTCACTCCTGGGTAATAATCGTTACCTAGTATGACGGCAATAAATGTGCCAACACGGCTATCCAGGGGACCATAACCCGCCAATTCGACCGCACAGGGGTAGAAGCGACCCGTGCCGACCCGCACGATGGCTGCACCCATCACGACGGCGTCGCTATCGGATGTTATCACCGCTGACACGATGCCTGTCTGGTACAGCCGTACTGCCTCAATCTCGGCCTCAGTGTCAGCGATGACGACGCGGCATCCCAGCCGGTGGATGAGCTCGACACATTCATCCTCCTCCTCGGTCAGAACACGATCTCTAGACTTTGTTGACCAGCCGAGACTCGGCGCGGGCTGCCATGGTCGGTTAGGGGCGGGGCCGTTGCCCACACCCGGGCCCAGGGTCGGCCTAGGCAGGGGGACGCGGGGGGGCGACTGAAAGTCTTGCATGAAGTCGGGCACATCGGGCACGGTTGGGGCGGGTGACCGGGGCGACCCAGGTGACCCTGGTCGGGGTGACCCTACCTCCGAGGGTTCATCGTCAAACATACTCAACATGTCGGGGGTTGGGGGACGGGGCGGGTCGGTGGACACAGTGGACTCGACGGCTGGGGCAGCGGGCTTGGCGGCAATGATGGCCTTCTTGGCCCGTATGGTCGTCAGCTGCACGGCGAGCTGGGCCTTGCTGAACTCCTCGGGGTCGTTCTGGGCAACCAGCACGTCCTTCCTGTGGCGTGCCATCCGTTGCACCTCTCTCAGCTGCGTCACCGTCTTGTCGGGTAGCGCCACCGTGCCTATCGTTTTCCTGAAGTCGTCGAGCGCCTCATCGAGACCCCCAAGCATGTCAGCCACTGGGTCGACCGTCCGGGCCCGCTTGGGGCGCGACTCCCGCAGAGCCGACGTGATTGCAGCGCTAACGGCCTGCTTGTCCTTGTAGTCCTGGTAGCGCTGCTTGGACTTCTGGGAGTGGACGTTGATGGCCCGTTCACGGCGAGTTGCGGCCTTGAAGACGCTAGTCTTGCCTTCAAAGACGAACACTGGCTCAATCGAGTAGTCCAGAAGGCGACAGATCCGTTCAAATACGTCAATAAGATGCTGCTTGACGTGGGCATTCCCATTGGCCCGATTCACAGCGTGGATGGCAGTGAGCCAGCAGGGGAAATCCACTGCCACCTTCTTCCCCTTGAAATCAGCTGGACGGAATGGTTGGTCACCTTCAACCAGCGGCCAAAAGTCGTGAACACCCATTATTGGGCCACCTGCAATTTCGATACTTCGATTTATAATAGTTTATACGGCGAAGAGGAGATGGCGCTGTATTTCCTCTTTCGACTCCATCAGTGGCCCATCCAGCCGGCAATCATCTATTGGGCCTGGGTGGCAGCCTCATTCCGTCGTCATGGACCTTTGTTATCCCGCACACGTCTCTCAACCTTTGTATCTGACCCTCGACGCACGCTTCGTCCAACATCAGCCGGAACCCGAGCTCCGTCCACACAGGGACCTCTGCCGCGACGATACGGTCCGCGGGGACGCTGAGGGCCTTCGCTAGGATGGGTATGATGACTGGGATCTTCTGTGTGAAGTACGGTTCATAGAGCTTCACAGCGAGGAGGACGCAGGCCCCGGCCACCTGGCGCCTCGCATCCTTGGCGACCAGGTTCCCGTCCATCAACGTCTCCAGGTAGCTACAGGCGGCGGCGATGGTGTACGGGGCGACCAACTGGCTGGTGTTTGCCGTGTGTTCTCTCCCTATTGGTGGGGTCCATCTATAGCGTTGGAAGCAGAGCTGCCCCATTCGCCGCTTGAGGGATCGGAGCTTGGAGAGGGTCATCTCGCCCCGGATGTGTGGGAAACGCTGCACGAAGAGCGCGTTCATGGCCTCCTTGAGGTCCTTCTGGCGGACGTAGGGGGCGATGGACGTGATCACACCGCCAAGGACCAGATGCACCGTCCGAACCCGACCCATCTCCATCTCCGCGTCATCTAGGGGCTGGTGGCGCCGCTCGATCTGCTCCTCGGTGGTTGGCTCCAGCAGGTCGGCGTGGGACATTGCGGATCGTTCCCGGGAAAGCTCGACCAGGCACAGGGGGAAGGGGTCGCGCGTCTCGCTCCTGACGTGCGGAAGAAGGATCACTGTGGACAGGTGGTGGTCCGTGCCCATCTCGCTTGTGGCAAAGGACATAACCTTGCGGGCCGATTGCTGATGCTGCCGGTGCCGCTCGGCCATCTGCTCCCGGGTAAGCGAGCGGCGACGCTCAGATGCGGCATGAGGAGCTGCAGTAAGTCGGATGGAGCTGAGGAACTCTGTAGCGAGCTTGAAGCGGAGATCGCGCGAGTCGGCAGCCTGTTGGTCGCCACAGATGCGGCAATCGCCAACACTGCCAGGCCCATCCTTCAACCGTGACTGGGGTAGAAGGGATTCCAGCGATTGGGTGCTGTACGACGGCTTCATCCCAACAGAAGGCATTTGTGCCGTCGTTCAATAATTATTTCAACTCATATCTGAGTACGTTCACTCGTGTAGCTAGAAGAGCCGGCGTAGTGTCCGTTCAAGGCCTGAAAACCACATCTTTAAAACTGTAATTCGCAGACCGCGCAGCGAGCGCGCACGTCGAACATGTCCATGTTCTCCACTTCGAACCCAAAGAAGACTGTAAGGTCTTCAATGAACTACGATATCATGATTCCCCCTGATTACGGGGCGCTGTGGGAGAAGGACATCTCGTACGAGGGACAAATCAATGAATTGAAAGACTGGGTAACGCAACGGAGAAATTGTACGCCCCAATCATCTCTCTAACACAGTGCTGATCGAAATTGAGAACTTTTTCAACCGTGAGGAGGGTGACGGAGCTTCAGAGCGCTCCCTCATCGAAGCCTTGGCGAAAAAACACCTCGGCGTGCTGGTCAAGAGCAAGTACCCAGCGATGGACCTGACCAGCAAGGGCTCGATGAAGCGGGACCGTCTGGCCTACCTGGTGCTCTTCCTCGCGTTCGGCACCATGGACGAGACGCGCGCATTCTTCCTCAGGAATGAGATCCGCTTGTTCAAGGCCCGCGTTATGATGGCCGACGTCAAGCCGCACACGGCGCTGGGATACGTGCTAACCACCGGGGTCGTCCGTCGCGCCTCCGATGAGGACTTCATCACAGACGACGAGGTACTGCAGGACTGGGGCGCCGCGACAGCACCGAGCGTCGACCGGGCCCGGCTGACGAACGTGCTTATCGGCGACGCCTCCCTGCTGCACTCCGTGTTCCGCTGGAGCCGCGATGTGCTTCTGTACCGCGGCAAAGTGTATATCCCCGACACTTCGGCCCTCGATGTGCTCCTTGAGATCGGAACACTCACGCTAACGGCCAACCACGTGATCATCACCCCCGCGGCCATCCGTCCTGACCGGAACATGCTCCAGCTGATCCAGGACCTGAAGGACATGTCAGTTAGGAACCTAGAGATGGAGTACGATGATAAGGCCAGCGGGAAGATGGCGCTGAAGGAGTTCGTGGACGTACACGCGACGCGGGACCTCCCCCCGTGCATCAGGCATCTGTACATGACGCTGACGACGCGCTACAAGCTGTTCCACGACGGGAGACTGCAGTTCTACCTCTTCCTGAAGAGTATTGGCGTTTCATGCGAGGACACGACCCATTTGATGCGGGAATACATGACCAAGCAGCCAGACCTCGACATCAATGGGTTCACTAAGAACTACCTGTACAATATCCGGCATGCGTACGGCAAGGAGGGCTCGAGGAAATCATACGGCGCCATGTCGTGCACCAAGACCATGGCGCTCCCCAGGGCGACGGGGAGCAGCGTGCATGGGTGTCCGCTGGCCCACATGCCATTTGGTGTGCTGCAGGACCTTCTGCCGAAGATGTACCCGAGAGGCGTCGACATGTCGCGAATGGGGCTTATCAAGGGCAACATTGAGGCCGGAAACCCTCAGAACGCGTGCCAGGAGGTATTCAAGGCGACGCACCCCGCCAGAGACGATGACGCGGTGACCAAGTTCTCGGACGCGGCGGCCCATCCCCGGAGCTGGATGGAGGCGTCCGCGGGGTACTACGAGGACATGGAGGACATGGCGGGCAAACGTTAGGGGTTGATAGAGAGGTAAAAAAGAGTTGGTGGTGTCGATTGTGACAAGTGAATGTCATGAGAAGTAATGATCACAACACGCGGCCAGAGCCAACAAGACGTGACTGACACCACATTCAACACGCTGAATGAAGGAAGGAAGGACGGCATCATCTCCCAGCACCCTGACCATTCGTCATTCCGGACCGAGGACCTCAATGGCCACATTAGGACCTGGATGCGGCACTGCAGGGACGAGGAGGCCGCAAAACAGCGAGCCGGGGGCAATGACGTGGTCTGCATTGACAGTTTGTTTCTCATTATCCCCTTACGCAGCCATATTATCGGAAGTTATCGCAACGGGTCGAACGGCCGGGCACGCGCGCGTTACCAACCGGATGACGATCGATACCGCGCTAGACGTGAAGGCGATCGCCAATCTGGCGGTCTGCGGGACGCATGTATGTCCCGGGGTGCCCGGCCACGGCGTGTCGACCGTTCTGCTGCACATGGGTGACGGGCGAACGCTTCTGGGGCTCTTTTACCACATGGTTAATGGGAAGAACGCGGTATGTAGCCATGCGACGGTGTTAACACAGCTGACAGATTGGGAGATCGTGGACAAACGGGGTGCAGCCGGGACAGTCCGCCGGCGACCGGACAAGGCTGGGTTTGGGTGACGGGGGAAATGTAAACGGTGCGGCAATGATGGACTGGGTGGTGGGGTGGGCAGGTTCGGGGCGAGATCGAGAAGTAACGTCAAACTCCAAAGTCAATAATTTTGCCATGGTTATCTTTCCGTCAAAGTACCAATCCGGTTCACGTCCCAGTCACATTCAGAATGTTTAATGGCTTCCATAGCAGCATTATAGTTTATCCTCCCACCCTTCAGTTAACACTCCACACGGGGGCAGGCCTCGGTGGGCTCTTGAGGGCGTGGATGATGTCGCCCGGCAGCCTCGTGCCCCCAGCCTGCACAGTCACCCCGCATCCACCTGCCGCGTTATGCACCAGGGCCGCCAGATAACGGGCCGAGGCCTCCCCCATCGGGTTATGGCCGACGGATAGGTGCTCTAACGTCCGGGTCCGGTTAAACGTCGAATAAAGGGCCGACGCGGCCGCATCCGTCAGACCATTGTGGTCTAACACAAGCCCAATCAACCCTGGTCGCGTTAGCTGGGCAAGAAGCGCCGCCAGCAGAGTGTCGGTCAGCCCGCTGCGGACAATCGCGAGGTTCTGAACTCCCGCAGCTTGTACCGCACGCCCCAGACGCTTGATGCCGTCGGGGCTGAACTGGCTGCCGTATATGCACACCGTCGTGATCGGTAGTGCCGCGAGCACTTTTCGAATCGCCTTTATAGCGTGGCGCCGGAGTACAGCCCCCTTTATAAATATAAAGCGGGTGTTATCAGTTTTGGGATGTGTGTCGGCGAGGCTCACCATGACCTCCCCGTGGACGTCAAGGAGAGACGAGGCGTCCTCCGGGGCATTGGACGAGACCGACACGGGCAGCAGGCACAGCCTCCCTAGTGTGGCCATCACTGGAGCTGAGGCGGGGCGGGAGGCGGAGGGCTGGCCGGGGCCGGGGCCGGGCTCCTGGGGCCTGTTACGGGGCCTGTCCATGGTGCTGAGAGCCCCAAGGGACCTGCATATAAAGGCGAGGCGACGGGGTGGAGGGGTCGCGCTGGAGGCATAAATGGTGGGCACCGGGATGTCAACGCAGGGCTGGACGCGCCACATCCAAGCCATGGATCCTAATCTGTCAAGAGGGGCGGCGGGGGTGGAGCTGGGCCTGTAATGTAGGACATGGCGGACGAGGATCTGGGATGATTGACTGGCGACAAACTCACTGTACACGGGCGGGTCGAGCTGATTGAGGGCCGTGCGTCGCTCCACCAGCTCCTCTGATGCCGGGAAGAACTCTATACACCCCGGGTCAGGCGACACGGGTGTGACGGCGACGAAGTGCGTGTCGTGTGGGGCGACCACCGGCCGGCCAGTAAGGGCGCTGACCTCGGTCACTGGGTAGACCAGGGAGGAGGCGAGCAGCGCGCCCCCGATGTGCTTGCATCCGTTGTCGACCTTGGCGTACCTTAGCGCGTAGCTGGGTTCCGCGGTGACGTACACGCCACGCCCGTAGTACCCCTGGTCCAGCTTGGCGAGCGGCGCGATCACGGTGCTGGCGGACGCCGTGGCGGCTCTCAGGGACGGGAATCCGTGGTACACGTCAGTCAGGCTGACGGCGGGATAGCCCTCGATGGGCGACCCCCGAACCTTGGTGTACAGCCCATACGTGGCCGCGCGCGACGCCGCGTCGGGCAGGGCACGCCACGTCTCAGCGAACACCTCGGGGTTGGTGGTCACCTGGACGTCGAGGGCACGTACAGCGTTGAGGAAGGATATATCGCGAGATACGCTGTCGTAGATGGTCACGCCGGCGAGGGTGTAGCCCGGGACGTCGAAAAGAGATTTGGAGCGGAGGTCGGCGACGATCCGCCCGTCCCAGCCAGATTCGGCGGTCATATCTAGATCGCGGTATTTGATTCCATCTTTCCTGTCGACGCACCACCCGGTCGTCGGGGCGGGCCCCTCTCGTTTATGTGGCAGCCGATCCAACGGCAGGGTGGGGGCCGACATCCGGACGTCGTCCACCCGATGGCTCTGGAGCACCCGGATGGCGTCCCCCACGGAGGCTCGGGTGCGGGGGTCGGGGTCCATGAGGGCGGAGGTCAACCGGGCGATAAACTCAACCGGGGCGGGGGTCGGGGTGGGGGTGGGGGTGGCAGGCGGGTGGGTGCCGGTGGTGAGAAAGTGGCACAGGGCACCGAGAGCGAATGCATCGTCTGCGGTCGACGGCTTCTGATCGACCAGTCTTTCGGGTGATGTATACTGCACAGTGCAAGGCGATGGGACAGGTGACGCGGCCGAGCATGACGAACTCAGGTCACTCACCTTCACGTTGAACGGATCAAGCGTCAGGAGCACGTTAGAAGGCTTCACGTCGCCATGGACGATGCCTTGAGCGTGCATGTATGAAAGGCAGCACGCCACCTCGTGGATCACGGACCACGTGTGGAAGATGGAGATAGAATCTGATGATTCACGCCATTCTTCCACCGTAGTATCGAGCCGCTCCATGACGGAACACAGATGGGGCCGGCCGTCCCGAGTAGCACGTGCAGGGGTGATCATTCGGACCAGGGATGGGAATCCGAGCCGTCCGTGGGTCTCCACCTCCTCTAGCTCAGGGGGGGCGCTATCCGGGGTAATTTCATCCAGAAGAGCACGAGCATCGCGGTTGAATACCTTGACAGCGACGGATACACTATGGTACGTGCCGCTGTAGACGATAGAACGCAGTCCTTCGCCAATCTTCTCGGACCAATCTATTGATAAGAATGACTCGCAATCGATTAATGCCCGTTTGAGTCGGTCGGAAGGCTCCATCGCATGTTCTCGCGTTTTTAAGATTCGGCCGTTCCAATTATAGTGGTTTATAGCAAGATTGTAGTTAAGCGCGGCCCACCATTATCGGTTATAATGGCGCGTTCACGCTCGACCAATGCGCGAATAGCAGGTGTTTAAAAGTGGATTGCCGAAATGACATGGTGATGACACGCATAGAACACACAAACAACCATCACAAACTCGGCTGAATGAGATTGCTGGTCCGACCCACACGTCGCACGCTCTGTACCAATCTGCTAGTCCTTTTGTTTGCCCTCTTCCTACTCGTAGCGTTCCTTGTCATCGCCATCTTCCTTGTGGACGACCTTCTTGGGCCCCAGCTTCACACCACCACGTCAATTTTCTCCCTCGTGCTGTTGGTGGGGTTTGTTGTCGTCGATCTCGCCTTGATCCTCCTCCAGCTCCTCATGTGCCTCACTCCTTTGGGTAGCACGGTGCAGCACAAGGCGTGGAGAAGCAGGTTCCCTCTACCGCCGGCATCCGTGGCCCAGAGTGCCAACGTGATCACTCCCGCAGTTGATGTCGATTCCGAGCTGCAGGCCGGGTCCGAGGATGACAATGACGAAGGGAGCAGAGAAACAGACACGGAAAGCAGCACCAACAACGAGGAGGATGAGGCCTCTGATATCCAGGACAGTGACCCCGTCGACCCCGAGGACTCCACCGCCGGCCCCGCCCTGGACCTGGACACGCCTCTCCCGCCCCTGCCCGACGAGCCGTTCGTCACCCCCGTGCCTGTACCAGACATCACTGGCGGGGTGGCGGTGGGGGCATACGCCATCGATGTGAGCAGCCCGCCCAAGGAGGAAGAAGGGACGGAGGAGGAGACGGAAGAAGAGGTGGAGGAAGAGGTGGATGAAGACACCGATTGAGGTGCTGGCAACGCTTTCATTCGTCACGTTTTATAACATAAAGAATCGTCAAATTTATATCAACGATAATTGCTAGATTGCAGCAGTCTGGATCGACACTGAATATGCTTTTGATGCATCTCATTGGGCTTTTTCACGAACCATTCCTTTTTTCTGAAAAGACGACATTCGCAGATGTCGGCCAACAACCGACTGAGCATGCCGGTGATACTCCCGTTCGACCGTGAGATCCCGTCGCGACTTCCCCGCGTGTTTTTATCCGTCTCTTCGCCGTCCCCGGCCCTGTGGAAGAAAATGCCGGCCGCGCTGCTTGCCCAGATCTTCGAGCGGCATCTTGCAGGTGACGAAACTGGCGATCCCGACGAGTACTCCCTGCCTGTGCTGCCCGTATATGACCGTGTGGCCTCCCTTTTCCTCTGTCACAAGACCCACTCGGCTGTGGCCTCGTTTGACGTCCGCTTCCCCTATTCCGACGTCGCCGAGCTCGCCCCGTATGCCTGGTCGCTGTTTTCCATGCACGGGGGGCCTCTGAACGTGACCACGCTCACCGACTGCCCCAAGACGACGTCTCTTTTCCCGCGCTTCGACTCGAAGGGCGTAGAGGCCGTCAAGCTGCGGTACGTGCCTGATCTATTCGACCTTGAGCGTGTTTTCACGGCCCTTGTGTCCCTTTCTATCCATGTCCCCGCGTCCCCCGGCCCCGCACCCCCCACGCTCGACCTCGGAAATCTCCCATATTTCATCGAGTCAGTCTCTGTTGACGGAGTCGGTGTGACCGTCGAGTCGAGTCGTCTCTATCCATGTGTCAAGTCCCTCGCCATCGGTCCCCGGGCCCGCTACGTCCCCCCCACGTGTCTCGGTAACGTTGCCCCCAACACCCCGCAGAGGAAGCCCCACCTGCTCCTGCCGTGCCTCAAAACGGTCGAGCTGCTGTGTGAGGACACTGCCGTCGACTTCTTCTCACACGCGCTGCAGCATTGCACCCCCCACCCGCTCGAGCACCTCACCATCGCCGGCGTCGCGGGCACCGGGTTGACCCTCAACCTCGCCGCACTCCCCCTCACTTTACAGTCCCTGACCATCACGGGCATCGATATCTCCGCCACTGGCCCCGCAGCACTCGAATCCTTGACGTCGTTGACTATGGTGGACATTGAAATGGTCGCACCTCCAGCACATCAGATCCAAATGACGCGCGGGTCGGGGTGGGCAGAGGCCGACGCCACGGATATCATAACGATCAAATTCCCAGTCCTGCAGCAGATATCGGTGGTCAGGAAGGAATCAGCGACACTCAGGGCGTGGATCAAGGCCGGACTGCTCTATGACCACCAACTCGACTCGATCTCAGTCATATATGAGGGTGGTGAGGCCGTCATCCATGCCGACCGTCTCCCCAAGTCCCTCCGTCATCTACACCTCACTGGCGTCACCCTCAACACCGGCCCGACCCACACCACATTGCCTGGCCTCTATTCTATAGCTCTCAATGATGTACACATCGCATCGGGCGGGGGGCGACTGATAACACCGAGCCTTGCGACCATGGAGGGAGTCAGTCTGAGTCAGCGGTCAACGCGCCTCATGGCCCCTGAAACCTATGCTAATTCAATGTCTGTGGCCCGGCTGGACTCTTGGCCCAAATCCACATCCCTTCTGGGGCCTTCTATGGTCAGCTTGAGCCTGAATAACGTAGATATGTGGAAGAACGGGACATCGTATCAGAATCTACGAGATTTGACACTGGACCATGTAGATTTGGGGCAGAGCGACACGATTTACCGTCTCCCACGTCTGACGCAGCTCAACATCCTCACCAGCCCCGACGAGGCGCACTTCTACAGTCCCGGGGCGGCCCGACTTGAGGCGCCGGTGACTGATTTACATGTGACGACCGAGGGGGGCGGGGACAGTCGGGTGGCGGCGGGTAGGTTGGGGCGGGGGCTACGGAGGGCGGTGCTGGACGGGTGCGTGTTGGAGCGGGGTGGGGGTGGGTGTGTTGTGGGCTGTCTGGAGTTGACTACGTCGACCCTGGACTGGTGTGTATTCGATGATCTGGAGGTCCAGACTATATTAACCGTCACCTGCCGGACCCCCTGGGCCCACCCCACCACCCTACCCAGCCCCCGCGTGCTAAAGGTGACCGGCGACCTCACCTCCCACGGGTCCGACTCCCTCGGCCAGGTCATACCCTTCGCCCTCCTCAACCCAACCGTCGAGGAGGTCCACCTGGGGTGGGTGGCGGTCGACGTCGGCCCCGGCCCCACCTATGATGGGGAACCAGACGTCTTCCCCGCCCTGACCACAGTCACGCTCGATCGATGCAGGGTGCTGCCGGCGGCCACGTGGTCTGTGGCGTGCATCATGCCTGTGCTCCGAACCCTTACCATCCACGACAACATGGGCAGCACGGGGTGGCAAATCGTCCCCCTAGCCCTACACAACGACACCGCAGTCTTCACCCGCGAAGGTGACGGGCTGACCCTAACCATCGCCCACGCCCGAGACACCACCAGCCTCGTCCTCGACGGCCGCCCCCGCCTCAACCTCGCCACCGTCACGTCGATGGTCACCCATATCATCCTCGACGGGGTCGTCGTCAACGTCAACGCGGAGGACGCCGACGTCTTCCTCGAGGGCGTCCGCGTCCTCCGGGCCCGGGGGTGCTACGCCACGTGGGACGCCTGGGGCGAGGCCTGCCCCTTCTCGGGCGAGTGGCTCGAGGTGTTGGACATCCAGGACGACATGTCAAACTTCTCGGCGATCCTGTCCGACGGAATGGACGACCCGGACGCCTTCCCCAACCTGGCGTGTCTCACGGTCACCGCCACCCCACGGTCGGCCGCCATCGACCTCCCTTCGATATGTATCCCGGAATCGGTCGAGTATCTCAAGCTCGGGCACGTGACGCTGGGTATGACCGAGGACGTCGAGCTCCCCGCCCTCGAGGTCCTCGTCATGGACCAATGCACCGTGGGTCCGGGCCGCGGGGCCCTCGTCTGTGAGACCCTCGAGGAGGTGTACACGGTCGACGCTGACCGGGCAGGCCCCCACCCCGGCGCCGCACGGGCCCTCCTCCGGTCCGACGCGCCTCTGGTGGCCCCGCTGGACTCCCTCACCGTCCTCGCGGCACGTGCCCCCGGTGGGCGGTGTGACCTAGCGGCCCTCCCGCGCGATGTGAGGTACCTCGTCCTCGACGGGCTCGCGATGGAGTGTGACGCGGACGACGATGATGAGCTGCACTTCCCTGACCTCGTGTTCGCCATGGGCGTGGGGCTGGACGTGTCTCAGCTCAATACGTCCATCATCGGGCCTGAGGGCGCCATCGTCGCTGGGTTCGGGGTGTGAGCAGCATGCGGTGTGCAATAAACTAGTCACGGCTGTCGTGGGCGCGGCCTGGTTCGGGAAGTTGACGAGCACAAGGTTGCATTGTTCCATCAACGGTGCGACGAGGGGATGGGCCAGATAGCCCGTGAAGCAGGCGCGCGCGTCCGTTACCGCGTCGGGCAGCATGATAACTGTCGGATCGGTCGGGCGGCCTTATACATAGGCGTGTGACCTCGGTTATAAATCACTTTTCGACACGTCATTCCACGTTCCACAACGTGGGCCCTGCACACAACGGACAATACCGAGAGCGACAATGAAGGTATTGCTTATCATTGCGACCATAGCTGCCCTCTGTATGGCTGTACATGCCAACGAAACGTATTCTATCAAGGGGGAGATTGCTGACTGCTGTTGTACGGCAGATACAGTCTCATCGACCAATCCAGCGATTCGATCTGTACTGGACGACCTTGTGGTATGTTTCCCTTTTCAGCTTGCGCGCGGATTACCCAGAAAACCAAGTACTTCCGGACCTTCAAGGTTGATTACCTCCGCGACTGCCAGTTCTGGGACAGTGAGTATCTCTGCAGCGCCGAGGACGGCGAGCAGGGCGCGTGTCACGTCTCAGAGTGCGATGATGCGGAGATCCCCGTCTGTCTGAAGGCTGAGGCCACCAAGCCCCGCCCCACCAACATGTGGGGGCGTGCTGTCGTCGAGCAGGGAGGCATGACATGGGACGAGTGCAACGCGGACGAGTGGTGCATCTGCGACAACGGGCCGGGTGCTGTGTACATCGACCTCCTCAAGAACCCCGAGAGCTTCACTGGCTACAGCGGGAACGATGCGTCCCGCGTCTGGCTGGCGCTCTACAACGAGAACTGCTTCGGGTCCGTCGACGACATCGCGGACCAGTGCTTTGAGAACCGCGTGTTCTATCGGCTCATCTCGGGCTTCCACGCGGCAACTACCGTCTCGATTGCCAAGTCGTCCGGCCCCAACAACGGCCCCAACCTCGACCTGTTCAAGTGGCGGCTCGCCAAGTTCCCCGAACGCCTCAAAAACATCCACTTCGTGTACTTGTTCCTGCTGGACACCATGAACAAGGCCCGCGACATTGTGCTGGCCAACGACATTGCCGTCGGAGACCCCGTTGAGGACGAGTTCGTCGCCCGCCGGTTGGACGATCTGTTCGCGCTGCCCGAGGTCCAGGAGTGCCAGGGCAGCTTCGACTCGCAGGCGCTGACGGCCGTGCCCCAGCTGGGCGAGCAGTACCGCCAGAAGTGGGTCAATGTGAGCCGCGTGGTTGATTGCACCGGGTGCGACAAGTGCAAGATCCATGCCAAGCTGCAGCTACTCGGGATCGGAACGGCCCTCAAGATCCAATTTGGTGGGCCGAGCACGACCATCCGCCATAACGAGGCCATCGCCCTCATCAACACGCTTCAGAAGTACGCCGACGCGGTGCAGACCGTCGACGAAATGATGGCTCTCCTTAACGAACGTGAGGCCGCCCCCGCCCCCGACGACATCCCCGAACCCGCCCCGCCTGTGTCCGGCGAGGAGTGCTCGGTTTTCACCTGGGGTGCGTGGCTGGCCGGCGTGTGGGCTGCCCTTGCCGACGTCCAGGCCCTGGTCGACACCAACACCGCGATGGGACTCGGCATCGGGACCGTTAGCCTTGCCATCGTCGTCAG
>PPCM01000900.1_pt1 | contig 17048 bp, 12 predicted proteins | sample 1555541 | NCBI WGS metagenome assembly PPCM01 (sample SAMN05284479, study PRJNA326546) | Marine sediment metagenome, whole genome shotgun sequencing project. | isolation source: marine sediment | place: Germany: Wadden Sea | collected 2012-09-05 | reverse complement strand
CCTACGTATCCTGCTTCTTGTAAAATCTTCTTAGATGCTTCAACTCTTTGTTCGTTAATCATAACGATTGGTCCTGTACATCCCATTCCACTTTCTGCATAGATTCCATTTTGCTTTAATGTTGATACTGCATCTTCTAAATCAAGAATATCGATTCCTGATATCTCTGCTGTAACAATCTCTTTTGCTACTTCCACTTTTTCAACTGGAGCTGCTTTTGTTTTATTAAATCCTTCGATTATACTTTCATATCCTGCTTTTTTCGCTGCCTTATAATCTGCTTGGATCACTTGTTGTAAGTTACCTTTTGCAAGTTGCGCGGCATAGCGGATTGCGTTTGCAATTACTGGGGCTCCTGATGCTCTTGAGATAATTAAGATATTTTTGTCAAAATCGAATCCAATTCCTGGACCATATCCATATCCTGTGGCTTCATAGCTTCCACCTGTTGCATTACTTGAAAACATCTTCATTAGGATATTTCCTGTTAATGAGTCTGTTACCATTACGTCTACTGATCCCATTAATAAGTCATTACCTCTCATGATGTGCCCTTTATCTGAGCGCTTTGACTCTCCAAATGTTAAATCAAATCCATTACCTTGTAGTTCTTTTAATGCTCTTTCCACTCCACGAGCGTTATCTACATTTAAAATACCTACTGTTGGATTCTTCATCCCTAATGCTTTCGCTGTTGAAATTCCATACAACGCATTTTTAAACATTGACTCTGTTCTATTTGTTGCACTTGTTCCTGTTGTTGTTGCGATTAACATTTCTTTTCCATTTGCTGGTACTACTACTCTTCCCACTGTACTTACTCCAATTGGGAATGAATAATGTAAAGTTACACATCCTTGAATATAATCTTTCTCTAGTAAGTCTTCCATGATTTCATGCATTGTCTTTTCGCAATCTGTCTCGTATGTCTCTAATGTCGTTTCGTGCTTTGGCCCGATTACTACTACATCGAATGTTCCATCTTGACTTGCTTGCTCTGCTGCTCTTAGCAATTCTTCACTTCCGTGTTCACTTCCCAAAAGAGTTAATCCAATTCTTACTTTATTCTTGAATTCTCCTGTTTCTAGTGCAGTTGCTACTTCTAAAAATGCCTCTGCTACCTTCTTATTTAAACTCATATTTATTCCTCACTTGCTAGCAATGACTCTGCGAAGTTTTTCATTGCTCCTGCGATTAACTTGTTAATCTCTTCTTTTGAAGCTCCTGTATTTTCTTCTACTTCTCCGTTGTTTCTCTCAATTATTACACTTACTCCATCAAATAAGTTAGTCATTCTTCCTAAGAATAAACTTCCTTTTCCAACAATCATTGCTCTGTTGTATTCTCCTGTTGTAAGGTCATCGATACAGAACCCTAAGTATGGTACTCCACTTGGAATATGTCCTTGTGTTGGTGCCCATGCTTTCATTCCGTGACGCTTGATGAACTCAACGATATCTTTTCTTTCAATCTCTTTTCTCATTGTTGCTAATGCACCAATCATCTTGTAGTTTGCTTCTGCAACATCTCCTGCTCCTGCTGGTTTTGTTACATCTGGATTTTGCATCTCTACTGAGTATTTATCGATATCTGTTAATTTTAATCCGGCTTTATCTACTGGATTACAAATTAAAGCTGTCATTACTGCTTGTGGACTTGATCCTGTTCCTACGTTATGTTTTCCAACATAGTCGTTTCTAATGATTGGACTAATTCCATCATTCTTACTTACTAAGAACGCGAATGTTCCTAATGTATCTTCAAGAATTGGTAATTCTTTCTTTACGTGGTCTTTTCCGTTCATTCCTAACTTTGCAGTTGCTCCTCCGGCTACTACCACTACATTGTCATACGTTCCACCAGCTACTAATGATGCTGCTGATATTAATGCATGTGTTGGCGCTGCACAGAATCCTCTTAAGTCTGAACCTGTTGCATTCACACATCCTACTGCCTCTGCGATTGCCTTTGCGAAGTTTCCTCCACCTCTTTGGTTCATATCTCCACACGCTTCTTCTGAACATTCGATTACGTAATCTACTTCATCCGCTGCAATCTCATTATTCTTTAATAAATATTTAAAGGCATGTACTCCACTGGCTTTCACTACTAAGTTCTCAAACATAATATGTGCATTTAAGTTTGGATCTATTTCATGAGCAGTTTTTACACATCCTACTAATTTCTCATTGTGATATAATCCTTCGGCATGGTGGTTTGTTACTAAGTCTTCAATTACACTTAGCTCTACCCCTCCTCCGAAGTTTGCAATCTCTTCTTCTGTTGAGATAGCATTCTTTGCATATTCTGCTTTCGCGATTTCATTGAATTCTGTCTCTAGTTGTACTAAGTCAAATACGTCTGCGATTTTTACCATTGCAATAAACTCTACTTGTGGTAATATCTCTCCGAATCTTCCTTCTCTATTCGCTTTTGCTACATCTTTTCCTACCCACGGAAATCCTAATTCTTCTAATTCTCTATAATCTATATTTCCAATGTACGTTTGGTTTGGGGCATAATTTACTACATCTTCATAACTTCTAATACTTTTATGCAATTCCTTTAAGTATTCACTGTCTGGATTTACTATCTTTTCTGTTGTCTGCGTTGTACCATTATGAATAATCATATCTGGTGTATGGATTAAACTATACGCAGCACTTTTAATTACGGCTTTACTCACTTTTTTTCCTCCAAAAGATTTTTTTTAAAATATAAGGAAGAGTTATTACTCTTCCTTATTAGATTCATTATTTTCTTCTCTTCTTAAAAGTGCAACCTGCACTTTGTTAGCTTTGTCTTGGATTTAGTTTGTTTTTTTTGTTTCTTTTGTTAAATATTTACTTGCTGATTATAAATATTTACATCCGTCTTTACGGATTTCTGACATTTCAGCAACGATGTCATCGATATCTAATACCATTTCCATCATTCCGATTTGCTCATCATATGCTTGTGCATCTACTACACTTTTAAATTCTGGTTCTACTGCGTGGAATACGCTTAATCCTAATTCTACTCCTGCAAGTGGTCCAGCAAACGTTGGGTCTCCCATTGTTACTGTTTCCGCAGCTAATCCTGCTGCTTCTCCTTCAGCTGCTCCTAATACTACTAGTACGTTCTCAGCTCCATATTGTTCAGCAAATTCTTTTACTCTTTTTTGATTCTCTAAATCCATTGCTCCTGCGGCCGTTCAGACAAAACACTCTGTTGAAGAGAAAACAACTTCTGTTCCCGCTACTGTTTCCACACATGCTTTAATTGCATCTCCTGGAATTCCATCACGGTCACCAATAATTACTACTTTTTTTCCATCAAATGTCATTGGTTGTTCCTCCTATTTTTTTATTTAAAAGTATTAGATATACTTTTGAATCATTGCTTCGATGTTTTCTTTCGTTGCATCGTCTTTTACTAACTCTTCTACTTTTTCTCCATCTTTGTAGATTGCAATCACTGGTAATCCCATGATTTTTTGTCCAATTGCTAATCTTCTTGCCTTCATTGTGTCTAATTTGTAGAATGGTAATACTTCATATTGTCCTTCTAATGCTTCTACACTTGGCATTAATGCTTTACATGGCTCACATGACTCACTAAAGAAGTCTACTAAGCATACTCCTGTTCCTTCTAATACTGTTTCCTTGAAATTTGTTTTATCTAATAATTTCATTTTTCTTCCTCCTTTTATCCGTGAAACTTATCTTCGATATATTTTTCAGCCATTGTTGCAGCGATTGCTCCATCACTACTTGCTGTTACTACCTGTCTTAACACTTTTGGTCGAATATCTCCTGCTGCATACACACCCTCGATGTTTGTGCGCATTTCACCATCTGTCTTGATATATCCCCAATCGTCTAATTCAACTTTTCCTTTAAATATCTCTGTATCTGGTTGGAATCCGATAAATGGGAAGATTCCGAATGTTCCTACTTCTTCATCTGCGAAGTATTCGTACTCTTCTCCTGTTTCTCTATTTCTTAAGATCGCACTTTCTACTAATCCATCTCCTTTGATCTCAACGATCTCATGATTGAATTTTACTTCGATCTTTTCATTTGCCATTACTTTATCTACTACACTTGGTGCACAGTTGAACTTAGCATCTCTTACTAAGATTGTTACTGTTTCTGCAAACTTAGTTAAGAACATTCCTTCTTCTGCCGCTGAATATCCTCCACCTACTACGAATACATCTAAGTCTGTAAAGAAAGCTCCGTCACATGTTGCACAGTAACTTACTCCCTTTCCTGTTAACTTCTTCTCTCCTGGTACTCCTAGTTTTCTTGGGAATGCTCCGGCTGCAATGATTACAGCTTTTGCCTTATATTCTCCTTTATTACCTTTTAATACTTTAATATCATTACTGAAATCTACTTCGATGATTTCGTCCATTACTCTTTCAGTTCCGAACTCTTCTGCTTGTGCTACCATTCTTGCTATTAACTTTGGTCCTGTTGTTTCTACAGATCCTTCATTAAATAAACTTCCTGGTACGTTCGCTACTTCTTGAGTTGTAACGATTTGTCCACCCATCTTTTCCTTTTCAAAAATTACTGTATCTAATTTTGCTCTTCCTGCATATAATGCTGCACTCAGTCCTGCTGGACCTCCACCAATGATTGCTAAATCAATTATTCTTTCCATAGTAATTCTCCTTTGTTAAAAATAAAAGACAACAATCATATTATGAAAGTTGCCTCTGTCTACTCATTCAGAGTGTCGTCCCTCTACCGTTCTTTTGCCTGAGATTTTCACAATTGCTTGACCCTTCGGCGACCAACTTAATGGTTCTCTCTGATAGAATTCATACGACCTATTTTGTTAAATACATTGTATTCTAAAAAGCCAATAATTACAACTATAAAGAACCAATTAATATAAATTTAATTTAATAAGAAACACTTTTATAAATAGATTAACGCAATATGAAAAATAGATGTAAATATCAATAAAAATAAGTTATATTATAATTAGAAAATGCAATATGGAGGCTGTTATGAACATACTTATGAATGGAGAACTGATAGCTTTAATGGTTGCTTTTTGTTGGACTTTTACTGTTATGAGTTTTGAAACTGCTGGTAAGGAAGTTGGATCACTATCAGTAAACATAATTCGATTAGTTATCGGGTTAATCTTTATCTGTACCTACACGCTATTTACTAGAGGTTTAGTTTTCCCAATTGACGCTAGTGCAAGTACATGGTTTTGGTTGTTACTGAGTGGAGTTGTTGGTTTAGCTATCGGTGATTTATTCCTTTTTCAAGCATTTATTGATGTCGGTTCAAGAATATCAATGCTAATTATGACACTAAGCCCTTCTTTAACATTGGCTTTAGATTATCTTGTTTTCGGTTATGAACTAAGCTACTTGAAGTTCTTAGGGATGTTTGTAGTTATAATATCCATTGCCTTGGTTATTGTCTTTAGAAACAACAATAATGGTCTTGGTACACACAAAGTCAGAGGGCTCATATTCGCCTTCTTAGGAGCTTTAGGTCAATCTGTAGGTTTGATACTAAGCAAACAAGGAATGCAGGAATATGACGCTTTTGCTTCAACACAAATAAGAATCATTGCCGCTTTAGTAACTTTTATTATAATTATTACTTTTAAGAAGGAATGGCTAAATGTTTTTAGTTCCCTTAGAAAAAAAAGAGCAATGAAGTTTATTACTATCGGCTCTCTTTTTGGTCCTTTCTTAGGAGTTAGCCTATCACTACTAGCTATGAAATACACAAGTGCAGCAGTTGCTCAGACAATCAGCCAAACAAATGTGATATTACTGATCCCATTTACAGCGTTCTTCTTCAAAGAAAAAGTCAGTAAAAACGAAATAATGTTTAGTATATTTGCATTTATAGGTGTTGCTATAATGTTTTTGTAAAGTCTTTGTCTCAAAGACTTTTTATATTTATAACTTTTTGATATTTAGGTCGAATATTATATAATTAGATTAACAATAAAATTGGAGCGATAGACATGAAAAAAAACTTAGATAAACTCATTAAAGAAATCAGCAAAGTTCTTGAAAGTAATGACTACAAATTAACTGCCACTGAAAAGGGCAATCTTGTTCAGTTAATTGAATCAAATGAATATAACATAAAGGAAATAATCAATATATTGATTAATTTTTGCGTTGATTTAATTGATGTTGATAACTCTCAAGAAATCTTGGAACTATGTAATGAATATACACTTTCCTTATCTTTTAGACACACCACTTCAAAAAAGTTCACCGCTAGCGAAAAACGTCTAGTAAAGATAATTTCTAAGATAATTTCTCGCATTAATAAATATGAGTATCAAAATAACGTAAATGTCTTAACAGGTAAGACAAAACTCGATATTCGCGACAACTACCAAGAAGAGGAATATATTCGTTTCAAGCGTATATTCAAAGAGAAACTAATTTTTACCATGATTCAATTCAACAGAGAGATAACTGGTTACAATACCTTAGATCATATAACTGGTGTCCACACCTTAGCAATGCACCTAGCAAAGCAGTTACAAAAGAAAGGTCAGCCAATTGAACTAGGAATGATTTCCGGAGCAGCTCTTGGGCACGATATTGGAAAGTATGGATGTGCTGGTCCAGATTTAAGAAGAGTACCCTACGTTCACTATTACTACACCGATTTATGGTTTAGGGATAATAACTTAACACATATGGGGCACATAGCAACAAACCATTCAACATGGGACTTAGAAATTGAAAACTTATCACTAGAGTCATTAATTCTTATTTATTGTGATTTCCGTGTAAAAAATGTAAAAGGACATAATGGATTTGAAATGATGATCATGGACTTAAGTCAGTCTTTTGAAACTATCTTAAACATGTTAGACAATGTTGATGAAGCTAAAGAAAGAAGATATCGCAAGGTCTATTCAAAACTTTTAGATTTTGAAAACTTCATGAAAGATATTGGTGTTAATCCTAACCTAGGGGAAAACTCCTTTGAGACTCCCGAGAAACATTATGACTTAATGCAAGGACATGAAATAGTTGAGAATATCAAACATTTGGCAATTGGACACAACATTGAGTTAATGCATCGTTTGAGAAGCATTGATTCTTTATCAACAATTTTGAGTACCGTAAAAAATGAAACCCCCGAAAACATTAGAACCTATTTTGATGTTTTTGAAGAGTATAGTACCTATTTTACAAAACCACAAAAGAAGCTAACTCTTGATTTTTGTTATGAGTTTTTAACACACAAAGAAATCGACATAAGAAATCATGCAGCTATTATTATGGCGAAACTAATCGCCTATTACGATGAGGAATACCGCAAGGAAACTCCTCATGATGTCGTTAGAGATGAAACAGATAAAAGCGACGAACTACTAGAGCTTTACATAAACAAAATTCTATATCCTGAACTAAATGTCTCAGATAAACACAAGGAGTACCTTAGTTATGGATTGAAAATCCTTATTGAATCACTTTTCACACATCCCCACCTTCACAATAAGGCATTTGACGATTTTGATAGGATTTTAATTAAATATTACGAAAACATTGAGGACTTTAGTTTTGCCACACAGTTCAACTTAATTTTAACAGTAAAATATATCAAAACTATCAATCTTGAGTCAAAGGCTTTTAAGGCAATGTTTGATTTTATTAAAAGAATGGTCATCCATCCTGATTATGATGTTAGAGTTGCAACTCTCGAAAGAGTTCGTTTCCTGATTCCAAAGATGAAGGAAGGTTCTAACTTCAATATTTATATTATCGATCACCTTGAGAAAATGGAACTAAGCGAAGGTGTTGCTGAAAACTACTTAAAGTATCAAATAGCGAAAGTATTAAACCTTGATATGAACTTTGTCGATGCTTATAAGAATTCAACTATCAAAAATAGCGACGATATCTCAAAAATCTATTTGGATAACTTGAAGAGTGCCACAGCTTGGGTTGTAAAGAAAGTGAACATCGAAGTCCTTTCTGCTGAAAGTGATGAAAATGTAAATCACTACCTTCACACGGCATTACATTTGTGTAACCTTTTAAAGGTATCAGCGAATGAGAATGTAAGAAATCTAGCCGGTAGCTCTTTAGTTAAGATCATCCCAAAACTAAAATATGATGCAAGAAATGATGTTGTGATAGAGCTACTCAGAGCACTTGAAATTCAAGATTTCAATATTACAAAATATATCCCTAAATACTTAGGACAGGTAATGTTATATTTACCACCTCAAGAACTTGATGAACTTATTGATGACTTTATAACAAGAATGAAGATTTCAGGAACAACTTTGGGAACTCTAATTCTAGATACTGTTTCTATATCTTTACAAAACTATCACATTTATAAGAAGTTGTTCAATGAGGACTTAGATGTTTACTCAAAAAGAAAAGAACAACTTATCAAAGTCTTACTAATTGGTTGTAGAAGTTACAAGGTTAAGATTAAGCAAGCAGCTTTTGCTGACATTGGGGAATACATCTTTGCTTCAAAAATCGATTTACAAGAGAAGTATATAATTTTTACAATGTTAGCCAAGAAGATGTTAGTAGATATCAGCGAAGATGATATTGATCCTTTATTATTCCTGAATAAAGCCTCATCATTGATTAACGTATATAGATTTGTCAGTGATTACGCTTTCTTGTATGGAGAAATAAACCTAAAAGAGCCAACAAAAGTAGCATTTTTCCCTGGGTCATTCGACCCGTTCACATTGGGTCATAAGAAAATAGTAAGACAAATTCGTGATTTAGGATACGAAGTTTACTTGGCAATTGATGAGTATTCTTGGTCTAAAAATACACAACCTCATGAAGTTAGAAAGTTGATTGCAAAGCTCTCAACTGCTTGTGAGTTGAACGTTCACTTATTCCCAAGTGGGGTACAGGTAAACATAAGTAACAACGAAGATATTAAGGAACTGAAAGAGACTTTCAAAAACAAAGAAGTGTACCTCGTGGTTGGAAGTGATGTAATCCTTAATGCATCCTCATATAAAAATCCAGATAATGAGATTTTTAATATCAATCACATTATTCTTGAAAGAAATAAAGCTAATAGAACTGACAATATTGACAGTGCATTAAAAAAGAAACTAAAACTATTCAAAACAGATATTTTAGAGTTTGAACTTCCAGACAAGTACTTAGAAATAAGTTCAACTAGAATCAGAGAATCAATTGATGCTGATAAGGATTTTTCAGATTTAATTGACTCTTCTGCTCAGAGGTACATCTATAAAAATAATCTTTACCGCAAAGAAAGCGTACTTAAGAAACTCATCACAACCAAGAATATTGGTGTTGAGATTGTTAGAATGGATAAGTCTATTCTCCAAAAACTTAGGCAGCAATTTCCTGAGGTAAGTTTTAGAAAGATATCTAAACTTACTGACTCGCAAAATCCAAGAGTTCTTTATCTTGAGAATATCGAAAACAAAGAGATTATTGGTTTTACAGTATTTCATTGGATTCGTCAGGATTCGCTTTACCAAATGTTCAACGAAGAGGATGTCACACAATATTTCAGAAGTGAATCAACAGGAAGAATCATTGCAATCGATTCATTGCTCTCAAAACAGCTAGAGAGCGAAATAGATTTAGAGCAAGTTCTTTTATCACAAACAATCTCATTTGCAATATCTAGAGATTATAACTATTGCATCTATAAACCAATCGAGCAAAGTTTACATACCGAGTCAATTGAGCAGTGCTTAATCAGACAAGGTTTTAGAAGTGAAATCGGAAACGGGATTTTCAGCGTTTCACTTAATGAACCGATTGCCCTATTCTTTGACTTGCTACGCCTTTTAAAAGAACCTTTTGTTTCTGATGTCGAAGTGCTTCTTTCTATTAAAGAAAACCGACGAAAGCTTCAAATGGCATTGACTAACCTTTACCCTGGTCAGTTAGTACTTCCACTAGATAGTGCAATGATTCATCACTCATTGGTGAAAAAGATTTGTGAAGTAAATAACGTATCAACATTACCTTCTAATCCTCGAGTCTTGGGTGAAGCTATGTGTGTTCCGTTTGGTTCAATTCTCGAAAGTGAGATGATTCCAAACACCGTAACAAAGTCTGTTCATACAGATAAAATTTTCAAAAATGATGGGAAGGATTATTATATTGGACCTTATCCAAACTACATGAGTCTAGATAATCAAATCAAAATGATAAAGTCTTTTGATCGTAAAGTGATCTTAGTAGATGATTTACTTCATAAAGGATATCGCTTTAAGTCACTAGACCCAATAATCAATACCTATGGTATCGAAGTAGAACGTATCGTAGTTGGCCTTCTTTCAGGTAGAGGTATGGAACTTATGAATCGACAAAACAGAAAAGTCGAGTATATTCACTTCATCCCTAATATGAAGTTATGGTTTAATGAAAGTGATTTATACCCTTTCATTGGTGGACATACAGTTGAGCGTGAAGTCAATAGTACAGTAAATATCTTAAAGTCTACAAACTTTGTTTTACCATATAACTATCCAAAGTTTATTAAGAATACTAGCCACACTCACATTGCCCATCTATCAGAAGTTTCAATTGGCAATGCTTTAGATATAATAAAAGCGCTTGAGAAGTCATATCAACAAAACTACAATAAAGCCTTATCAGTTTCTTTATTAAGAGATGTGTTTAAGAGCCCGAGAATTCCTGACCGTGGTGAAAATATAAACTATGATATGAGCAAGAAGCCTTCATTCTATTTAGAGAATGATTTAATACTACTAAGAAAAATTTCAAGGGAAGTGTAAATATGAACTACTATAAAACTGGAGATAATTACTTTATGTCCGAAGATGAACATGATTTGATAACAGTAAGTAAAGAGGAGTTTATCCTAGCTGATAAATTTTACTTTTTAAAAGACTTTGGACAGGATGCTCGCTTCCTCTTTGATATCGGTATCAGTGATTTAAAGAACTATACGGAAGATATCAATATTCTATTCAAGAATAATGAACCAAAAGTATCAGTTATCAACACAAGCTATTCAAACTGGTTATTTCACCTCGACAGAGCAATTGAGGGTAAATGGCGAGTTAACATCGTAGCATTAGGAGATGTCGGTCGCACCTTACTTACAGGCTTAAAATTATTAGGTAGTGATTCTATAAGTGAAATCGGAATATATGATTTGAACAAAGATCAACTAAAACGCTTGGAGATGGAATTCAATCAAGTACTAGACCCTTTCAGTGAGATTGCTATGCCACACGTTAAGATAATTGAGGAAGAAGAATTATTCGACTGTGACATGCTCACCTTTTGTGCTTCAAAGGCAATTCCTGAGGTTGGATCTAAAGTAAAAGATGTAAGAATGGTTCAATACGAAGCCAACAAAGGTATCGTAACCCATTATGCAAAACTAGCTAGGGATAATTTCTTCAAGGGAGTTTTCGCTGTAGTTAGCGATCCTGTGGACTTATTGAGTAAGGTTGTCTTTGAAGAATCAAATAAAGACAGCGAAGGTATCTTTGACTTTGGAGGACTTAAACCAGAGCAAGTAATCGGTTATGGATTAGGAGTTATGAATGCTCGGGCTAACTACTATGCGAATAGAAAGGGATTCAATAATTATCTTGAAGTAGGTAGAGCATTCGGACCACATGGAGCTGACTTGGTTATAATTAATGATTTAGATAATTATGATGCAGAGATTTCCAAAGAACTAACTGAATTAGCTGTGAAGGCAAATAAGGAAGTAAGAGCAGTCGGCTTCAAACCATATATTGCACCTGCATTATCTAGTGCAGCTATTTCAATAATCAACACTATTAAAGGTAAAGATAATTACAGTTCTATCTTCATAGGAGGAACTTACTACGGATGCAAAAATCGTTTACAAGGAAGAAAAATCATCATTGATAAGCTTACTTTTGATCAACAAATTTTCGACTTAATCGATACTAGTTACCAACAAGTAAAGGCTTTGTATGAATAGATATATTTTTAAGTCTAAGAGCCTTAGCAAGCACTTATCCATGATGTTAGATGTTTTCAATGATGATAATTTCAAAGATATACATTTTGCCGATGATCTTACTAATAGTAAATTAATCTTTGCTATCGAATTAAATAGTATTGGTGTGGAACTTGAAGTACTTGAGCTAATTGAGAGTTTAAGACCAGAATCACTTTCTGGAAGTGATGCAATTATCCTCATTTCTAGCTCCAATGATTTGTATTCAAAGTCATTCGCTCAGCAAGTAATCTTCTTACTAAACCAACTTGGTTGTCAGTTTGTAGGAAGACCAATGGTTGAAGCTATAAAAGATTTAGGCAATATGATAACTCCTGCGAAAGTACTAAACGGTAGTCGAGAACAAGCGTTGCTTAGTAAAGTCAGTGATTTAAGAGAGAGATTTCTTAACTTTAGCTATAAGAGCATTAGCGATCCTAAGCTTCTTGTTATTCATACATCTAATAAAGCCACTTCAAATACTTTGAGGCTTTGGGAGATGGCAGAAAAACACATTGAACTCTCAATATCTGAAATTCATATCGAGAATAATGAAATAAAAGACTGTAATGGTTGTGACTATGATATATGTTCTTATTTTGGTAAGGCAAATAGCTGCATCTATAAAGGAAAAATAATTGATGAAGTATTTCCTAAGATACTTGAATGTGATGCACTTATTATTTTAAGCCCTAATTACAATGACTGTATAAGTGCTCAGTTAATGGCTGTCATCAATCGATTAACATCGTTATTTACAAATCATGACTTCTATGATAAAACATTATTTTCTGTTGTTGTAAGTGGTTATTCTGGAAGTGATTGCCTAGCTAAACAGCTAATTAGTTCACTAGCTATCAATAAGCAATTCAGACTTCCACCGCACTTCTCATTGACGGCAATAGCTAATGAAAAAGGCAGTTTAGTAAAAGTTGATAACATAGAAGAAAAGGCTAAACAGTTTGCCAACATTATAATTGATAACCTTTAAAGAAGCGAAAGCTTCTTTTTCTTATCTTCTTAAGGTAATCACACCCTAACTTCATCAAAGTTCTTTACTTTGAAATAATTCTAAAATATACTTATATTAAGTTAATATTTCTAGGCGAGTGTGGAGTGGATTATTATTTTTTGCTACGCACTTTTTATTTAAGTAAGGGGAGTTATAATGAAAAAATACGTAATAGCATTAGATCAAGGGACAACAAGTTGTAGAGCGATTATTTTTGATCGTCAGGGAAACATCGTAAAGATAGCTCAACAAGAGTTTCAACAAATCTACCCAAAACCAGGATGGGTCGAACATGATCCAATGGAGATTTGGGGTGTACAATCAGGAGTAGTAAGAAGTGCAATAGCTTCTTCAGGAATTGAACTTTCTGATGTCGCAGCAATTGGAATTACTAACCAAAGAGAAACTACTGTTGTTTGGGACAAACATAGTGGTAAGCCTGTTTATAATGCCATTGTTTGGCAATCAAGACAAAGTGACTATATTTGTCTGGATTTAAAGGAACAAGGTCACAGCGAATATATAAAGGCGACAACGGGACTTGTTGTTGACGCATATTTCTCAGGAACTAAAGTAAAATGGATTCTAGATAATGTTGAAGGTGCTAGAGAGCAAGCTGAAGCTGGAAACTTATTGTTTGGAACGATTGATACATGGTTAACATGGAAACTAACTAAAGGTGATGCTCATGTAACCGATTATACTAATGCATCTCGAACGATGTTATTTGATATTAATAATCGTTGTTGGGATGATAAAATATTAAATATTCTTGGTATCCCTAAGTCGATGTTACCAGAAGTGAAGAACTCTAGCGAAATTGTTGGAAGGACTAGAAACTCAACAATAGGAGCCCATATCCCTATTGCCAGCCTTATCGGTGATCAACACGCTTCGATGTTCGCTCAAAATTGTTTTGAGGAAGGTACTATTAAAAATACTTATGGAACTGGTTGCTTTGTACTAATGAACACCGGAAGCAAACCAATTCATAACGATAATGGAATTCTGGCTACTATTGCTTGGGGAATTGATAACGAAATAACTTATGCACTTGAAGGTAGTGTCTTTGTTGCTGGGGCAGGAATTCAATGGTTGAGAGATGAAATGCATTTAATCCATGACGCAAAAGACAGTGAGTATTTTGCATCAAAAGTTGAAGATACTGGTGGTGTTTATATTGTTCCTGCATTTGTAGGAATGGGAGCGCCATATTGGAACTCTGGTGCCCGAGGTTCGATTTTTGGAATGACAAGAGGAACTAATAGAAGTCACATCATAAGGGCAACTCTAGAAAGTATTGCTTATCAATCAAATGATTTAATTAATGCCATGAAGGAAGCTTCACAAATTGATGTAGCAAAAATCAATGTTGATGGTGGTGCATCTAAGAATAATTTCTTGATGCAATTCCAATCAGATATCTCAAATATTCCTGTCACAAGGAATATTATGACTGAAGCTACTGCATTCGGAGCAGCAGCATTAGCTGGATTGGCAGTTGGTTTTTATAAGGATATCGAGGAAGTTAAAAAACTAACAAAAGTAGAACGCATATTTAACCCAAACATGGAAGAAACTAAAAGAGAAGAAGCCCTTAAAGGTTGGAATAAAGCTGTTAAGCGTTCACTAGATTGGGATTAAAAAAGTTAAGACTATTTAGTCTTAACTTTTCGTTTTTTTAACTCAATAAAAATATCACTATAAATTTGAGGATATGTAAGATTTGTTGGCAACTCCTCAAAAAATGCTACCTCTTCCATCTCGCTTGAAGGTAATAAGTCTAGTTTAAACACATCTGCTAAGTAAACAACTCCACTATCGCTCGTTTTTCCATCATCTAACCAGTAATCAAAAATAGGTGTGATGTCATACTCTAACGCACCAGTTTCTTCATATAGTTCTCGCTTTGCAGCCTCTAATGGCGATTCATTTTCTTCAATATGACCCCCAGGAAGTTCCCAAGTACTTCTTTCCTTATGACGGCATAACAACCAGTTATCATGGTAAAGGCTTACAATGATCACATACTTATACTTCTTACAACTATTTAAACTCAATACTTTGCTCTCAAATTTTATAACCATTGGTGTCCATCTTTGTACTCTATACTCATAGCATCCAGCAGCCACTTCCTTCTATCATCACTAAGTTTGGCAAAAGCATTATCAAAATCACTCTTATAGCTTGATGATGAAGGGTTTCTTGTTTTATGTAGTAAAATGATTTCAGGCGCCAATAATAATATTCCATCTTTCTCAACTCCAACTTTATCCAGACTCATAGTAATGTCATGATTCTTATCGTAATAGAAAGTATCTTTTTCAATCTTATTAAACATCACTTCAATGAAGTCCAACTCTTTTTGCTCTCTTTCAGCATATTCTAGGTAACTAATCGGACCTTCTACCGCTTTTGTTCTTATAAAGTCTGCATCCTCTTTAAAACACCAGATATTGTCAAAATAGTATTCGTCACTATTTAGGGCAACATCGACTTCAACAAAGCGGCCACTACCAATCGGGGCAAAAATAATCCAACCCTTAGCCTTCAGATACTTTATACAACTCTCAGCATCATTAAAACTTACTGTTATATCTACATCCTTATGAGTACGCGTCTGTTTTTCAATATACTCATCAATCGCTAACCCGCCACACAAATACCACTTTATATCAATATCATTTAGATGTTTTGCAAGCTCCTTAATTAACTCCATTACTTTCTCCTTTATCTTTTCCCGAAATAAACTTCATATACTTCTACATTATACATCATCTTTTTATAGTCGTCCTGAAATATCGAGTAATGCATCACTAACCTCGTAACTTAGAATTTCCATATGACAATATTGAATTCAATTTTTCTCTATTTTATAATATTTGTATTACAGCACTTGTAAATCTCGAGTGCTAAACAATGTTATGGGAGGTATACTATGAATAAACTTACACCGTTTAGCAGAAATGGATTTCCAAAAAAATCCAAGAGTTCATATTTTGATTTAGTTGATAACTTCTTCAATGACGATTTCTTCTCACGCGATATTCAGAATGATACATTTAAAATTGACATTGAAGAAAACGACAACAATTACGTAATTGAGGCTGAGGTGCCCGGTTTAGAAAAAAATCAAGTTGTAGTTAAGTATGAAAACAATCAACTAGTAATTTCTATCAAATATGAGGATAAGATTGATGAAGAGGACAAAAACTATATTCACAAGGAGCGTCGAACTTGCTCGATGTCAAGATCTATTCGTCTAACTGATATCGATAAAGATCAGATTAATGCAAAATTAGTAGATGGAATCCTTAAAATAACTGCACCAAAAACTTCTAATCCAACTAAAAATTCTAATACTATTGAGATTGAGTAAAGAAGAATAAGAGAAACTCAAGACATAATGTCTTGAGTTTCTTTTTTATATACTATTTAAGATAAATTCTGTGATTCTTTTCGATGCATTTCCGTCTCCATATGGATTAACGGCCATACTCATTTTCTCATACTCTCTTCTATCTTTTAATAATTTTGAAGTTTGAGAAACAATCTCATTAAAATCGATACCCACTACTCTTACTGTGCCTGCTTTTACAGCCTCTGGTCTTTCGGTTTCAGTCCTTAAAACAAGCACCGGTTTTCCAAGGGCAGGTGCTTCTTCTTGAATTCCACCTGAGTCAGTCATCACTAAATGACTTCTAGCAATAAGATTTGCAAATGGTTTATAGTCTAATGGTTCTACTAAAATAATTCGATTGCTGTCTTTAAATTTTAAATTAGCTAGTTCTCTTATCTTAGGATTTAAGTGCACTGGATAAATTACTAACGTATCTTCGTTATCAGAAACAATTTGCTTAACTGCATCAAAGATATCTTCCATTGGTCTTCCCCAATTTTCACGTCGGTGACACGTCAACAAAATAACCTTATTCTTATCAAAATCTATATTATTTAAGCGCTGATCTTCAAATTTGTACTCTGAATCAACAACTAAGTTCAAAGTATCAATCACAGTGTTCCCTGTAATTACCACCCCTTCGTTGATTCCTTCTTCCGATAAG
>PPCM01000899.1_pt1 | contig 17069 bp, 12 predicted proteins | sample 1555541 | NCBI WGS metagenome assembly PPCM01 (sample SAMN05284479, study PRJNA326546) | Marine sediment metagenome, whole genome shotgun sequencing project. | isolation source: marine sediment | place: Germany: Wadden Sea | collected 2012-09-05 | reverse complement strand
GCTCGGCCGGATTCCCGAGAGCACGGTGCCAAGACAGACGCCGGAGGTGCGGACGATCAGCTCGTTCACATCGGGCGGCAAGGCGCGGTACACAGACAAGGTGACAGCTCAGTTGGTAGAGATGCAGGATCGCATAGAGGCGCTCGAACGCGAGGCCCAGCAGGCAGCAGTCAAGCACGAGAAGGTTCAGCAGGAAAAGGACGCCGCCGTCGCTGCCAACGAACAGCTACAGATGGAGCTTAAGGCCCGGCAGGATACCATCACTGGCCTTGAGAGCAACGTGGCAGACCTCGCCGCCGCCGCCGCCCGGGATGAAGCGGCCTGGGACGGTGAATCAGTCAACCTTCGTCAAACGATCGAGGCCCGCGACGCCACGATCGGGAAACTTGAGGCAGAAATCGCCGAACTCAAGACTCGGCCTCTCTCCCACAGCAGATTGAGCATATCGTCGATGGACGGACCGACGTTGATCCCTGGAGACGTCAGCGATCACGATAAGGCGGTGCTACATCGAACACGGTCCGAGCTTGAGGATGTGAGGCGCGATAGAGCTGATTCACTCAATGCCCGCACCGTCAATAGGATCGAATCGGCTCAGAGGCTCATCAGACAGCTGTCAGAGGCAGACTTACCTGTGCCGGACCCGTCAGTTAGCGCGAAACCTACGGGTAAGCCGCCGAGGAGGGCCAAGCTTGAGGAGATCCAGGCGAGGGTGCGGGCAAGACGAGAGGCCGCCAATGCAGCACGCGCGGCCAGAGCAAAGAGGGCAGCGGAGAAGTGAGGGGGGGGTCGTGGTGTTTCGGAGTGTCTGACGGGCTCGTCCCGCACATTTGGCGACTGAGGAATCGGTCGGACAAGTGTATTTTCTCGGTTATTAAAATTCTTGTTTGCGACTCGAACGTGTTGCTTGCTCCGGTAATGCTACTGGGTTCTCAGGAGCCAGGTGCCTGGCCTGACCAATATGGTATCTGATTTATAGTAGCACGAAACAGAACTCCCCATAATCGGGCCAATACGAATGGACATTCCTGATTACGAGGATACCATAGATGGTATTGAGGCTAATAATGGAACTGATGGGATCGAACGCTACGAGGGCAAGAAGCAGCGCAGAAAGAGCTCTGCCTTGAAGATTTTCCTCGGGGATTATCTTGGGATGTCCACAAACGCGCAGCTCCTTCGGTTGATCACAAAGCACGGCGACTCCCGTGTTCTATTTGCTGATCACGTCATCAAGGTGAACAGAAGACACAAAATGCAGAAGCGGGTCTTGATTATCACAGACCAGGCCATGTACAACCTGGATCCGCACCTTAAGTGCAAGCGCCGCATTCCGTTGCAGATCATCGGCTCCATCTCGCTGTCGTGTCTCACGGACAACTTCTTTGCGATTCACATTCCCACCGAGTACGATTATCTGATGATTTCAAGCAAAAAAGTCGAGATCACCACACACCTGCGGACAGCGTACCGAGAGTCCCAGAACAACGAGATGGACATCAACATCTCCAACATCTTCAGCTACCGTGTCGACGGCAGCACATTCCGAGAGATACGCTTCAACAAGGTCGATGGCGGCGTGACGACCCAGGTGTTCACCAAGAAGGGCTGACAGGCCCCGGGGGAAGACTACTTGTGTAAATTTCTGCGTCAGTGTAGCGTTGCGGATTCGGAAGGAAAAAGCGGAAAGAAAGGGCTCGGTTGGGAAGCAAGATCGCCCGTGATCGTTGGGATGGGTGTGCACAGCCCAGTTGAGGTCAACCGGCATACAGTGAACCGAGGATCATGGGGACAGGCCCCGCAGAGAGTGGAGACGTTGGGAGAGCGAGACGGGGACGCCCGTCCGTGGCGTCCCCTAAGCCCGGGGTGACTATCTGTGTGACGGTACAACCATGGAAAAAGATTCTCATCCGTTTGTATCGGATCGACGCGTATGGAACGTATGGCAACAGGTATATAGCGTTTATTTCGTCTCAACTGGATGTCGGTTGACGTTCGAGACAGGAAAACGCGCTGACACGCAGGCCGACGTCCACATTCCCCGCGTTGTGGTGTCCCGCGGGTGTCCTGACAGGGCTGAGGCTCTGCCCTTCGCTCTCCTGTTTCTCTCACAGCAACGATAGGAATCGATAGTTCATTTTTACACAACCAGCGCTTCAAGCAGCTGGCTAACGCACGCCACTAACGCGCGCAGGCGGGTTAACCTGGCTCTTGATCTCCAGGTCCCGTTTTGGGCCTATATCTTGGTCTAGTAGCTGGTCTTGTTATCGCCGCGGATACGGCGGGCCAGAGTCATGTCCTTGCCCATGATCGTCACACGGTTGGCGTGGATAGCAAGGAGGTTGGTGTCCTCGAACAGGCCGATCAGGTACGCCTCGGTGGCCTCCTGGAGGGCCTCAAGGGCAGGGCGCTGGAAACGGATGTCCTGCATGTACGACTGGCAGATCTCACGGACGACGCGCTGGAAGGGCGCCTTGGGGATCAGGAGGTTCGTTGTCTTCTGGATGGCCCTGATCTGTCTCAGAGCCACAGTTCCGGGGCGGCTGCGGCGCTTGAAAGTGGTGTTAGCGGCAGTGGCAGCGGTTTTGCGAGCTGCCTTCTTAGCAAGCTGCTTGCGGGGAGCCTTGCCACCAGGGATGGGGTTCTTACGTGCTGTCTGTTTAGTACGAGCCCTATGTTAGTCATAAATGAGTTCACAAACATGATGATGAATACGAATGGAGAAATGAAAAATTAGGAAGGTTGGTTTAATATTGGTTTTGGCCACCAATTGTTGCAGGGTTATAAAAATTTCACCCTCGAACAAGCCCTATTTTCCATTTGTGATTATCTCGGTTATGAGCAACAGTAGCCTTGTAATATAAGACATAAGGATAGAACTGCATCTATTCTATCTACTGCATGCCGTTTGTCACGGTATCGTCAGTGGGAACTGAGAAATCTGCTCATCGATACATTATTTTTTCTTTTGATCATTTCTCAACAATTAACGCTTAAACGAGAAACTGCAAGAGAAATAAGACTCGCCTATCGGAAACGAATGCACATGTAAGAGATCTTTACTGGGAATTCTTTTATCGTCAAGATATTGGATCATCGGTTTAACCAACACATGCATGGCACTCCGGCAACACTCGTGACGGCTTCAAATGCCGCCCACTGGACCATTTGTCACGGGTGGACACCGTTATGATCCTCGACCACCACCGTTGGCATGACTTTCTGGTGCACAGGTCCAGTACTCAGGAGAAAGAAAACGAACGGTCGAAGGGGCAACGGGGTCTGAGCGACGGCATTACTGGCAAGTGGTAACGGACTTGAACTATCTCGGCCTTCATGGGGCAATCAAAATCACAATAAAGGATCCTTCAACGTCCTCAAGTACCAGCCCCGACCCACTCCCCACAAGGGCCTGCCCTGATGGTGTAGGCCTCCCACTCGAGAGCGATGCACCGCCTGGAGACCGATGGCGATGCCCTGAAGGAGACCCTTCTCCAGAAGTTGGTCCTGTCCCCCAGCTGGACCAGCGGGATACACCAGTCCGAGCTGCAGGACGTGCTCACCAACAGACAATGCACCAACACGTGCTCGCCAGCAGGCAGTGCGCCAACATCTTCATCGCCGGCCACTGCAGCGAGGCCTTCGGCGGCCACCTCGCGTTTGTCGCCCCCGAGCTCGACGGCGGGGCCCTGGAGGTCACCAGCTACTACATCGGGCTGGCCCGTACCTTTGTATCAATGCCTGTGGGTGACGCCGCGCTGCCCACCGCTATGGCCGACCTCATGGCCGCCAACATCGATCACGTGATCCCGTGCATGCTGAGGCTCCAGTACTACCTCAGGATGAGGCTCATAGCGTCCGTGGACACCTCGGGAACGTACATCATGCTGCTCGGCGTCAGCTGGTTCTTCATCGTGTACCGCAGAACTGCAGAGCAACTCCGTCACATCAGTCAGCAGCTGATGTCCGTCCTGGACGTCGTGGTACGGTCGGTCGTTCCCCCCATTGATGCAGCTCCACTCTTCTGGGTCATCGGGGCAGAAGGGTCACATCTTCAGTGCTCAGCACGGCCGAGACCTCTTCTTTTCTCTACCACTTTAAGGCTGAAGATGTTTGATATCCGAAAAGCATGAAACTGAGCCTGCCATAAGCAAGCATTACCGGGGTATCACAAGGCAGTGGCATAACATTGAGAAGTAAACAACAAACGATGGCGCTGACGATATGAACCCCTGGGGATGAAAAGCGGGCAACAACAAGATCATCAGAGAATATGGGCAAGACCTCTCATTTATTCGTGCTTGGGCTCAAGGACAGTCACAACGTCGGGCTGGACCATGTGCTTGTCGTTCTTGGCCTCGGGAAGGCAAATACGGATCTTGATGCCGAGGACACCCTGGCGCATGCACAGGTGGCGAGTGCACTCGTCGACGTAGTCCTGAGCGGGCTGACCAGTACGCAGGATGTAACCGTCACGGAACTTCTGGGCCTTAGCACGGGCAGCTCTGAGCTTGCCAGAGACAACGATCTCAACACCCTTGGCACCGGCCTCCATGGCGAAACGCATGACGGAGTAGGCAGCACGACGGACGGGAAGACCAGTCTCGAGCTTGAAGCGAAGGGACTCGGCCTGGGCGGTGGCGGAAAGGCCACGCTCCATAACGCGATCGCAGTAAAGCTCAAGGGTGCCATCGGCGAAACCGAAGCGCTTGGCGATCAGAGAGGTAAGCTCACGGATGCGGCGGTGGTTGTCGCCAAGAACCTCGCGGGTCTTGGTGGCACGGATGATGATATCCGTCTTGGCGGGGCTCTTCTTGATCTCACACCCGGAGTAACCCTCAGCGGCGAGCTCGCGCTTGAAGAACTCGTTCAGCTCAGCGTAGAAAACACCATCAGCAACAGCCTTGCGCTTCTTAGAGATACGAGGCATGAGTATCGTCACCAAAAGAAAAGGGCTTAGAAACAGCATGGTCGAAATTACCCCCAAATTTTTATAGGAAACAAAAAATGTCACCAAAGGGGCGGAGATACAAGGCAGTATGTGACAGGTAGTAGATGTCTGAGTTAATCTTAAAAAATCCTCGCAATTTTGTGTGCTTGCTCAAACAAATTCCGAGCTCGCCTCAGCGGCTTCTGCCATAGCAGAGCTACCGACCATGCGTGCTGCACCGTAACACTGCGTGGTACTGCATTTGGTTGGGTACAAAGTTGTGTATCTTGAGCAAACAGACAATAAAAAAGCTCCACACTCCGGCGTTCAGAAAAGTCGTCGGCAGCCGATTGTATGGACGATTGGTTGGCGTATTGCAGCGAAAACTCACAGATTATCGCTGATAACGGGCTACAAATGCTGGATTCTGATGTTCAGACTGTTATTGAAGCCTTGGCGGTCTGCAACCCAGTCAACTCACCGCAACGGCCAACCATTGATGAACGAACAGGCGAGATACGCAAGATGCAAGACGCACTAGATCGTGCACACCTGGAGAATTGTTCGCCAACATCAACAACGAACTTATTCAGCAAAGCTCAAGACGAATATAAGCAGAATACAGGTGGAGCGCGACTCGCTTCAGACTGAGCTTCAGCGGATACGGACGGTTATCTCCGCGAAGCTTACCGACCACACTTGCCCTATCTGTCTTGACCGGCGGAAGGACGCGCTTATTCTCCCCAGTCGGATGTTTATTTGCGACGAGTGCGCCAGCGCCATCATGCGAACGACCAAGCTGTGTCCATTCACCCGGAAGCACATTACTCGGGTCGTGAGGGGTGCGCTGCAGTTCGCGCCGTCGCCCGTGCCGCTGAAAATCGGGTCCAGCAGGCAATAGCGCCTTCTCCTATAAAACACCAATAAAATCCGACACCTATTTATCTACAGCTTGCTGGCGGCCATGTCCAGCAGTGTTTCCGCCACCTCCACCGTCTTGCCCTCCGCGATCACCCGGATGATGGGCTCGGTGTTGCTTTTCCGGACGTGCACCCACCAATCCGGTCCCCGAAGCTTGAGGCCGTCAATGCAGGTCTCAGCCGGAGGAATGCCGCCAAAGGGGCTCCATCCCGTGAACCTCGTGATGGCCTCATCTGCAGTGCACGTGGATGGTAGTTTGTATTTCCTCTTGATGATGTGACACGCAGGGAACTGCGAGAGCATGTCGGACATCGTCTGTGGGCCCACCGCCCGCTGCCAAGTCATCCACGCGAGCGTGAGGGCCACAGCTACCGGTGCATCGCGTCCGATGTGGATGTCTGGCAGCATTACACCCCCGTTACCTTCGCCACCAATCACTGCGTCCGAATCGACCATCTGGAGAGCGACGTTGATCTCACCGACAGCAGCCTCCACTGATGTGGAACCGTACTTCTCCGCGATGAACTCGGTGATCATTGAAGAGGATAGGTTCTTCACAATGGCGCCCCTACGGCCAACGTTGCCGAGGATGAAATCGACAGCAATCGCGAGAGTGAGTTCCTCGCCGATGCATCGACCAGACTCGTCAAGAAGGACGCAGCGATCAACATCGGGGTCCACGGCGACCCCGAGATCGACGCTCCTGGATCCTGCGAACTCTGAGAAGGGCTTGAGATTGTCTGTCGTCGGCTCGGGGTTCCGCGGGAAGGCGCCCGTGGGATCCATGTGGCTGCCGATAACCGTGGCGCCGAGATGCTCGAGCAACAGGGTCAGGATCGGCCCACCCGCGCCGGCTACTGCGTCAGCGGCGACTGTAAACCGTTCCGATCGGATGGCTTCGATGTCGATATACGGGAGGTTACAGATCGCAGTGACGTGCTGCTGGGCGGCGTCGTCAATTCTCAGCACCTTGGCGGGCTCCTCGACGCGGGGCAGGGGCTCGAGCGGCGAGTACACTTGGGCACAGGCCTTGGGGCCAATGAAGAGAGAGTCTGGGCCGATGAACTTGAGGCCGTTCCAAGGGGCGGGGTTATGGCTCGATGTGACGACAATACCGCCCGCGAGCCCGTACTTCTTGACCATGTACTGGACGGTGGGTGTGGGGACAATTCCGATGTTCCAGACGGCATATCCGACCGAACGGACACATTCCTCGGCAACAGAGATGATGTGGGGCCCACTAACACGAGAGTCGCGGCCAATTACGACTGTGTTGGGGATACTGGGATGGGCAGCGTTCACACTGTTGAGATAGGCCACAAACGAGTCGACAAACTTCGAAACAACGTCATCAGTGAGGGATTCGCCGGCTATCCCACGAATCCCGCTAATAGTCACCATAAGAGGTGCTGTTGGTACCATTTGGCTGTTGATACTTGTGTTGTCAAAGCGTATCTTGTCGTACGATCAGAACCTTTAAACGGAAATAGTACCAGGCTATATCGAGCCCGCCACGGAAGCCAGTGCAAAGAACCACACTTCGTCTTAGCTGCATCCTCTTACAGTGTTTATATAACGATGAGCTGGATCTCCCTCAATGCCGCTTCTTACCATCGGCGTCAATAAGCTTCTTGCTGTCGGCCCGACGGCCCTTTTCAACCATCCTGGGTCAGTCTACAACATGAAAGGTACATACTGGCTGTGCATCGAGACAAATAGCACTCCATCAACCACGAGGCCGACAATCAGGCCAGCCAGTGCGAACCCGAGCCGGTGTGCGATCGTGTCTGGGTAAAGCATCTGCCCGAGCTATGTAAGCAACGTATCTGGCGCCACGAACAAAGTATCCAATAGTTGCCATCACGACCAGCGTCACAAGCAGGCTTAGTACTGAACGAAGCTCAGTGCGGTCCGAAAGGGCGAGGGGTGCGGGCACACACGTGTCGATGTGGCGTACGGTGTTGTGGTACGCGCGCTCCTGGACTGGGTAAGGTAAGGGGTGGGGTGTGGACGGACGAGAGGAGACGGCGTGCGAGATGGCGGTGTTCGACAGCTCGGAGACACGCTCACGGCAGATCTTCTTCATCTTACACGACTTTGTGATGTCTTCAATAGTCATGTATGTTTCGGGAACTAATCTCAGAAGAGATTCGGCAATTGTTTCAGACTTTGGCGTTGTGAAAGGAGAAAAGTTAATGTATGCATGACCCACATGATATTTGAAGTCGTTACTAATGATTAGCGACCGGAATGCATCGGTCGTCTCGTATACGACAAGATCGGACAGCTTTTTCATTTTTCGTCGAAATCGTGGTTTATAAAACAACATGGTGACTTTCCGCCACTGGATCAGCAGACAAGCAAGCCGAGGTCGTCACAGCAAGTCATAATAATGTGATACGACTAGTCTCTCTGACTTCCACGGTTGAATCCGATCCCCAACACTTGATCTGAAGCTATCATCCCGCTCAGAACAGGGTGAACCCAATCATCCTGTCCCTCCTCCGCCGGGCCGCCTCGCGTCTCGCCTCGCGCTCCTCCTCGTCGAGGTCAGACCCCCAGCCCTCCTCCTCCTGCTCCGCGTCCCCTCCGATGATCCCGAGCAGCAGGGTGAGCATCACGATGGCGATCACCCAGTCCGACTTCTGCACAACGATCGACCCGTACCCCAGCTTCGGTATGGTGGCGTACACGCGGCCCCTGATCTCGCCCTGGCTGAGGAATCGAGGGGGGTCCAGGAGGGGGGTCGAGTCGCCCTTGGTGACGTAGCCGACGTCGCCGACAGCACTGGGTGAGTGGGGGTGGGGGGGTACTAACTTGTGGTGGACCTGGTGGACGCGTTCGACGTTGCAGGCGCCGTCGCCACTGTTGGGAAAGAAAATGACGATCTCACCGACGTGGTACTCCCGACTGGGCCGCGCTGCGAAGATGAGGTCACCGAGCTTGAGTGCGGGGGCCATATCGTTGTTCATGATCACAACGACGGGCCTCTCAGAGTGTGTTATGAGTCTGAGGGCCGCCATAACCATCACCGGGGACGTGATGAGCATGAGTGTCAGTGTCACAAAGAACACCTTGTCCATGGCTCTCCGAATGGTCGTCCGGTTGATGGTGATCTGAGAGCCGAAGCCCATATTGGCCAGCGAGAGCATACAACAAAATCCAAATGGCGGTCTGGAAATATTGTGGCATGTTCGCACCGCTGTGATAATAAGAATCAACACAACCGTCTAAGAATAACTGTTTTCTCCGGACTCTTGATCTTTATATTGCCTTTTTTGATGGCCGATTCGCTTCAAATATGGCCCCAAAAAGATCCTTCGTCCACGTGCGCGGCATTGCAGTGTGTCAAAGATCGAGATTCTTGACCCCAGCCCGAATTATATTTCATAGACAAAACGCACGTTGACTAACTAACAAATGGCTGATCCCAATGATCCGTTCGCTCAATCGAGCCAGCTATTCGGTAACTCTACAGATCTAGCTGGCTATGACCCCTTTGGGGCTCAAGCGGCTCCCCAAACAAAAACACTACCAAAGCAGTCTGAACCGCCTGCCATTCCCGCTCCTCAGGTCCCAAAGACCATTCCCCGTGGCATGGCTCCTGAACGGCCTGCTCTAGACTTCAAAGACTCCACTTTGACCCCGTCAGGCCCCCCAAAGATTCCTACCACAAAAAAGGCCCCATTGCAACCCATGACTGAGTCCGAGAAGGCCATCGCTGCCCGGGAAATGGAGCTGGCCAAACGCGAGAAGGCTCTCGAGAAGCGCGAGAAGGCGCTTGCCAAGGGTGGCGACGCGCCCAACTTCCCTCCCTTCGTGCCAATTATCCACCACTCAATCATGGGCGATTTTGACTCGTGGTACGATCGTGTGGTAATCGTCGCGGGCATCACGTTCCAGCTTCTTCTGAACTGGATCTTCTTTGTGAATCTCATCGCTGTCCTCCTCGCATGCATTGTTCTTCTCTGGAACGACACGAAAACCTTCTTCTTCTCGTTCACCGTGCAGATTGTCTCTGCCTTCGTCCTCTACCTCTCCACCACGCCCATCGCCTTCTTCCTCTGGTACCGGCCCCTCTACTCGGCCATGCGGTACTCCCGGCCCTTGGTCATGTCGTGGGTGCTCATATTCACACTCATATATCACACTCTGTCCATCGTCCTCGGGCTCGGGCTTCTGAACCTCGGCGGATTGGCCATGGTGTACGACTTCTGGGGGTCGACATTCCTGATGTGGGTCAACGCCATCGTCTGGGTGGGGTGGGTCCTGCTTTACCTAGCCACACTCGTCCTGTTTGGACTCATCGTGTGCCGCTACTTCTATAACGGCTCGCACATCAGGGCGTATAAGAGAGTTAAGTTTATCCTCACCAACAAGGTGTTCCGGTCCGCAGTCAAGTCGACCGCCAACGCCGCCATGACGGGCCTGACCAAGTCCGCCGCACCCCCCGCCGCCGCCGCGGGGGCGAGCATCTAGGGTGTGTCCGGCTGGCGCTGGGCACGATTGGAGGCCGGGAAGATGGATGCTGGCCGAATAAACTGTATCATCTATGGCGTGGGGGGCAAGGCTGGGGAAGGACTGCTGGTTAATATCCTTGGCGGGTTGGGTTGATTTATGCTTTCTTCTTCATTTTTCTTCGTCACACTCTGTCACACTCTGATTCTTGTGGGACGGACGGGAGGGGCTGTAGGCATGTCGTTCAGGTTGGACCCGTTGATATCATAATAGCTCCGACACATCTCGTCCGATAAACACTGATAAGCCATCGTAATGACCGCGTACCGCGCCGTGCAGGTGTGGCAGGACGGGTTGCGGTCGGGATGAAGCTCCCTCGATAACTGGCGGAACGCTGTCTTGATGTCCGCGAGCTTGGCGTTGTGTGGTACCCCAAGCACCTCGTAGTAGTCCTGATACTTGTCACTTTGGCTAGTTTTGTGATTAAAGAGCTCAGGAGTCGCAAATCTGAGGCCAACGCCGAGAACTACAAGTAGCAGAAGGATCACCATGACCACACGAACGAGCAACTTTCGCGCGTATGCGTCCTTCTCGCGCTGCTTGGCCTCCTTCGCGGCCACCATATCGGCCATCTTTCTCAATCTGACCTCCTGGGGAATATGAATAAAGAACGCCTTTTCCTGCTTGGAGAAGAACGTGTAGCCCTTGTCTCGGATGGCCTCGCGTGTTTTCTCCATGAGGGAAGCCTTCTCGCTGTCCGGGAGGCCTACGTTGAACACGATGAAAAACGCCTCCAGGTCACTAGACCGCCGGAACTTGAATTCTGGCGCTATGGTCTTCACCTTCTCGTCAATGACACGAGCGTGGCTCTCGGCGATCGCACGGATGTCAGGGACCTCTCCAACCTCCTCGTCCGAGTCACTCTCGAAATCATCGGGAAACGGAGGTACATATGAGTTTGAACCAGGCGCATTTTCACGTGAAACACCATTGGAACTTGAATCGGCACTTTTTTTGTTCTGCATCTTGCTTTCTAGGGTCAGAAACGTGCCAGGGTAATGTGTCATATTTCGATTTATATGAGAAATGAAAGAATGCGAGTCGGGATGTTTTATGCGGAGCTAAGGTGAAATAGATTTATTTTAGCTGGATTATCAGCGCGAAAAAAATATGACTTTACATTTATGTCACACTCGTGTGTGCAGCGTCGAGCGTTGTTGACTGCTGGGCTTGGCCATACATACTAATCTTGCCCTCTAACGGTGACTGGGCATTGTTCACACCGTGTCAGACTGGTGGAAAGAAGTCGGCAATCAAATATTTTTGTTTGAACATGTGTCTGCTGTCGGAGCGACAGGCACCCACAGACGGCATCGCCTCGTTGCTTGGGTTGTTCATGATTGATATAACTCGTAGCAATCCTGAGTGGTGACGATGTTGGGTATGTTAGGGTCACCCCACTTTCGTCATTGTGGATGGGTGATGGTGGAACTGTGAAGGTCATCGGGGCAACTGTGGCGTTCTTGAGTATCTACCGCTCTAACAACATCAGTATGCCCACTTTTATCAGCTCAACACCGATCAAAGTCCATGAATGTGCTGAACGATAAACAGCTATGGATGAGTTGATCACCAGAGTTTGTTGGTAAGGTAAGGTAACAGACGACATCTACGGGTCCAAAATCATATACTCTCAGTGAGGGCTACCCACAACAGTGCCTGGATCTAGTTAGGGTGCCGATGACAGTTGAGGAGAGAAGCGCATGGTGAGTATAGCATAGCCCAACAGAATCCTCGGTTGACACGAATGTGGATCGCTCGGTCACCCCCAGGGTGGGGGATGTGGTAAGATGTCAAGTGTGGGACCGTACATGGCTACGATGGCGACTCGTTTCTGATGTTGGGATAACTTCGACAGTGGTAATGTGTCGAGTGGTGCGTGTTCTCGGCAGCCATAATGTCACGGTAGAACGTTTTCCCGCAGGCCCCACACGTCTTGTACTTGGTCCACCCCTGCGCGGTAGTCTTATTGTGAGTGGAGGACCGTATCAATCAGAATGAGAAAGCTCAAAAACAGGTTAAGTTATTTGACACTGAATACTTTATCTCACTGAATTACACATAACAATTCAACGCGTTCCATGCCAACATTTCACGCACACAAATAATGGATTATAATTCGAAGTATGAATTTCAAAAATGCATGAGTTTCGGCACAGTGCGACCATTAATATCAAAGTAGATGCAGAGAACCCACTTCCAGTAACCATATACACTCTTTTATCGAGTACAATAGCATCAATACTTGTTGCCTCCGGGCACAGCACAGATGATTCCCCGATATGGTTTATCTGCCGGAAAACATACCATGTGCGCTCATTTTACCTCCAAGAAAGGGAGAGCCCAGTCCATATTTCCTCAGAAGGGGCCCGTTTCACGCTCTTTTGCGGGCGTCTCGCTGCCTCAGGCTCCAACATCACAGGTCAGTGCTCGCCATACACACGACAGGCATGGGCCCCAGTACCCGTGTGGATCCGACTCCCACCCGTCCAGGTGGTGGTGTCAGGCCACGGTAGCGTCTGGGCTATGACGGAGGCCGGTACCATGTATGGTTGGGGGACCAACGTGGGGTCACGGACGAGTGCGGGGAAGCTGGGCATCGGGTCAGATGACTGGATCGTGGCCGAGCCGCGGCGGGTGATCGGGCTGGAGAGCGCGGGGCAGGTACAGGAGCTGTTGCCGATGGCGGACAGGACGTTTGTCAGGGGGTCAGCCGGGTGGTTCGTTAGCGGCGGGTCAGGCGAAGGCCAGTTCACTTACATGCCCCACTGCGACATAGTAACCGCCTGGTACAGCAGCCTGAGCGCATCGTTTGCCTGGACCCCGTCTGGGCTTCATGCGATGGGCCAAGGATGGAGCGGCGAGCTCGGGGTCGGCCCGGGGGTGGGTGGGGCGACCCTCGCGACCCTCACCCCCGTCGCCCTGCCCCCCGGCACTGAAGTCGAGTCAGTCGTGAGTCACGGCCGGACGACCTATTTCATCTGTGAGGATGCGACCGTTTATGCTGCTGGCTGGAACGGCCATGGCCAGATGTGCCTGAGCAACGAAGAGCGAATGGTCCCGACCCCCGTCGTCCTCCCATTTACAGCGCGTTACATATCGCCCAAGGCGGACAGCGTCGTGTTTATCGATGAGGTTGACGATGTGTGGTACTATGGGACGGATCGCCACCTGGGGCTGACAGACGAGCCGTGGGTGGGGTCCCCCGTCCGGCTGCCCCTCCCCGGCGCGGTGGTGACCGTCGTCCACGGCCACAGCAGCCTATTTGTTCAGACTGCCGGGCCGGACGCCGGGTGGTTTGCCTGTGGTGATAACTCGCAGTGTGAGCTAGGGATCGGGACGCGCGATGCAGCTATCCAAGACTGGCGCCGCGTGGCCCTGGCGGACGTAACCATGGTCTGGACTCAGCCTGGATGCTCATTCTTTCTCACACCGACAGGGGTGTTCGTTGCTGGAGTTAATGCCGATGAAAGGATGGGGCCGTCACCGAGGAGGACTGTGCCGACTCCGATGCTGCTGGAGGTCCCCGTGTCTCTGGAGCTGCTGAGGGCATTCGTCGAGTGTGCCCGCACCGATAGCCTCCGGGTGTCGAGATCAGACTGAATTGGGGTCGAGACGACGATATATCATGGCAGGCTCAGTGCTATCATGCTATCATCCTTTGGGGATATAAATGCTCCGTGGGTTCAAGTGGAGAACGGGTCAACAGAGGCGGCCCAAGGTGTGTCTTTAGAGCAGAGCGCACACCGAAGCATTCACCAAAGCTCAAACACTCAACTCAACTCAACTCACATCAAATCACATTCCTACAAATTTTAACAACGGAATCTTCCTTGACTTGCTTCAAATCAGACATCAGAAAAATGAAATATGCGCCCGGATCGGGACAAGGACAAGCCATGCGCACGATCTCAGTAGAAGATGATTATAAACAGTACGCATACGTTTCGATTCCTTGGTCCTGATCGGCCATAATACATGGCAGTTCTATCCAAGCACTCGCATGCCTGCTATGTCGTGACCTTTTGGACATCTACAAACCATTATGTGAAGTATTACCTTTGGCAATCCGATAGTATGTTCATTTTTCTTCTCACCCGCTCTTATATCAGTCCAACGGTATCCATTTTTCACTCGTGTGCTGACTCTTCCTGTAGGAGGCTCTATCAGTCTTTTTGTTCACCGCGGGGCAATGCTCAGCCTGCCCGGCGAACGTGAACATCTTTCTCCTTGCGATATGAACGTGAAGCTCACTCTTATCGAGAAGCGCGATCTGTCTACCTTTAGGATCCTACCCACGGTTACCGTGACGCAGCAGATCTGCTCCGCACTCGTCTACCAGTCTCTCGGCGACGAGTTTTTCCACAACAAGAATTTTGCTCAATCTCTCCAGACTTATGAGGACGCTCTCCGGCTTATATCCACACACTCAGACCACACCCACCGTCGCAAGCACGGGCACCGCAGCAGCCGGGACTCGCACGACGTGTTTGCCGTGTCAGATCAGACGTTCCGAGGATCGCTGTTCGGGACCATAACGCTCTCCGCCGCCACGTCCGCACTCATGCAACGCGCGTTCGACGTGACCATCCTGTATTGCGACCAGATCATCTCCCGCGAGCCCAACCACCTCCCGGCGATGATAAGGAAGTGTCAGGCACTCAAGATGGTCGATAAGCTGGACCAGGCGGCCGAGCTCATCGAGAAGGCCGTCAAGCTTGCCCCGCAGGACCCCAACGTGATTCGGGAGTGGCGGCACGTGCGGGTTCTGCTACAGGTTGTCAAGAACAATGAGGGGAAGGCCGACACCCCATGTGCCAGCGAGATGATTAGTGACGTGATGTATGGGGGGAGCAACTTCATTGAGAGCCCCACTGCGCGGTGATTATGTGCATACTTTGTTTCAATAGATGGTGGTTTGTGGACCAATCTCTCGTGAAGCTGAGAAGTAAATTTTCTGATTGAACGAATGGTGGTGAGATTCCTTTACGGGGGAAATCGAGTGATTTAGCTGTAGGCTCTATTTTTCGTTGGGTTACTTTAATTTTGTGCACAAGGCACCAACCAAAATAACACTCAACAAATGTCAGACAGCGACTATGAGTCCGTTGATATGGACTCAAGCTCCGATGGTGAGCTAGGTTACGTTGACCAGTTCACTGTTGAGACCGCTAACGATTGGATCATCGTTGGTTCGATGAGAAAGAAAGATTTGAAGAGAAAGGAGGCCAAGCTGGAGAAGCAGAGGGTAACAGAGGTCAAGTCCGTCGCGTCCAAGTACCGCAAGCAGACCAACGCCGTCCCAGTGCGCGTGAAGAAGACTGTCAAACGGATCCGATCATCAGAAACGGAGAAACGCAAGAAGCTGGTCACCAAGTTTAACCAGCGTCAGTCCGCCGACCACAAGCGGTACAGCAACCTCTCCAAGGCCTTCAAACACGCGCAATACGCCATGTCCATCGCCCTCGCGCTCCGCAAGAAGGAGGTGACCACCACGTACGGCCGTCTGGTCAACTCGAGCGTCAAGCGCTTCCAGGTGTACGACTGGCGCCACTCTCGTCTACCCCTGGACATCGACCTGATCGCCGTCCGCGCCCCCAAGGACCGCCTTCCCCCCGGCCAGTATCGCGTCCGAGTCACCAAACTCGAACGCATCGGAGGCCAACGCATGCCGTGGGGGGTGTCCACGTTCGGCCCCAAGTCGGCCATGTCCGAGCCCTTCTCGTACGCGGGTAAGCCCGACTCGCTCGTCATGGCCATCCAGCAGACCGTTAGCACGGTATGTCCCGCCCGCCTCCTCCTTAACGCCCCCATGTCCATTCAGTTCGAGATCGTGCTCGGGCCCGGCCTCTTCGTCTCCCGCCCGTCCACGGTGGCCTGGGGCGTCTTCCCCCTCGTCGATCGTAACCTCGAGGTCCTCCAGGGTGAGTTCCGGATCCCGCTGCTTAAGGGTCGACCCAACAAGGCGGTGGGGCTCCATCGCCAGTTCCGAGACATATACTCAACCAGCCTCGATGAATGGGTCGGGAATTTATACTTTAGAATGGCGCATAAACCCCGCGTCCACAAGGGCCGCGCCGAGTTCGAGGCTGAGCTACTCATCACGGGCCGGGCGCTCGGAATGCAGTACTCCGGGATCCCCGAGAGAGAGGCCGAGCTCGCCGCCCTTGAGGCACGCGATGCCGCGAGACCAACTTGGATCAAAATTAGAGATGCCATTTATAGATTCGTCCCGGTGGAAATAACGCCACAAATATGGAGGCTGGGAGAGGCTAAGGACGCCGAGGGGGACGACCCTGACCTCGATAAGGTCGAAGCCCTGGCCGACATCGAGGGCCAACTCACCATCGAGGCCCCAACCTACACCCCCACCCCTACCCAGACCTTGCCCCACGGCCTCGGGGTGACCTCAACCCTCGACCCACCCAAACCCACCCAACCCGACCCCGTCCTCGAGCCCGGCGTGTACAAGACGGACGTCCGGGGCGTCCAGGTCCGGGTCTATGGAGACACCACTCAGCCCACGAGTATGTTGGCGACCCAGCCGTCCACGCTCGGTCACGCCAACTCAGCCTACTTTAAAAACGCTCAGGCAAAGGCGCGGCGCCTGACTGTAGAATCGGGAAAACTCGCGACCACCGACTCGACTGAACTCCTCGACCGCCGTACAGGCCATGCGGTCGACCTTCTTCAATACACC
>PPCM01000898.1_pt1 | contig 17114 bp, 14 predicted proteins | sample 1555541 | NCBI WGS metagenome assembly PPCM01 (sample SAMN05284479, study PRJNA326546) | Marine sediment metagenome, whole genome shotgun sequencing project. | isolation source: marine sediment | place: Germany: Wadden Sea | collected 2012-09-05 | reverse complement strand
ATATTTCATAAGATTCATCATCATATATTACAAGGTACACTAATATATCGAATTCACCTAAAAATCCCAACACCTCATCTTCAGCAACTCTAAATGCCAACTCTTTGTCAAACCCATTAAATCCTGTTGAGATAAACGGTATAGCAATACTTTCAACATCTAATAAGCGAACTTCTTTAAAAATATTTTTATATGTCCTTCTAAGTAGTTCTTCATCCTCACTAGGACCAACAACATGAATCACATATTCACAGCTCAATCCGAACCCTGCGGTTACTTCAGCTTCAGAAACAGAGATCTTACCAAGATTCATACGTGCATTTCTTAATTCTTCTCCACCTTTTTCCATCAACTCTCCTTCAGCTCCACCGAATGACAGTGAAGATGAAAATTCAGAGAATTCACTAGAATAAGTAGAGTTTACTATTACATCAGCATCCATTTTACTAATATCACTTTTTACAATTTTAAACGGCATATAATCATCTCCAGTCTTTATTATACTAATATAATAAGAAAAGGCCATTATATAAACAGCCTTTGAAACTAACTAAACAATACAAATCCAAAAATTATGACACCTGCGGCAAACATCCTCTTTCCTGCTTTAGCAAATATCCAGATTCCTGTTAATGCAAATGTCGTTTTCATAATAAGCCCTATCACACCAAAAACAATATGTTTTAGGAGTACTATCTCAAATAGATTTACTCCTATACGACGCAAAAAACTAAAAGAACTTTGGTAATCAGGGACAAAAGTAATAATAAAGATGATTGCCGCGGCTGCATAAACTTCCCTTTTTGCTATCCACTTCAAATCTTAATATCCTCCGAGTACTTATAATCAATAATAGCAAACTTTTCTGTTTCCTTATACGCTGTTTCACCATGCATCAATTCAACAATATCATCTTTCGAAAGTTTACCGTACTTTTCGAAAACCAAGTACATAACTTGTAGCTCGTCCTTACTCATTGCTTCAATACTTTTTGCATCCTTACAGACAAATCTTCTTCCCATACTATCATCTATATAATGTATACCTGGTAACTCAATGAGTCTTGTATGTCCAATTGGCAAAGCTCCCATAGGAAATGCTTGGTATTGCATTCCAGTAACACTTCTAGAAAATTTTTGATAAAAAATATTATCCACATACCACATCAGTTTCATCAACTTGACTGTATATAGATAGTCGATTTTTTCAGCAAAGAAGTTAATGATACCCCTAATCTTAGTTGTATCAATATCATCATCAACTGCGTAGTCGGAATATAACTCTTTAATTTCATTTAGGATTTTGTCATTGCACATACTAATTATTTTTTGATTTGCTAGGGCAATAGTCTTCTCTAATTGTTTTTGCGAAAACTCCTCTTTTGCCTCACAAAACAACTCCAAAAACCATTCTGGATCCTTATCTATTTTTTTTAACATGTCATTGTGTACTTTATCTTGCACCTGGTGGGTTTCATATCTTGTTATTGTTAACGCACCCCACCCCAGAGCTTTTGATAGTGCTTTTTGACTAAGTCCATATTCTTTTCTGATTTTAGCTATCTCATAACTTGGTAAAAGACCTACCTTCTTACGATAAACATCTTTCATTACTTTATCGTTTTCATTAAGCAATGTCTCATCTTCAAATAACTCATCCAAACTTGGGCAATACAAAAACTTTGCTTTGTATACAAAGGCAACACCTTTAAACTCCATTTGTTGAACTTCTTCCCTTACTTCTACATTATGTACTTCATTACATAATTCACATTTACTCATACTGACTCCTTCCTATATATGGAAAATCATTACGTTCTACCATATACTCAGCAAAATGAAATGAGATAACAACTAACAAAGAACCATTTGTAGTATGCGACAATAATTCCGCACGAAACTTAATATATACCTGCTTTTCGTCGTATTCACGAATAAAGATATGTAACAACTTTTCTTGGAACTTATCATCCACGACAGATTTCAGATATTCTTCAATTTTTAACTGCTTTAATTCTCTTCTTAATGCTTCTACTGGTGATTCGTTCGGAAAAAGATTACTTAATGTATATTGATTCGTGTATTGCAGTTCTTTCCTTGTATCCTTTTCTCTAGTAACTACTATCTTAAATCTAGGATTATTCTCAATTGCATATTTAAGTTTGGCCAATGCATCCTTAACTTCTGCAATACTTAGTATTCTTTTACTTATCTGAAACACCTCCTACACATTTAGTGTAACATTCAAAGCAATGAAAAACAACGTTTTAGGTATCAAATGATACCTAAAACGTCAAATTGTGTATAAAAAGAGCCGCAATCTAATTGCAACTCAGCCTATCTTATTTAAACTTACCAATCTTGTTTCAGTCAAAGTTCTGGCATTAATTTCCGTTTCAATTATTTTTTGTTGATATTTACTTTTTAAATGTAAGTACTTATCGTTATGATTAATAACGCTTAAATCCTTAAACTCTCTCATCGAGATTTGTCTTACATCTAATATAGCATCCTTGTGATCATGTTTTACGCGTGGCTTAGTTCTTGCAATTTTAGCAGCTTCTTTAGCAGTATGAGCCTTGATTGGAAATGTAATCGGCATGTACCTGTGATTCCCTACATGTCCACATTTTGTATCAACTGCATACATTTTCTCTCCATCAACCGTCTCAAATATCAAGGCAAGCTCATCATACTCTTCAGCATCTACATTGATGATAGTGGCTCTACAAGCAATTCCCCAACTCACTTCTTCATGAACTAAGATAATCTGCTCTTCTGTCCATCCATCGAATGCACCATTCTCAACTATCACACCTCTAGGGACTTCCAATTTTTTTAAAGAAGTACAATCTTTGAATGCGTAACTTTTTATGATGCTAATACTATCAGGCAAGTACACTTCACGAAGGTTGGCGCATCCAGCAAAGCACCACTCAGAAATATATGTAAGTACTGGCCGACCCCTAAACTTCACTTCTTCTAAACTTCTACATCCTTCAAATGCTCTATCGCCTAAGTGTTTTAATGATTCAGGCAAGGAAAGTTTTCTCATTCTATCATTGCCTCTAAAGCAATCATCCTCTATCTTAAAAAATCGTTTTGGAATACTTATTTTTAAATCTCTTTTACTAAACGAATCTAGGTAATGAGTTAACGCGTCCATCAAACCAGCTCCTTAAAGATCTTTTTGTAAATCTCTATTTGACTCCTCGTATCTCTAACTCTATAATCTAACAACTCACATAACATATTCTCATCCAACACTTCGTAAACATTTTTAGGCAAATAATTATGGTCCTGTCCTATTTTTTTTATCATCAAAAGTCTGATTAAATTATGACTTATGATGAAGCAATGAAACTGATACTTGTACTGATCATATACAACGGAATGAAGAGATGAGATGAAGTAATCAGTCTCTTCCATTAAGAACTGTTCATCTGCACAATAAATATCTTTCTCTGCAAGATGAATATCTAAGTCATTTTTCAGTTCAATGAATCTACGTTGATGCTGATTAAAAGTAGTTATACCATTATATGCTAGATGACTCCTTAGAACATCCTCAAACGTTTTTTTCACTTCAATCTCAACGAATATTTTTTCTAGATAAAAGTAAATCTTATCTCGAACTTTTTTTGCACCAAACTGCTTTAGCTCACTATATAGTTCTTCAAAGTTATCACTAATTGCAAGCAAATCAATATCGCTATGTCTATTAGCGGTTAACGTCGGTATAGAACCCTTAATGATTAACACATCATACAGTTCCTCATTTATATCATCTAAAATTTTTGCTACCAACAGTAACCTTTTAACTGTTTCTAGCGCGTCAACGCAGTTAGATGATTTAAAAACAAACTTAGAGACACCCTCCCATAACTCAACTAGATTGGTCTCAAGATTCTCTTGTACACTTTTAATTACACCTTCTAAATCAAACTCTTTATAAGGATATGGGGTTTTATCAAACTCCTCCTGTTTTTCATCAATTCTTTTAATGCAAATATCTTGTTCAGTATCAATCCATACAACGATACAAGTGTTATTATATCCTTGTTGCATTAGTAATTTCGTTACAGAACCAACTCCAGAGAACTCAATAATTTTAGAATGAAGTTTACAGATATCCTCTGCAAACCTCTTAATTGTCTTTTCTTCTCCTTCAATGGTTCCATCTGAAAACGTTCTGCGGTGAGCATCTATAGCCAGTACATCTAAATCAACATCCAACTGATTTATAAATGTGCTTTTTCCACTATTGATGTTACCTAAGACAAACAGATCCATTAAATAGCTAAGTTCTCTTTCTTAACAAAGAATCTAAACTGAACATATGTAAGAATTGAATCTAGTGTCATACCTACACCAAACATAATTGCGATACTATTTAATGTGGGTACAAACACTCCTGTTCTATACAGAATGAACATCGCACCGTAATAGATGATGTTTACAGCCAATGATTGATATAGCATTAAGTCTGTTCTACCAACGCCATAGAAAATTGAATCTATTACGTTATTATATGCAAACACTACATAGAAGATTAGTGAGATCAAACTTAATCCATATACTTGATTCAAGAAATCTCCCTCCAAGTTCATTGCAGAACCCATAAACCATCTCCAAATCGGGATACTAATTGCCCATACAGCAATAAATATCGTAGTGACTAACATATATGTCTTATAATTATTAGAAATGTTCTCACGTGATTGAGAAGCTTCTTTTTTAATCAAGTCACCTAATGCCAATACAGGAAGTAACAGCCAACCCCAAATAAAATTCATCATTACCCAAAATGCACCTTGTCCTCCTACCTCATTAACAATTCTTAAAATCATTAATACAAAAGCGGCATTTCGAACAAATGATTCTAGTCCCGATAACACACCTACATTTCTCCAGTCCTTCAATGTACTTAACTCAAAACTGCTCTTTAAGTTTTTAAATATATTAAATACTTTGTGGAATACATACGCATACATTCCAATCTTAACTGCATTAATAATGATATTTGTATATGCAATACCATTAACACCTACTCTAGTAACAGAGTTTCCGATAAAGAAGTAATCTAAACCCATAGTTAAAATCATTTCTATACCTAATAAAACTAGTAACTCTTTAAACATGTCTTTTTCAATAAGTACAACCATTCCAAACTTCGCAACATTCATCAAGATAATTCCTACTAACTCTAAACGAATATAAGATACTGTTGCTGGAATCAGCTCTTCTGATTGAGACATAAATGTAGTTAAACCATTTGCGAATATCCCTAACAGCAAACTAAAGAATGTAATAATCACAAACAATACAACAGTACCACTTACAATCTTCTTCTTAGTTAATTCATCATCTTTAATCGTCTTACCAATCAAGAAAAACAGTGGTAATATTAAAGCTTCTTGCAACACTTCAAATATTACATTAATCCATTGAAGTTGCGATGCAATGTTAAATCCCCAGTCCCCTGGTATATCAGCTAAAAAATAAATCCTTACAGTTCTATACAATGTTGGTAACAACAAAGTAAAGAATAACACCCAAAACAATTTCTTATCAAATCTTTTTAAAATGCTCATTTCTTCCTCCTAATTTACTTTCCAGTACTTTATTTATTCTCAAAAACAATCACTTCATAGTCAACAAACTCAATATCGAATCCTTTGCTTGAATTGTTTTTGTTTTTCTTTACAGCCATATACTTCTTTCGTTGGCAAACAATGAGAGAAGCCATCATTCTTTTCAGAATTTAATGTAATCCCTCTAAGTACTTAGTTTTCAATCTTGCAAATCTCTCTCTACTTTCTGTATTCAGCTATAATCTCCTCATATAGTTTCATACTTAAGTAATCGCTTTTAGTATAAGAATATGTTGAATCGACGTACTCAAGACCATTTTCACAAAAACTCGAAATCTCGAAATCAATCTTTTGTTGAATCAACTTCGTATTGTTTAATAGTGTAAGAGGGTAGCAGAAAATCTTACTAGCTTTGGTCCCAATCGCGTAGTCTATAGTATTTTTATAACTTTCTAGCGTTTCACCTGGCAACCCTCTGATAATAGAGAACTCATATTGTATTCCATAATAGTCTAATTTATCAAGTACTTCTTCCACTACTCTAAACATAAACATTCGTCCTACATTCTTGTGAACAATCTCTGAAATAGACTGAAGTCCAAACTCTAACACTACATTTAAAGACGACAGTTTTTCTAGAAGTTCTTCATCAAGTTTTCCTGAAATCGATAAGAACTCTGACTGAAATGTAAATTGGTTCCCAAAACCGTTGTTGTAAATGTATTCAATAACTCTTTTATAGTTTCCCATCCAAAATATTGGATCAATAATATTAATCTTCTTAACCTTATCTTTCAGGAAATCAAACTCGTTCAAAACAGATTCGCAAGTATAACACGAAATCTTTCTAGTTTTCCCTACATCATATGAACAATACGAACATCCCATTGGACAACCACGTTTTGTCTCGACAGACACAGTTTCAACCCCATCTAACAAAACTATTTCATTCGAGTACACACCAGCAACTAGAGAAGGAATTTCCACTTTGTCATAAACTCTCTTAGTTTCTTCTTCAGTCAGTACTGCATAAAGAGCTTCTTCTGCAAATCCTATAATGAAATGATCTACATCTGTTTTGCTTTCACCAATCCTATCAATGAACTCATGAGTAACTTCATGACCACCAAATACTATAATAGGTCTTTCAGATAACTGATTCAGCTCGTATGTTATATCCAACATCTCATCAACACACCACACGTAAATTCCAAAACAGACAACATTATACTCCTCCATTGAGGCTATATTTAGGTTCGATAGATGTTTACTCTTATTATTAGCATCTATCGATATATAATCAAACTCAATGTCATCAGTTTTATCTGATATGTAATGTACTAATGTTGCAACACCCAAATTAGTTTTAGGTTTTTCTTCTTCCCAATAGTCACAAGTTATCATTAACACTTTTTTCATCAGTATCAAGCCTCCCCTATCAATTCTATACATCTACCCTGTTGTAGTTGTTTAATGCGATTAACCAAAGTGATGTAATTCGTTTCTAAGTAAATTATATTATTAATATCTTTGATGAAAAAGGAAGTACCGTTTCAAAGTTCTTTCTAGAAAGAGTACATCTCACTTGTTGTCTAAAGATGTACATCCCTATTGGTTTATTTAATATTTTGTTCCTCTAGCAATTTTATCATTACGTAATCGAGCCTTTGGTACTCGAGTACATCTTCATGCCAATCCCTAATTTTTTCAGGTGAAACTTTTTCAATATCTTGTTTTACGTGTCCCTGTAATTTATGACTTAATTTACGGTATTTTTTTACATCACCAGTGTTCTTTAGTTTTCTAGTTAGTTCTCTCCTACCTGAGTTAGTTATTCCTCCAATAATATTGTTTATCTCGTTAATCATAATAGTTAAATCATTTCGTTCTTTTTCAACTCTTACTAAATCATCCTCACTAAGTACTTCTCTATTTACTCTATATATTTTCATCAAATCTGTTAAGGTAAAGTCTAAATCACTGGAAACTTTATAGGTAAGAACAATTTCTGAATCACTTTTCATAAATTTTTTAAAGTTATTTTTAGCGCCTTCACTCCAGCTCTCTATCATACCTTTGCTAAGCAATGTGAATCCTAGTTCAGAAAGTTCTTTAGATTCTTTATTTTCTAAAAGTAAACTAACATACTTCTTAGACTCTTCTAATTTAATCGAACTCAATAATTTCTTCATTGCTGTATCTTTGATAAGATGGAGTTCATCCTTCAATGACAGATGCTCAAGTGCATCTATACAAAATTTTCTGTTTCTTTTTTCATAACTCAAATAGGTTTCTTTATATAAGGGTATTCCAAAGACTTTCGAAACTTTCGTTCTTTTCAAATACTTGTTAGCTATTTGAAAATGATTTCCTTTGTTTAGATAATTCCTAGAGTCTAACTGCGAAATGTCTTGAAGTTTGGATTTGCTCATTAAGTTCCATTTATCCCCTTCAATTTCCTCATGTATTACACCCTGAAAATCTGATAACAAGTCGACATCAGAATCAACTATTTCGTGTAGCAGTTCTTCTGTAAGCGCCACTTCTTTATTTTTAGTAATTAAGAAAGAGATTCCTTCTTCAGAAATTTTTACAAAATATGGTTCACTTGTAATATTACTACCTTTATTTTCGACATACGAAGAACGAAACTCCCCCTCCGACAGCAACATACGAGAGAAGTCACTCTTTTCTCCTATATTACCTTCATACTCTCTATTTTTCATTACACTTATGTCAAATCTAGGATAGTATGTATATTGGTTACTTCTATCTATTCTAAGTACTGGGTATAAGGAGTTGCTTAATATACCATTAATGTCAGAACTATCTAGCTGATCGATTTCTTCAAACATTCTTTTGAAATGAGAGTTTAAACTTCCATTTCCTGTTAACTCATCAATATATTCAAAAGCTTCATCTTTGTTTTTCGAGTTTTTCATAAGACTTGCGATTAGGTATTGATCGAAGGTTGCCGGTTCTAAAGTGTTAGATTCTATAACAATAATATTATGATGCTTTTCTAATTTTAGTTTTAATTTTGCTTGAATCTTCAAAAGTTAACCCCTCCCCATTTACATACTTCATCATAAACCCATTTCTTGATATCTCATCAATTATTTCTTTGAAATATTTTCTTTTGGACCCATCGTAAACACTCATATTCAATCCTGATAGTACGGGTCTGTTTCCTAAGATAAACAGTTTATCCTTCGCACGAGACATAGATACATTGATTCTCTTGAAATCGGACAAAAAGTTCTTCCTGTTAGGATCTGTAATCACTGTGTTCACAATCACAATATCACTTTCCTTTCCTTGGAAAGCGTCTACAGTATCTATATCAAAATCCTTGAATAATCTTTTAGCACTATTTATTAAATCCCTGTTCTTATTGTAAAATCTTGAGATTTGGGCGGAATAGGGAAAGATCGCGGCAACTGATACCTTAGAAGGTTCTTTCGCATACTCGATTACTTTATTAAGCAAATCTCTTGTTGCCTCTAACTCTTCAACATTGTATCTTGATTGTCTAGAATCGATGATCTCTTTACCACCCTTAACATATATAAAAGAAATATCATTTTCATTCATGTAATCCAATTCTTTTTCAAAAAAAACATTTCTTCCTTCAACCTCCAGTCTAGAGCACTTCAAATCATATCCGTAGAACACATTATATGCGTCCAATACAGTTGGCAAAGATCTATAATTAATATCCAATTCCACCAATCTGTGGTTTTTTCTAGCTTTATCGATTGTGTCAGCAAATACTGATTTTTGATACACTTCTTGAAGTTTCTCAAATTTATCCTCATTATAAATTTCTAGATGTGAAACATCTTCTTTTCTAAACTCCAATAAGGGAGCTAATTGATAATCATCCCCAACCATGACTATTTTCTCTATATATGGTAAATACCTTAGAACTTCTGTAATCGGACATTTAGAGACTTCATCAATGATTAACCAATTATATCCTTTCAATAGCTCTATTCCTTTCTTTCCTGATAATCTTGTTGTTGTTGTAGTACAACCAATTACATCATATTCGCTTTGATCCATATTTTCGTAGAATTTAAATTTTTTTGATCCCTTAAAAGAGTCATACTCCTTTTCCATCGCATTTGCAAGTGTTTTATTCAGGACTCTTTTATTATGTTTTGAAAACTTATTCCCCCATGTGTTAAATAACGTCTTATCAATTTCATTACCACTATACTTATTCTTTTTGTTTGTAACTCTGTTTGGTACAACCAAGTCATAATTTTCCATTAACTTATCTAATACATTATCTATCGCAACGTGGGTTTGGGAAGCAATCACTACTTTCTCACCTAATTCTTTTGTTATATACTGAGTAATTGCATTTATAACATGCGTTTTTCCAGTCCCTGGAGGTCCCTTAATTAATGTAACTGGACAATCATCAACAGCTTTTAAAAACGCCTTTTTTTGGGATGCATTTAGACCTTCCGTATACTTTTCTGAACCCTTAGGAGTCGTAAGTTGGGTATTTGGCATACTCTTATCGCCTATCAAATAACTGATTAGCTCAATCGCGGACCCTGAGTTTCCCTGATTAATTAATCTAAGAGAGTTTTCTATAGATTCAACCTTTACCTTTTGTCCCATGTCATACAAGTTCAAAAACCTATAATCTAAGTCCTCATCATTAACAATCGTGATTGTATAATCATCTTTATCGTGGTTTAAGTTCTTAAACTGGACCTCTTTCATCTTTTTCGAGTTATAATTACTGACAACTGAAAAGTCACTCAGGTAAAGATTATCTTTCATTTTTGAAATTTTGTATCCTACTTTATCTTTGGACTTAAATCGCAAATCAATTAATTCCTCTACTCCATCACGCAGTTCTGTTTCCATTTGGTCAAGAGCATAGTTTTCCACTATATACCCTTTGATGATTCCGTTTGAATCAAATACTTCTTCCAAATTCGAGTATAGGTCAAGTAGTTCTTCTTCAGAATCCTTGAGCCCTTTATTGTTTACGGGAATGAAAAAGTATGGTTGACTTCTGTCAATCAGTTCAAAAGAAGCATTATTATTAAGTTCATCAGAGAGTTCCTTATAATATCCGAAGATATCCATAAACTCGTCGAACTGGGTTAAATTGAATAGAAAGTCTTTACTCGACTTTATGCTTTCGAGTACGTTACGCATTTCGTCTATGCTAATAGGATTATTTGTAAAAGTAACCTCTGATGAAACTCCAATCACATTTTCAAAATTACAACCTTCATCCAACAGGATTCTTTTAATGAAAAACGCTCCTCCGAAAGGTTCCCTAAACTCACATCGTAAATTACCAAACATGATTATACATCCATCCTCAAGTTCAACAACCATTTTTATATTGTTAATAGACTTGAGAAATCTCTCATCCTTTGTGTCCTTCTCAATTTTTAGACTATTGGCGTTTATCTTTACTCTATTTACTGCGCCATCGTCTACAATTCTTACAAGATCCATATTCTCAATCTCTTCTCTAACACTCAGCTTTAATCTCAAATTCATACATCCTCCTCTGTATTAAACCTTATATCCTATATATTAAACTTTTTAAACCTAGATTAAAGGAAGTCTCATTTCAAAACAAAAGGATAGATTGCATCAAGATGCAATGCTATCCATTGTACTACCCAGCACATCACAGATTAATACAAATCTCTCAAGTGTGGGATAATTCAACCCCTCCTCCCAATTGTAAACCATCTTAGTACTAACTCCTGTTAGTTCAGCAAATTGCTCACGAGTAAGTCCATTAGCAAGTCTAGCTTCCTTAATATTCTTACCTACAGATTTAAGATTGAATTTTGATTCATTAGTCATAATTTGTCCTCCTTAGATTAAAATGTTTAATCTTTTTAAGGCGGTTATAACTAACATGTTAATTATAGCATATGTAAATAGCAATTTTAACTTGCTCTAATTACTACTTCATCAATGCCGACATTTAGTAGGTTGCAAAAATCAAAGATATATTCAAGAGTAGGACTAAACTCACCCTTTTCAACTTTCACAATCAGTTCTTCGGGAACACCCTTCATTGCTATCGACAACTCCTTAATTGTGAATCCCCTGTACTTTCTTACCTTTTCTAACTTTCTTCCTGTCTGCTTAATATCAACTAATGCTCTCATTCTTATGCCCTCTTCTAGTATTCCCAAGCTTGCGCTTCTTCTATTTTTCTCCTCTTTAGTAAATAGTTGATTCTCCTAACTCTTTTTACAGGAGAACGCTCTTCTTTCTCTACTTTAATTACATTATTGTGAATATCCGAGCAATACAATCGCTGTTCTTGGATATTGCCAACACTGAAGTAGGGGTCAGCATAATTTTTTATTCTTTGTTTGAAGTATTCTTCCATAGAAACTTCCCTGACATCTTCTATGGCATCACTCCAGTCATGCTTTACTCTTGGTAACTTCCTCCCAATAGCAGCAGCATCTTTTCTATTAGCTGCTATAAGTGTTAAATTCTTTCGAATAAATTTTCCACTTCCCACATGTCCACACTTAGCTGTAATAATATAGTACCTTTCTTCCATACTATCACTCCCTCTACAGTTAGAATATCAATCTTGTACTTGATAAAAAAGGAAGTGTCATTTCATTTTCAATAACAGATTCGCAAATCTGCATCTTTCTCCCAATCCCAAAAATTGCTCATTATTCTCTTATTAACATAATCAACTTTTTGTCTATATTCCTTCCCACAGTAGTCTCCATATACTTGTTTTTAAGGTCTTTAAAACACATGTATCTAGTAACTAAGTTGTATAGAGAAACAAAAAACACCTCTTAAATCCTGGTGCGCTAAGCGTAATGGGTATAGTACTGTTATTTCACCTTCACGTAATTGGTACATAAATAGGTTTTACTAAACCTTAAGACTTCTCCTAAGTTCTATCATTTATCCCGATACATAGAAATACTCATCTTGTTTTTCAACAATTCTAATGTCCTCTTCTAGAATACTTTTTTCTACTTTAAAAACCTTATTTTTATTCATTTGATAAAGAATGTCAGAATGGATTGAATCATCGATCTCTACTACTTTCCAAGTATCAGGTATTTGTACCTTTTCAGGAAGAGGAACCCTATCGATATACTGAATCAAACCTTTCTTCCTTCTCTTTTTCTCTTTTAAGTTAATTTTTAAGAAATACACTTGTTCTTCATGCCACGATTTCAAGCTTTCCCTTAATTCTGATGTTTGATACAAGTAATCGTTATATATGTAATAACACTTTTCAGCACTCATTTCACCTTTACTCACTACATCTCTTAACTCACTAATTCGCTTCAGTATTTTTGTTAATATTTCTTGTTGTTCCCACATGAGTTTAAGCTTATCAATCTCATTTTGGTATTCCTTAATATTGGAAACCCTTGTTTTTTTAATTCTATTTTTCATTCTCAGATTTGCCTGTTGCAATAGTTGTGAAGACGTATCTAGCAATCCCTTTAGGTGTGCTAGTTCTCTATTTCTAGTAACGTCATTTACTAAAATTTCATCCATAAAATCGTTAATCTCTTGAACTTGGGGCAATATAGAAATCATTCTACTTTGAAACTCAGTTTCTAAAAAATCATTAATATTTTCTACATCTTTCGAAATATTCTTAAGTTCCTTCTTAATCTCAGCCATCTGCATCTCACCAGTTACTAACGACCCAACATCGAGAACATTACTAGCTAAGTTTGCAACTTTCTTCAACTCTTGTGGATCCATTTTTTTGAAGTTAGCATGAGCAATGATCCTAGAATTTTCTTTATTCTTAATCAAGCCTCTAAATCCAGTTCCATCTAAAGACGGTACGATGCTAGTTCCAAGGGGTAAAGTATATATTTGTACACTTGCATTCCTCACCTTATCCACAAGCTTTGCTGCTGTTTTTATTCCAGCAGGAAACAATTCTGATATGGCCCTCACTGTATTTTTATTTTGAATCAACTGTAGAGTCATTGTCTCAATCTCTTTGAGACTTGCACATCTAACACTTACCAGTCCATTATCTTGAAGTACAGTTAAGGAGTTTTTAGACTCTTCTTTTTGAACTGTTCCAAGTTTATCCTTTTTTCCAAAAAACATAAGTCATCCTCTTTCCTTAGTGTAATACTTTCATTAGCTGGTCTCTAATAGAACTAAACTTTCTCACATCTCTATTATTGACTGGAATTATTTCAATCCCTTTTTGCCTTGCCGCATTAAGTTTTCTTTTATCCCTTGCAATAACATTTTGATCATAATAGTGTTCCGGACCGCAGATTTCAATTACTATCTTGATTCTTCCATCTTGATCTATTAATGCAAAGTCAAATGATGACATCTTGATATCTTCAAACAAAGGGTCTCCAGCATGAATACCCAGTGCTTGTTTAACATCTGTTTGTGCATTAATTCTTAGTCTCACATGATCAATTGAAACTATATTCTCCAATGTATCCAAAAATAGTTGTTCAGAAGGAGTATATAGTGACTTAGTCGAACTTGATCCATGCTTTTTAGAAAGATTCATTCTTTTGACTGACCCGGAATCAAATCTCTCTGTATAATTAATCAAGTCCAATAAATCAGAAGTTTTTCCTTCATGCAATTCAGATATAGACTTTTTATCTCCTACTATTATCAATTGTTCCTTCGGTCTTGTGGTAGCTACATTTATTAGTTCCTTATTATCTCGAATCCAATCACAACTACCTTTAAAAGAATCCTTACCAATTCCAAGTGATAGAATTACCAAATCCCTTTCCTGTCCTTGAAACTTATGTACTGTTCCTACTTGAACATCTTTCTCATTACTATCAATTTCTTTATTTAACAATCTTGCCTGGTTCTTAAATGGAGAAATAACACCAATCGATTGATAATGTGTTTGCTGTATTATATTACTTATTGTGTCTACTTCATTCATTGAAGTGTTTTTAATTCCCCTATAGAATGTGCTATCAACATCGATGAAAGCACAATCATCATTAGTAACAGTATTATTCTCAATCCTCAGCATTCCTCCATAGTATTTTTGATTAGAAAACTCTATTATACTTTTTTTACATCTGTAGTGATGTCTTAATAGAATAATCTCGTTAACAAAATCAACCTGATTCATTGTATTCAGTACTGAAGTCTTCTTGTAATTAAACACATCAGGAACGTTGTACTCATACACCAACTTCTCATTAACAGTGTCGTTTATTGTAACCACAGGCAAAAGTTGGCTAGGGTCTCCCACCAATACTGCTCTTTTACTCTTTGATAATGCTACTATAGCATGAGCATTCTCACATTGACCCGCTTCATCCATGATTAATAAGTCAAAGTCGGGATAAATCTCTCCTATTGCTCGAGTTGAGACATTAGTAGAAAAAACGATGGGAAATAAATCTAAAATAGTTTCTATGTCGTTTTCCTTATAAAAACGATAATAACCCTTGTTTCTTTCCTCTACCGTAGGCAACGCCATTAGTGAGGCTATCTCCTTATTTTTCAAAAGTTTTTCACATAGCTTGATTGAATAAAGCATCAATCCTTTCAATGTAACATTTGGATCTACTTCCATCTCTTCAACTACGTTTTCTAAAGTCTTCTTTGTAAACCTTGTAAGTTTCCCTCTCTCACTCGTCAATGACCTTTTTGTCTTTTCCGCAACGTTTCTGTAATTGTCATTATTCTTTGTCATTTCTAACAAGCGCTCTAAATAAGTGATGTTGTCTGTGAAAATTTGCTTCTCTCTTACTTCATCTAACACTTTCTCCAAAGGTATAAACTTTTCATTTTCACTTCTCAACTCACGCTTGTACTCTTCTTCTAACTCCTCAATATCAAACTTACCTCTTATGTCATTAAAGTAATATATTAAAATTTCTCGCAAATGAGCTACACCAGTATTTCTATACTCCTCACTTCCAATTCTCAGTAAAGGTAGCGGAATTTTGTAACCATTGAACTTAAGAACTTTCATTTTATTAAAAATATTATCAACGGCTTTGTTCGTAAAAGAAGTTACTAAACATGTTTCCTCATTTAAAATTGAACTAGCTATCATATTTAAAATAGTAGTTGTCTTCCCTGTTCCAGGAGGTCCTTGTATATAAGTTACATCTTCATTAATCGCCGAATAGGTAGCAAGAACTTGCCTATCGTTTACTTTTTTATCAATAAATGATGGATATTTCCTTTCTCCTTTAACTTCTGAAACATATTTACCGAAAAAAGCTCTTAATGGTGCACAAAGTTCATCTTTAGAAAAGATGACGTCTTTTATCTTTTTATAACTAGCAAATGGAGAAAGATTCAAATCCATCTTCAGTTGAAATAGAATTGGATTCTCTTCCACTAAGTTTTTTTCAACTTCCTTATCTATTGCTTTATATAATGCATCAAAATTATCTCTATATTGCTCGGCTTCTTCTACAGGCATTCTAAGTACCCGAGCTATATTTTTTATATGATATGATTCGACATCCTCAGAGACTAGTATCTTTTCTTCAAACACATTTAAATCAACTTGATAATACACAAGTGGGATAATCTCTCTTTGTCTGTTTGAGATTGATAACTTGTTAAAACCAATTTTGTACTTTTCTTTATGCTTTTTAGAACTTACATTTAATAGTTTAAGAAGATCATTAACATCTTTCTTTGTAATAATGTGTTCACCATTTCTTTGCAGGACATCAAGTGACAAGGATTTAATATGATATGTAGACTGAAACTCAAAGTCATCAGCATTCTCAATACAATCTACATAATAATCTAAAAGATGGCTCTCTTTTACATCATCAGCAAAGTAGTTTGAAATTTCAGGAACAGTTAGAAGTTTACTCAACTTGTTTTCAATCTGATTTCTAGTACCTTCAACACATCTAGCTGATCTAATTCTGTCAAGTCTGATGCTAACCTTCAATGGTTTTTCAAATTGGTAATTAAAGGATAATCCATTCAAAACAGTTTCATCTTTATTAAAGGACAGATAATTTAGACCCAGAAAATAAAAAGTATTCGTTCCTTTTGAGTTATCATAGTCCAAATACAATAGTTCTCCCGTTTTCATAGCTCTTTTAATTGCCGATTTTATTTTATAATCTACTGCCATAATAACCACCTCTATAAAATTATAACATTTTATCAATTATCGAAAAGTAAAATTTCTTTCACTTTTGAGAACATATACACAAAAAAAGGCTCAATTACTGAGCCCCTGTATTGAATATCATATTCGCAAATTCTGGATAATCAATAAATGGGTTTCTATTTCCTTGATATCCGAATATTACTTCGTTTCTTTGTCTTTCAAAATCATCTACTGGATCTACCATATTCCATTCTAATAATAATGATAAAATTCCATGGAATGGGTCTGTACTTTCTTTATCTAATAGTTCCTCATTAAGTTCTAAATCTAAGTATTCATCATATCCTTCATAACGAACAGCCATATAGAATAACATTCTTGCTACATCACCTTTTACTTCATCTCTAGGTTCGAATGCCC
>PPCM01000897.1_pt1 | contig 17137 bp, 13 predicted proteins | sample 1555541 | NCBI WGS metagenome assembly PPCM01 (sample SAMN05284479, study PRJNA326546) | Marine sediment metagenome, whole genome shotgun sequencing project. | isolation source: marine sediment | place: Germany: Wadden Sea | collected 2012-09-05 | reverse complement strand
GGCCTGTACCGTCACGGCTTGGGTGTTTTCGTCGTTGTCCCTTTCCGCATCCGCTAGGGTCGCCTGTTCCGTTACGGTTTCGGTTTTGTGGGCAACGGGCTGGGAAACAGGGGGCGTTTCCGGTTTCCGGGAAGCGGTATTATCCGAGTTCTCTTCGGGTTCACCAACCGGACTTGCCGTTGTTGCGCTTTCGGTACCGTGGACGGCCGCATCAGCCCCGTTGCCGGCTTCGACGGGCGAATCCGAAGAGGCTGCGGCCTGTTTAGGGCTCTTCAAGGTCTTGTTGATATTTTCAAGGACCTTGGATGTTCTTTTGGACAGTTTTTCCCGCAGTTCGTTGTGACGGGCCAGCAATTCGTCGTGGCCGGCCTGCAACTCCTTGAGGCGGGTTGCCATTTCGTCGTTGTCGGCTTTTAGCTCTTCGTTACGGGTTGTCAGTTTGTCGTGGCCGGCTTTCAGCTCTTCGTTAAGGATCTTCAGTTCGCCGCGGCCGTTTTGCAACTCTTCGTAACGGGTCTTCAGTTTGGTGTGCTCATTGGAAATATCGAGGGTCGCCAGCAGCAGTTTAGAAAAGTTGTCCAGGTGGTGCGAGCTGCCGGAAAACTTCCTTTCGATCCTGGCGACTTCCCGCTCGAGAAATTCGGCGGTGTTTCGTGCCTGGTAAATATCTTCCTCGGGTTTGAGTTTGTGGGTGATTCCGAAGAGTTTGATTTCAACTAGATTGTCCAATGGCAAAGCCTCTTACCTTTTTTTCAAGGGTTAACGCAGGATGGTTCCAAACATTCTCACATACTCGATTCCGTGACTAAAATCAATGAACTCTGCAAAATCCCGGGCCGCACCGGCAGACATGTCAAGGTGAATACGACCGAAATTGAACAGGAGCGACGGCCATGCATGTTCCATTCAATCAAATGGTTGGGGAGGATAATGGATAAAATGGGGAATCGGCCGGATTGAAATTGAACATGGCGACAACTTACGGGTTATCCTGTTAATTCGGTATGTTTGCTTGCGAAAAATGGCGAATCCGCTGAATTGTTTGATCAAATGGTGAACATAACGGGAGAGATTCAGGGAAAGGCCGACGGTTGACCCATTGAAAAGAACCGGCCGAGAAATAAAACTTAAACGAAATAAATGGATATTAACTTTATTTACGGTCGGTTACTTTTGTTGCGCTGTGGTGAGAATCGATATTCTACTTTTGACGGAGATAAAACGGCATCAAAGTTGCCATGTTGTCTTGCCATTCGATCACATACATCAAAGGGAGGGCGGGCAATGAAAAAAAACAAAGGAATGAAAAGATATTTGGGATATGTGGCGGTTCTTTGCGCATTCATTTTTTCCTGGAGCAGTGCCGCTGCCGGCACAAACAGGATCATCATTTTTCATGATGACGCTTCTCCCTCCAAAGTGGATAAATTTATCAATAGCAGGCCCATGGTATGTTTCCCGTAATGTACCCTGCGAAATATCCGGAGGTTATTGCCGTGGGGGCGCACAATGCCTTCGGAGAGACGGCTTTATTTTCAAACATGGGGCCCGAGGTGGACCTTCTTGCTCCCGGAGTTGATATCGTTTCCACCAATAGAACCGACGACAGCGTGCTGGGTGCGTGCAGCGGAACGAGCATGGCTTCCCCCCAGGTTGCCGGAGCTGTTGCCATGATGCTGGCTTATGACCGCCAACTGCACAGCTACCTTGAGACTCCCGGACAGATTAAGATGATCCTCAGGCAAACGTCGGCCGGCGTGGGACAGGGAGCGGGGTTGCTGAACCTTGTTGGGGCGCTTGAAGCTGTTGCCGCGATAAACGGGGAAGGGGATCGTTAACGGTTTTTCTGAAATCGGTGGGGGGAAGGCAGATCCATGGAAAGTGTTCACCGGGGCGGAAACGGGCAGACTCCAAAGAAAGTATCCGGCGGGGAATGGTTTCCGGGGCGGTGCCGCCGGCCCGGGCGGGTTCATTCCAAAAGTTGGACATGGTTGCCGGTTGGCGTGACGGCCGGCCTTCACGATCCGCCCGTCTAAACTCGGCAGGGCAGGGTGACGGTAAACCGGCTCCCCACTCCGGGGCTGCTCTCCACCTCTATTTCACCCTTGTGGAGATCCAGGAACTCCTTGACCAGGATCAGGCCGAGGCCGGTTCCCACCTCCTTTTCCGTGCCCTTGGTGGTGACGTGGGTGTCGATGCGAAAGAGGCCTTCGACGGTTTCGGGCGTCATTCCCGTTCCCGTGTCCGAGACCGTGATGGCCACCCGGTCCGCCGAGGCCCTGGCGGTTAGGGACACCTTGCCCCCCCGGGGGGTGAACTTCACGGCGTTGGAGACCAGGTTGCGGAGGATCAGGGAGAGTATGTCCCTGTCCCCGTGAACCTTTAAATCACCTTCCACGGGGCAGGAAAGATCGATCTCCTTTGTGGCGGCGCTCTGGGAAAGCAGGGCGATCACCTCGTCGGCGAGAGGCTTGAGATCGATGGAAACGAGCTTTGTCTCCATGCGGCCGGTCTGCATCTTTGCCCACTGGACAAGATTGTCGAAGAGGCGGTAGGTTCGCTCGGACGAATCATGAATATCCTTGATATAGGTTTTGCGGTCCGTGTCGCTGCATGTGTCGTAGAACTGCCGGAGCAGCTTGGCGAAACCCATGAGGGAGAAGAACTGGTTTCTCAGGTCGTGGGAGATGATGGAGAAAAATTTGTCCTTGGTGGCGTTGAGCTCGGCCAGCTGCCGCCGCTGGTGACGGATGGTCAGGTGGTTGGTGACCCGGGCAAGGACCTCCTCCTGCTGAAGGGGTTTCACGATATAATCCACGGCCCCGCACCTGAACCCCTCCACCTTGTCCGCAGTTTCCGAAAGGGCCGTCATAAAGATCACCGGGATATCTGCGGTGGCCGGGTTCTTCTTGAGCCTGCGGCAGACCTCGAAACCGTCCATGCCCGGCATCATGATGTCCAGGAGAATAAGGTCGGGCAGGGCCAGGGCGGCGCGCTCCAGTGCGTCCTTTCCGTTCTGGGCCACCAGGGTTTTCAGGCCGGACTCCTTGAAGTAGCCGAAGAGAACGCTGAGGTTGGTGGGGTTGTCGTCCACGATCAGGATGGTGGAATCTTCGAGTTTCATCTATCTGTCCTCCAGGTGCTGCTGAATTAAATACTCGATCTCATTCAGGAGAAATCCGCCGGCAAGGGTTCCGATCCTTTCGCCGAAGGGCCGGTAGCGCTCATCCTCGGAGGTCAGTGCCTCGGCCCATTCGCCGATTCCCGTTACATCCCCCATTTTGGCAAGCTCGGCCAGCGCCGTGAGTTTCTCCCTGGGAGGGATAACGAGTTCCTCTTCCCGTTCCGCCCCGGTTTCCGGCGCGTCTTCGGGCGGGGCCCACTCGAGGTCCAGACTCCGGGCGATCATGGAGAGAAGGGTGTCCACATGGACCGGCTTGGGAATGTAATCGTCGAACCCGGCATCCCGGCATCTTTCCCGGGAATTGCTCATGGCGCTGGCGGATACCGCGATGGCGGGAAGAGCCGAAAGTTCAGGGGTTTCGCGCAGGATCCCGACGGCTTCGAATCCGTCCATTTCGGGCATCATCAGGTCCATGAGGATGCAGTCCGGCGAATGTTCCGCCGCCGCCGAAAGGCCGCTTTTGCCGTTGTCCGCCTCCATGACCTCAAAGCCCATGGGGGAGAGGGCATCATTCAGGAAACGCCGGTTTTCGGCCACGTCGTCGATGATCAGTATCCGCTTCCCGGCGCCTTCGAGTTTTCCCCCGTGTGCCGGCTTTTCCGGGGGCGGGGGGGCCTCGCCCGTCTGTTCGGGCAGGTCGAGGTCGAAGTAAAAGGTGCTCCCCCTGCCCGGCGTGCTGTCCACCCGGAGCTCTCCTCCCAGCAGGGTGACGAGCCTTCGGCTGATGGTAAGTCCCAGGCCGGTACCCTCGCCCTTGTGGCGCACGTCCCCCACCTGGTGGAACGGGGAGAAGATGGTTTCCAGCTCTTCGTCCGCGATGCCGGGACCCGTATCCCGGATCTCGAACCTTACCCGCTCCTCCTCGGGGACGACCCTGAAGAAAACGCCCCCCCTGTCGGTGAACTTGATGGCGTTGCCAAGGAGGTTCAGGAGAACCTGGCGGAGCTGCTTTTCGTCGGTATGGACCCGGTTCGGCAAGTCGGACGGGCATTCGAACCGGAACCCGATTCCCTTTTCCCGGGCCTTGACCTCGGCGATGGCGGCGGTGGTATTCACGAACCCGGAAAGGGCGAACAGGGCCGGCTCCAGCTCCATGCGGTTTGCCTCGATCTTGGAGAGGTCGAGGATATCGTTAATGAGCTTCAGGAGGTGCTCGCCGCTCTTGTGAATGATCTCGATCTGTTTGATCTCCTCCCCGGGCAGGCCGGGGTTCCGCTGGAGGATCTGGGTGTACCCCAAAATGCCGTTGAGGGGCGTCCGCAGCTCATGGCTGATATTGGCCAGGAACTCGGATTTCGCGGCATTGGCGATATCCGCCTTCTCCTTTGCGGCGGAAAGCTCGCTGTTCAGCTGTTGCAGGGTCCGGTTGACCCGGCTCAGCTCCGCAGTTCGCCCCGTCACCTGTTCCTCCAGGTGGTAACGGTGCCCTTGGAGTTCCTTTTCCCTGACCGCGATCTCCTCGATCATCAGGTTGAACCCCTTGATCAGGTCCCCCACCTCGTCCCTGTCGTAGGTTTGCGCCCGGACCGTGTAGTCCTTTTCCCTTGCGATGGCGCGAACCGTCTCCAGCAGGTGCAGGAGTGGAGTGGAGATGACCCGGTGGAACCGGGTGGAGAGAAAGTAGGCGATGCCGAGGGATGCCGCGATCACCACGAGGCTGAACAGGGCAAAGAGAAAAAGATAGTTGTGAAACCTTGTAAGGTCCACCTCCACGTATAGTTTTCCCAGGGGAGCGCCTCTGTGGCTGACGGTCTTGTACAGATGGACGCGGTTGCCCTTGTGGTAGTCCCCGTCCGGTCGGATGGGGGGATGATCCATCTTCTCCTCTGCGGGCGAGCGGAAATATCGGGCAAAGGTTTCCCCATCGTTGGTGTAGAGGATGGCGGCCGTGACCTCGTTGTTGGCCTTGAGGGCCCCGAGGGTTTCCTCGGCGGTTTCGTTGTCCTCGAAATACAGGGGGGCCTCGCAGCCCGTGGCCACAAGGTCCGTGAGGATGCCGAGATCGCGGCTGATGAGCCCCTTGAGGTAGTGGATGTCGATGAGGGAGAGGACCACCGTGGAGAAGATCACGGGCACCGCGCAGGTGATCACGATGACCATCATGATCTTCGTTGCGATGGATTTGTTTGCCGTGAGACTCCGCAGCCTGGATTCAAGGTTCACGGGGGACCTCCTGTTCGCCTGTCACCAGCTCCGCAAGGCGCATGAGGTGTGAGCTGAACTTGAGCCCCGAGCGTTTCTTGGCCCGGGTGTTGATCTTGAACCCGATCCTCCCGTTCTTGTCGAAAAATCCCAGGATGCCTCCCTTTTCAGCAAACCCCGAAAGATCCCCCAGGGTGAGAATGGGGCGACCGGAAAGGGACTTCAGTATCGCGTCCAGCTCCTTATGGGAAAATCCCTGGATAAAGAGCATCTGGGCCTGGTCCACATCCTTGATATCCTTGAACACCTTGATGGTGAGGGGCCTGCCCTGGATCTTCCTTCCGGCAAGGGGGGCGAGAAGTTCGCTGTACCGATCCTCGCCCAGTATGCCCAGCACGAAGTCGTCCGGGTGCTTTGAAAAGGAGGCTTCCGGCCATCTGATAAAGTCCGTGAACTTGATCATGAGCGCGGCCTTGATCTCCTGGGGGGTGTAGGACTGGGCCGGCAACCGCCCCGCAAAGACGAGGGGGAGGGCCATGATCATGAAAAAGAGGAGCCTGGATCGCCTCCCCGGTTTTCGGAATATAACTCGCATGAACCTCATCTTCAGTATGTCCAGTTCAACCCGATGTAATACAGGGGCTCTTCCGTGGAGGGAAACTCACTTATGCCGGGGTTGTTGTAATACCCGGCGGCCGGCACGTCGTTCCGAAAGATGTTCTGCCCCACCAGCTTGACGGAGAGGTTGTCGGTGATGCGGAATCTTGCCATGGCGTCAACGATAAACCGGTGATGGTCGTACCGGTCCAGGGAGAGGTCCTCGTCCCTGTCGGTTTGAACAGGTGAGTTGTAAAGCATGCTCAGGTTCACGGAGAGCCTCCTGTCCATGAGGTGGCGGGTGATGCCGCCCTTTACGATATGCGCCGGGTAGCCCGTCCACTCGGAGCGGTCGTCGTCGGTGAGAAAGAAGCGGTTTCTCTCCTCGTCGCTGATGGAAAGGGGCCTGGAATATCCGTAGGAAAATCTGATGTCCGTCATCTGGTCGGGTTTCCACCGGATGGAAAGCTCACCCCCGAGGGAGGCGAAGCAATCGTCTGAATTGATGAAGGAAGCATCTTTCGGTGGTTCACCGTTGTCGTTCATTGTACCGTTTTCCCCCTCTTCGGGGATCACGGCAAACAGGGTGTCGTCGAAAATATTGTAATAGAGGTTGATGCCGAATTCAAGACCGTACCGGGGCAGCCGGAGCCGGTAGTTCCCCTCGTAGCTCTGCATCTTCTCGGTCTGGAGCTTGGAAGGTCCCTGGAGCAGATCCAGGAGGCTCGCGGTGGAGGGGTAGTGGAATCCCTGCTGGTACGAGAACTTGAGGGTGCTGTTGGGACTCAGTTCAAAGGAGGTGGCAAGGCGCGGGGTCAGGCGCTGGTCCTTGCCCTGCTTGATGAACCCCTCCAGGATCTCCTCATCGAAATTGATCTCGAGTTTCGCATCCTCGTAATCCGACGTATCGTACCGGAGGCCGGCGGATATGGTCCAGCCGGGCATGGGATGATAAATATCCTCGAAAAAGAAGCTCGCCTCGATGATGTCGGTTTCGGCCTTGAACAAGGGTTGACCCGGGGATTCCCGGAAACTCAGCTCCCCCACGTCGATATGGCGTTTCCCCAGAACGCCGCCCACGGCAAGCTCGTGCCCCGCGAAACGGGTGGTTCTGAAGATCGCTTCGGCTTCCATGTGGAACTCGGTCCCGGCTTCCTCGACGATCGTGTTCTTGTACGTGAGGCCGGAGTCGTGGAGTTCCATGGGAAAGGAGAGCTCAAGGGACTCGGTGTCCGTGATATCCAGGGAGAATTTCGGCCTGATACCGGCTGTTTGCTGGTAGGTCTCGGCGGAGTCCAGGCCGTATTCGGGAAGCAGCTCGCCCACGTAAACCTCCTTCTGGATAAAGAGGTTCAGACTCGCGGGGCCGTGGTTCCAGTAAATGGCGGAGCGGTAGCTCGGCTCTGAAAACTCCCGGGCGGTGCTGTCCGGCCGGCCGTTTTCGCCGTCCACGTCGATCCCCGCCGAGCGGACGGCGCCGGCATAAATATAGAGATCCTTGTCCCGGCCGTAGTTGAATCCGTACCCGGTCTCAGCCCTGTACATCCTGTCGCGCACCCCGTAGGTGAAATTGGAAAAACCGCCCTGGTGGTCCGTGCCGTTCTTTGGAATGAGGTTCACGAACCCGTTGATGGCCCCGCTCCCGTGGACGATGGAACAGGGGCCGTTGATCACCTCCAGGCGGTCCATGTCGCCGATCAGGGGCAGGCGCAGGCTCGAGTTGATGCCGGTGCCGATGCCGGTGTTGAGCCTTTGACCGTCCAGCATGAAGAGGGCCGTGGCATTATTGGGCATCACCATGCCCCGGGAAGCGTACAGGGCGCCGTAGCCCCTGTTGTCGGTGATGTGGATGCCGGGCACATGGAGGTCCAGGAGTCCCGCAAGGTCCATGGCGGGGGAGTTTTCCACGGTCTCCCCGTCCACGATCCAGACGGTGCCCGGCGCCTTTTCGGCGGGCATGTCGAAGAAGCCTGCGGAGGATACCTCCATCTCCATGAGCTCCTCTATGGAGAGCTGCGCCAGGAACTCCACCTGGCCGGCGCAGGTCCCGATCCGGGGGAAAAGGAGGAGCAGGGCGCATATCACCAGGAGCGCCGGATGCGACAATACGTTTATTACGGTTTCTACGACTTTTAGGGGGCCGGTAAGCTTCATTGCTCCCTGGAATGTCTCCCTCTTGAACAGGTGTTGACGTTCCCGCTTGGTTTCGAAATCCGCCCGACCATGGAACCGCCGTGTGCTCCCGGGTTGCTCGGTTCCATGTTGTCGCGATTGATTATCAAGGGTACGCATTCTTTCGAGACCGTCGTGGTTGAGTGGTTGCCGGAGTTTTTTTCGTGCCGACGGGGCGGATCTCGGGAGCTTCCGGACCGCCCAGTAAGTAAACTCCAAGACCCTATATCGAATTTCAGCAAAAAGGAAGAGTAATTTTCATTCCTTCTTTCAAAATAACGGCCGGGTTTGACGGGCTTGTACGAAGGGCCGGTGGCGGAGTCCCTTCCACCGGGAAAGCCATGGGGCTAATGCTCAGCCTTGTTCAGCGTTTTCCGGGGGAACATATTGGAATGTTATAAAAATTCACGGGCGGTACGGAATAAAAAAAACTGGAAAGTTCATACGGAATTGGGGTATAGTAATTATTTGATTTAATTGGTCGGGAATAGAGCGGGAAGCCCCGGGATGCGGGTGGTTTCGAGGCCGGAATCGACAACGAAACATAATGAACAACCAGGGCAACCAAAACCCGACAAAGGATGGTTGGAATGGCCGGAACGGAAAAAAAGATCACGTTGAATTTCAAGGGACGCCTTAAGGACAGGGCGTACATTATCCGCTTCTGCCTGTTTTTCGCATGCTTCCTGTTGCTGGGCGGGGTTGTCCTGACGGGTTTTTTTGTCCAGGAAAAAAGGGCTCGCTACAGGCTGCTGTCGACCGATGAGTCAAGGCAGGTGGAGTTTCTGGGCAAGGTCGCCGAGAGCGACATCAAATCCATCGCTTACGATCTCATCTACCTTTCCAACCATCCCCTTCTCTTCAGGTGGCTGGGGAGCGGTGAGTTTCACCACCGCACGGACCTGGCCCGGGCCTATCTGGCGTTTGCCGGGACAGGGGACGCCTATGACCAGATCCGTTTTCTCGATACACGGGGGCAGGAGCGGATCCGGATTCATCGAAAAGGGGATCGGCTCGTCGTCGCTTCCGCCAACAGCCTCCAGGACAAGGGCAAGCGCTACTATTTCAAGGATACCCTGAAACTCTCCCCGGGGGAGATCTATGTGTCCCCACTGGATCTGAACATGGAGAACGGGCGGCTGGAGCGACCCCTGAAGCCGGTTATTCGCTTTGGAATTCCGGTGAATGATGTGGACGGCCGCAAAATGGGCGTGGTGATACTGAATTACCGGGGCCAAAGGCTGCTGGAGGACCTTGGGGGGGCCTCCCACGGGATGGGAAACCCCATGCTGCTGAACCCGGAGGGGTATTGGATCAAGGGGTTGAACCCCGAGGATCAGTGGGGATTCATGTTTCCGGACAGGAAGGGGAGAACCATGGCCCGTTTGAACCCCGGTGCCTGGGAGCGGATCACCGCCGCCGACAGGGGGCAGTTTGAAGCCGGGGACGGCCTCTACACCTTTACAACGGTGCGCCCCCTCGGATACGGCATGCGGAGCAGCAGCGGAGCCCCTCCCGCAGCGGAGGCGAGCCCGGGCACCTTTCCCGGAAAGGATTTTCACTGGAAGATCGTCATGCTCGTGCCCTCGGAAACCCTCCGGGCCATGACCCTTGGGATCCTCATGGGGTGGGCGCCCCATATGGGGATCCTGTTGCTGGTCCTTACGGCGCTTTCCGGTCTCGGCAGCCATGCGGCGACCCGTCGCATGGAGATCCGGCGGGAACTACAGGAGAGCGAAACCGCCATGCGGAGCATCTTCAGGGCGGCGCCCACGGGCATCGGCATGGTCCGTGACAGGGTCTTTATCCAGCTCAATGAAAGGGTCTGCGAGATGTCGGGCTATACGGCCCCGGAACTCCTGGGCAGGGGATCCCGGATCCTCTATCCCACGGACGAGGAGTTCACCTTTGTGGGAGAGGAAAAGTACCGCCAGATCTCCGAAAAGGGTACCGGCACCGTGGAGACCCGCTGGCGGCAAAAGAGCGGGCATGTTATCGACGTGCTCCTCAGCTCCACCCCGGTGGACCCTTCGGACCTGAGCCGGGGGGTCACCTTCACGGCCCTCGATATCTCCAGGCAAAAGGAGGCCGAGGCCGCCCTGCGGAGCACCACCGACACCCTGAGCAGCATCCTCGCCTCCTCCACGGAATACGCCATCGTCGCAACGGACCTTGACCTCGGGATCATCCATTACAATCCAACGGCGGAGCGGATGTTCGGGGTGCCCAGGGACAAGGCGCTGGGGGTCACGGTGTGGGAGATTCATCGTTCCAGGGGCATTGCCCCGGAGCTTCTGGACAGGGCCCTGGCCGTTGTCCACGCCAGCGGAAAGTTCGACTTCGAGCTTCCCCACAGGGACGGGAACGGAGAGCTGCACACCCTTATGGCCACCCTGATGCCCATGAAGGGCGCCGAGGGGACTGCGGTCAACGGGTATATCATGTTTGCAAAGGATATCACGGAACTGCGGCAGATGGAGGGGAGGCTCGCCCAGTCCCATAAGATGGAGGCCATGGGCACCCTGGCGGGGGGCGTGGCCCACGATTTCAACAACATCCTCGGGGGCATCATGGGCTATGCCCAGCTTGCGCGCATGAAATGCGGCGGTGAGGACCCCCGGCTGCCCGGTTATATCGACCAGATTCTCTCGGCCGGCAGGCGCGCTACCGGACTCGTTCAGCAGATCCTTACCTTTACCCGAAGGGGGGCGCCGGAGAAGAAACCCTGTGATATCTCCATTGCCGTGAAAGAGGCCCTGAAGCTGATCCGCGCCTCCATTCCAACCACCGTCGAGATTCGCTCCAGTATTAAAAAGGATGCCGGGGTGGTGCTCGCGGACCCCACCCAGATCCACCAGGTCATGATGAACCTCTGCACCAATGCCGCCCACGCCATGGAGGCGTTCGGGGGCGTGCTGGAGGTGACCCTCGGCGCCCTTTCCCTGGATGGAAAAACGGCCGTTGCCGGTGAAACTCCGGCCACCGGCGCATACCTGCTGCTCAGGGTGACGGATACGGGGGAGGGGATCGATCCCGCCCTCCTTTCGAGGATCTTCGACCCCTACTTCACCACCCGGCAGGTGGGCGAGGGCACGGGCATGGGCCTTGCCACGGTGCACGGCATCGTCAAGGACCACGGGGGGGAGATCTTCGTGGAGAGCACCCCGGGCAGGGGCTCCGCCTTTCATGTGCTTCTGCCCGTCGCGGAACAGGAACGGCCGGAGCCGAACGTGTCCCCCTCGGATTGTCCCGGGGGAGCCGAGCGGATTCTGCTGGTGGACGACGAGGCCTCACTGGTGGAGGTGGGGGAACAGATGCTCGAGGAGCTGGGCTATACCGTGGAGAGCCGCACCAGCTCGGCCGAAGCCCTTGCCCTCTTCATGCTCGGCCCGGACCGGTTCGACCTGGTGATCACCGATATGACCATGCCCGAGATGACCGGCGAGGACCTTGCAAGGGAGATAAAAAATGTCCGGCCGGAGCAGCCCATTCTCCTCTGCACCGGTTTCAGCAGCCGGATGAACCCCGAGCGGGCCGAGGAAGTGGGCATCGACGGGTATCTTGCCAAGCCCCTGCTGCTTCGAAACCTTGCCCTGGCCGTAAGGGAACTCCTTGACCGTTGAGAAGGGGACCATGTTTTTATTGAAGGTTCCTGAACGATTGCCCCGTGAAAGAGCTCACATTGAAATATGAAGCTCAAATAAACTCCCTGATTCTTGCGCATATATCAATTGCCAGTGCAAAAACGATATCCGAAGCCAGATGCTCGGTAATGGATTTGTCATACAATAATTTAGCGTCCGCCGGGAATTCATCATCTCCAGTCCAGTATAAAACTGCTACAGGGATAAGGGGGGTAATTTTGAAAACATACGCAGCGTCTGCCATATCAAGCGGAACACCATCAAGGTTCTCACAACAATTTTTGAAATCGTCAATGTTGTCGCCAAATCTGTCTGTGATTAAGTTTGTCGGAATTGCGTGAGGTCCGCGAAAAAAGGTTGTGCCGCCCGGAATATCTTTTTCGGATATCCATTTGTCGTATATTTCAATACTCTTTGCATGAAGGAGATAGTTAATCATGAAAACATATAAATATTTATGGGGTGTCTTGAATTTGCTGCTTAAACGATCAATCTTATACTCATGTGGATATATCGCGTATTTATCTCCCCAGACAGATATTGTATAACATTTTGTTTTCTTGTCATACTCACATAATGCCCTGCGGCAAACGTCTTCAGGGTTTTCTCCCGCCAAGTCATCGAAAAGTATTTTGTCTACTGAATTTGCCATTTTTTATTCTTTCACCCACTCTTTAATCCATTTAATTTTTATTAAGTTGTTTATAACGAAGGGATCGTTCAATGCAAGTTTTTCAGCAGTAGTTGTACTGTCGGTATTAAATAAAATCATTCCACCGCTCCGGTCGGAAAAAGGACCGCCCGAATAGTTTTCCAGTTTGTTGTCATGCCAATACTTAATATGTTCGTTTACAATTTTTTTAATTTCATTAACATCTTTTTTCATATCCTCTTCCATCATGTAAAAAAAAACAAACTGTTTAGCCATGGTTTGACTCCTTTCGTTTTTATATTCCTCAGCATTAAGTTTGTTGTTGTTTCCATACCCTGTGATACACAGAGTTATCACTAAAACAGTAAATAATATAAAATGACCGATCTGTTTTAAAACGATCATTTTCCTTATTTTTTTATAAATCATCGATTCTCCCTTTTTTTACTTGTTTTTGAAAATGAGTTGTCGGATCTCTCTTAGAGAAATTAATGATCTTTCAATTTCATCCTCACTAAGAGAGTCAAGCCATTCAAGGCTCAATTCATTTAAACTATCCAGGCATTTTCTTCTTAAATTCTCTCCTTTTTTTGTTGCGGAAAGAACCGTCAATCTTGCATCATCTTTTGAAATCGAAATATCAATTAGTTCCGAATTGTTTAACTTTTTAACAATTTTGGAAACGTTCGATTTTTCAAACAAAAGCTCGCCGACAAGTTGTTTTTGATTGACCGTTTCTTTTTCAACAATTTCATTCAATACAACGAACTGCTGCTGGGTCAGACCATACTCCTTTGTAACACTTGCTCCGGTTTTTTGCAGATAGGCACCTATCTGCAATAGTTTTCTGACAATCATTATTTTTTTATCAATTTCATTTTTCATAATAAACTATCCCCCAAAGTAAAGTTTCTATGGAAACTATAAATGCAAAAAGGTTTCCGTGTCAACTAAATATTTAATTGAATATGGATTCTGTCGTGTCCGGTTTGGGTTTTTGCAAGGAATTGTGTTCCGGCACCATGGATTTAAGGCGGCATCGGAGGGGAAGCCGGCATTCGAGAAGAGCGGCCCGGTCAATATTGTTGCTTTTGTGGGCTGCGGCGGCCGCCCCACGCCTTTATAAGAGAGCATGGGGCGGGGCCTGCTGTCAAACGTGTTCGATTTCCGTGTGGGTGGAGATCTCCGAATTGGCGGTGCAGAGGTCGCCCAGGCCAAGGGCGTGGATATCCTTGTTTCCGGTGAGCCTTGCAAAGTGCATAAGCTCCTCGGTGGTCACCGAAAGATAGTTGGCAATGCGGGTTGCCGCCCGCTCCACATCCAGGCGCCGGGTGAGCTCGGGATCCTGGGTGGCGATTCCCATGGGGCATTTGCCCGTGTTGCAGACCCTGTACTGTTGGCAGCCCAGGGCGATCAGGGCCGATGTGCCCAGGGAAACGGCATCCGCGCCCATGGCAAGGGCTTTGGCGATATCCGACGAAACACGGAATCCGCCTGTCATGATAAGGGAGATCCCCTCCGCCCCCGAGCGATCCAGGTGCTTTCTGGCCCTGTGGAGGGCAAATAGGGTGGGCACCGAGGTGGCGGCCTTGATAAACTTGGGGGAAGCCCCCGTTGACCCGGCCCTGCCGTCGATGGTGATAAAATCGGGTTCCGCGAAGATCGCAACATCCAGGTCCGCCTCGATATGCCCCGCCGCGAACTTGATGCCCACGGGCCTTCCGCCGGAAAGTTCCCGGAGCAGCAAAACCTTGTCCCTGAGCTCCTCTTTTGAGCGGATATCCTTGAAATGGGAGGGGCTGGTGATGCTCTCGCCGACCTTGCGCCCCCTGACGGCGGCGATCTCCGGGGTAACCTTTTCACCGGGCAGGTGTCCGCCCATGCCGGGTTTTGCTGATTGGCCGAACTTGATCTCAACGGCATCCACCCGGGACAGGTTCTCCCCGGTGAAGCTGTACTCGTTGGGAACATACTCGAAGATATACCGGTGGGCGCTCTCCAGGGATTCGGAGAGGATGCCTCCCTCGCCGGAACACATGGCGGTTTTCACGGCCGCGCTCCCCCTGGCAAGGGCGATCTTGGCATTCCTGGAGAGGGCGCCGAAGGACATATGGGCGATGAGAACGGGGGTCTCGATAACGAGAGGGCGGGCGGCGGAGGGGCCGATCACCGTCCTGGTGTTCACGGGGACGTCCCCATTCACGGGGAGCCTTGCGAGCTGGGCCCCCTTGATCAGTATGTCGTCCCATGAAACCGTGGGCTTTCCCGTTCGCATGGGCTCGGTGATGGACTTTCCGGTGTCGGCCATGAGGTGGATATCCGAAAGGTAGCCCTCCACGGCATCGCCGGTTCGAATCAGCTCTTCAAGGTTCGGAACACCCGTCTCCTCCGGGGTTTGCTCCTTTTCGGCGCTCTCTTCCGGGGCGGGGGCATCGGGCGTGGATTCCAGGGCTTCGAAAAACTTCCTCGGGGAGTCGCACACCGGGCAGGTCCAGGTTTCGGACAGTTCGCTCCAGGGCGAGTTCTTTTCATCGTCATACACATACTCACACACAACGCATCTGTGACGGGCCATGGGATACCTCCTAAACGTCGAGATTGGCGGGTTCGTAGCGCTCCTTGGCAACCTTGCAGTAGGGGCATTTGTTGGGCGGCGCGTGTCCGCTCACGGTGTAGCCGCATATGCCGCATTTCCACTTGATGGGGGTGTCCCGCTTGAACACGCCGTCCGACTCAACAAGTGCAAGGAGATTCTTCAGCCGCTCCTTGTGCTCCTTTTCGATCCTGGCGATCTGGGTGAAGAGGATCTCCGCATCCCGGTTTCCCTCCACCTCGGCGTCCCTGGCAAATGCGGGGTACATCTCCGAGGATTCCTTGTCCTCGTTTGCAACGGCAAGCCTCAGGTTTTCAGCCGTGGTGCTGTTGGGGTGGAGCCTTCGATACTCTTCCATGGCGTGAAATTTCTCGTTGTCGGCGAGCTCCTCGAAGATCTTGGCGATATAATGATATCCCTCCTCCCTTGCCACCTGGGCAAAGAAGGTGTAGCGGTTCCGGGCCTCCGATTCGCCGGTAAAGGCCTTTTTCAGGTTTGCTTCGGTTTTGCTCATGGATTGTTCTCCCGGTATCTCGACGGTTATAGTCCAAACGGCATGGGTGCATTCCATTATTTTAGATCGCTTGCATCGGACATGCGCCCATGGCAATTGTCTGGAAATCCTTGATCAACGGCCGGGTCCAGTTGTTTGCCAAGTTTTCCCATCGGCCATATAAGAGCTGAGCTCTCAGATATATGACCGTTTCAGCAAAGCTCAGCTTCCAGAATGATCCAGGGGATTTTACCCTCATGTTAATTACTCGGCGTATTGCACTCTCAACCACACCAGATCCGATTGGAATTTTCCTGGCCCGGTTGGTGGCGTACTGCATCCGGCTTTCGTTTGATACGAAATAGCTTTTGAGCTTTTTCATGATTTTGCTTGAGGTCCTAACCTTCAAAAGGGATTTGACCTTACTTACTATTTCACTGATTTTTCCAGAGAATAAAAGTTCTTTGAAATCGTTGAGTTTAACTTTCTCGGACTTCTTTTTTGAAAGAGTTTCAAAAGCCTTATTCAGATTCTGTTTCGCGTGAGTCCAGTCTATGATTTCAGTAGTTTTCAGACTGTCCACACCAATTGTCCTTAGTAGGTTCGGTACACGTTCCCATATCCACGGAGCACCATCTCCAACAAGAACGACCTCGGAAGCTTCCTCTATCCCAAGGCGGGTAAGGTAATGCTGAAGCAACTCCAGAAATTCTTTCAGTTTGCCAGTTGTGCCATCCACAAAAGGAGGTGTGTCTTTGATGATATTCCCGTCCTCGTCAAGCAGATAAAGAGTGAACAACTTCGGCTCAATCCAATCGGTATGGAAACCGCAACGCTTATTGCCGGCGGGCCTGGGACCTCTTTTGTTTTTTCGTTGCCGAAGGCGACCGCCATCAACTGAAAGAAGGACGCGTTGATTTTTGAGAGGGCTGATCTCTTTATCACTCAAGAGGCGTTCAACCCTTGAGCTGGGATCATGGGGACCCAGCGCGGAAACCATTTGTCTGATCTTGTTCGGGCTCAGCTTAATCTCCTCCTGTGCAAGGCTTTTGGAAGCTGTGTCAAAGGACGGTGCCAGTACAGCCAGTTGAACGGCACGAAAGGCGAGGCCCGGTTCCACCTTATGGACAAACCCCATGAGGGAAAGGAGTAGGTGCTCTCCTCTATTTTGTGGTCCGCGCTTTTTCCGCCCCCGCTTTGGGGAGGCTTTGACAAAGAATGGACTCCTGATCCGTTTTTTCGTTCCAGTAGGTAGTGTCACCCAGATCTCCTGATATGAAACAAAGCGAAGGCCTTTTTGAGCACCGAGATTTCGAAGCCACAACAGGATAATTTTGCATTTAAATAAGGCACATAAGAAAGATTCCCAAATTAGATCTTCGATCCAGGTGCACAATTTACGTATGGTAGCGGTTGCAGTATGGATTGCGCCATGAATCAAGGATTCATGAATTTCGGACTCGGTTTCATTAATTTTTTCAAACAGTGGTTGCGCTATGAGCTCAATGATCGTATTGGTTGTTTGGGTTATGCTTGTGGCTTCCATTGCACCCTTTCTTTTAAGTGTTTCAGGTTTGGGGAAACCGTAAACTACTTAAATCAGAATAAAAATGGAAGCCATTTTTTATTTGTCCAAAATCTAAATTATTGAATTACACCC
>PPCM01000896.1_pt1 | contig 17146 bp, 16 predicted proteins | sample 1555541 | NCBI WGS metagenome assembly PPCM01 (sample SAMN05284479, study PRJNA326546) | Marine sediment metagenome, whole genome shotgun sequencing project. | isolation source: marine sediment | place: Germany: Wadden Sea | collected 2012-09-05 | reverse complement strand
ACTTAATGCTTTAACTTCATCTGCACTTACATTTTGATGGAATCTTAATCCACCTTTGTTTGGACCTAAAGCGTCATTATGTTGAGATCTAAATCCTTTGAAAATTCTGATTGATCCATCATCCATTCTCACTGGGAATGAAAAATCATAAAATCTTTTTGGCTCTGCTAATAAGTCATAAACAACTGGCTCTAAATCCATGTTATCTAATGCACTTCTAATTTGAGCTTGTACCATTTGTAATGGGTTCATATCATTTCTCCTTTGATCATTAAATATTTGTATTTGTATTGTTACAACATAATATAACATTAATTCTAAAACGTTTTCAAGAACTTTTTCATTTTTTTTCATAATTTTTTTGAAAAGTTTTCAAGACAACGAATTGATTTACAGTCCATATCAATATTTTTGTTTAATATGCTGTACAAATGGTACATTTTATAGAATGCTTTGTATTAAAAAATGGCTTAGTTAAGCCATTTTTTATATACATTGTTTTTTTATTAATAAGGTCCAAATAAATGTGTATATCTTCAGAAAAAAAACATTCACAACTCGAGTTTTTTTCATCGTTTTCATAAACTTAGTGATTTTGCTTACCAATTACAATTTCCATTCTCTTATTAAATACAAGAGTTGCCTTCTCGGAATCATAGAAGCCTGACTCTAAGTATGATAAAATTCTCTCCACAACAGAAACACAAACGCTTAGTAAATGATAAAAATCACTCTTATCAGTTCCAAGAGTTCTAAAATCTACTAATTCAGTAAGTGCGACAATTTGTTCTTTTAACTCCTCGTCATACTTCCTAGCATAGAGTAATGCTTCGTTAAAGTGATGGTTAAATACTCTGTTAATATTTTTAGAGTACAAATCAGGTGTGTCGATATATCTCTCAAAAAGTCTCTTCCATGAAATGAAGAAGTCACCTTCATTCTTCTTTAATTCGTTTCTAAGGATCGATAGAGTGTCTATCGACTGCTGATTCAATATATAAAAGTATAAGTCCTCTAAACAGTCAAAATACTTGTAAAAGGAAGCTCTTGAGATATTTACCCTTTTAATGATTCTAACTACTTTTGCTCCCTTTAATGTATATAGGTCAAATTCTTCTTTTGCTGACTCAATTATTCTTTGCTTCTTATCTACCGATAGATTAAAAAATGTTAACTTTGGCATTTAATCGTAGTTTTGGAACAACGGCATCAGTGGTACTATGATGAACATCATCCAAGTTGGATGCCATATATTAGCAAAGAAACCAACTGATAAATATATTATTAGAATAAATGAAGCTACTATCGGAATGATTGAGAACTTAAGGGGATAAAACTTCGCATTATAGATTAAAGTAAAGAATGGTATGAACGCTAATATCACTAACGTGTTTATCCACTCATTGTAAAACAGTGATGTACATAAATATAAAGCAACTATTAAAGGGATCATCCCTCTATAGAAAATCGTAAATCGTGTGTAATTGAATTTTAGATCTAATACCCACCATACTAAAAAAGGAACGAGATACAAAAACCACAGATCCACCCACATGTTTTTAGTAACACCGTAAAAAACATATAGAGAAGAAATCGTGATAATAGAAACTGCTACAATCCTTAATGATTTTGTTAGTGATAATTTCATAGTTTCACCTCTTTATAAGTATAGTTTATTGAAAGCAAAAATAAAAGTGTACAATGTACACTTTTATAGTTCTTGTGCTATTACAGCTATTAAACCTGGACCAGTATGTATTCCTAAAACAGGAGTTAACTCAACTATACTACTCTCAACTACGTTCAATCTTTCTTTTAATCTTTCTAATAACATAACTGCTTTATCGTATTCGTTTCCATAATGTACTACGATTTTCATTTCCTTATTCTCATAACGTTTCGTAAGAACATCAATTGTTTTACTCAAGGCTCTTCTATTTCCCCTAGCCTTCTCTATTGTTTCATAAACACCATCATCATTTACTGTAATTATTGGTTTAATCTTTAAAATATCACCAATAGTACCTTCAACCTTACCAATACGACCTCCAGCTCTTAAATACTTAAGAGTATCAATCGTATAAACAGCAAGTAGCTTTTTATATCTAATATCCTCTAGTACTTCAATCGCTTCTTTAGGCGTTTTACCATCAGCTATTTGTTTAACAGCTTCTTGAACTAGCAACCCTTGTGCCATAGAAAGAGTTTTTGTATCATACAAAGTAATGTCATAGTCCATATCTTCCACAGCAAGTCTCACCGCGTTGTAAGTTCCTGACAACCCGCTTGAAATTGTGATAAAGAATATAGAGTCGTATCCTTTTGCTACTACTTCCTCTATTTGTTTAGTTATGTCACCAATACTTGGCAAACTACTTTTAATGTGACTTTTATCGATTTGCTCATAGACTTCACTTGAGGAAATATCCACTTGATCCCTATAATGCTTATCGTCAATCGTAATACCTAATGGTACAACGAACAGGTTTTCCGTTTTACTGATATACTCATTTGTTAAATTGCATCCTGAATCTGTTATTACTGCTGTTTTCATAATATCACCTCTATTTTATTATGCTTTAACGACCTATTCTAAACAATAAACAGAAACAGAAAAGTGTCCACTTTATAAATATTCTTGAAAACGTTTGCAGTCAAACGATTAGTTTGGTATGCTATTACTAGAATATAACCCAAGGAGCATAAACAATGAGGAATATGATTGGAAACACGCCCATGCTTGAAATCAATTTCGAGTACGATGGTAGCCCTAGGAAAGTGTACGCTAAAGCTGAATACTACAGTTTAACAGGGAGCATTAAAGACAGAATTTCCTACCACATTATTAATGAAGCATATAAGGATGGATCGTTAAAGCCTGGTATGCCAATCGTTGAAGCAACTAGTGGTAATACAGGTATCGCATTTTGTGCTCTGGGAGCATATTACGGACATGAAGTTCATATATTCATGCCAGACTGGATGAGCTCAGAACGAAAAGAAATGATTAAGAAATATGGAGCAATACTTCATGAAGTATCAAAAGAGGAAGGCGGATTCCTAGGAAGCATTCAAATGGCAGACAAATTCGCAAAAGAGGTAAACGGATTTAGACCACATCAGTTTTCTAATAATAAGAATGTAGAAGCACATTACCTTACTACTGGAGCAGAGATTGTTGCCCAATTTAGAATGGCAGATATATCTCCAGATGCATTCGTAGCTGGTGTTGGTACAGGTGGAACTGTAATGGGAGCTGGTAGAAGAATTAAAGAAGCGAACCCAAAAGCACTGATATTCCCTTTAGAACCTTTAAACTCACCCACACTTAGTACAGGTTTCAAAGTGGGAAAACATAGAATTCAAGGTATATCAGATGAGTTCATACCAGATATAGTAAAACTTAAAGAACTAGACGAAATCATTATGGTAGATGATGGAGATAGTATTATTATGGCCCAGAAGTTAGCGAAAGAACTAGGACTTGGAGTAGGTATATCTAGTGGTGCAAACTTTTTAGGGGCAATACTCGCTCAAAACAAGTATGGAACAGATTTAAACGTTGTGACAATATTCTCAGATGACTCAAAAAAATACTTAACAACTGATTTACTTAAAAAAGAGGAAACAAAGGAAAACTTCCTTTCTCCAAAAGTAAAACTTATAAGTGTTGAATCATTCTGTGTTTGTAACAAACGAGTTTCTGATGGTAAATGCTAAAAAAAAGGACTAAATGTCCTTTTTATTTTTGCATATATTCAGCTAGACCCTCTTTAAGGATATTCATCGCACGTTTTAAACTATCTTCATTTAACACGTAAGCGATTCTAATCTCATTTAAACCTAATCCAGGTGTCGAATAGAAACCTGCAGCTGGAGCAAACATAACTGTCTCTCCATCGTGGTCAAACTCTTTTAACATCCAAATAACAAAATCCTCAGCATCAGCAATCGGAAGCTTAGCTACAACGTAGAATGCTCCAGTTGGTTTTTCACAAATGATTCCATCAATTGATGATAATGTATCATAGACAATGTTTCTTCTTCTGTCATATTCTTCATGTACTTCCTCTAAATATGATTTATCAACCTGATATAGTGCAGTTGACCCTATTTGCTCTAAAGTAGGTACACATAATCTTGATTGACATAACTTTAATACTTGAGTTCTAAACTCTTTGTTCTTTGATGCTAGTGAACCAATTCTCGCTCCACAAGCACTATATCTTTTTGAAACTGAGTCAACTAAAATTACTCTATCCTCAATTCCTTTGATATTTCCAAATGACGTATAATGTAATCCATCATAAACAAACTCTCTATAAACCTCATCAGATATAATATATAGATTATGTTCCTTCGCAATATCAGCTAACATTTGAACTTCTTCTTCAGTATAAACTACACCTGTAGGGTTACCTGGATTACTAAATAGAATCGCTTTTGTTTTTGGACCAATTTTAGCTACTATCTCTTCTTTACTCGGTAAATGGAAACCATTCTCTGCAGTAGTTGTGATTGGGTTGATGTTTACATTAACCCCTCCACTAAATCCATTGTAATTAGTGTAAAACGGTTCAGGAACAATTATCTCGTCCTCTGGATCACAGATTGCAATAATCGCAAACAATAAAGCTTCAGAACCACCATTAGTAATTAATATCTCATCTTCTTCGAAATCCATGTCATACCCTTTGTAGTATTCCATAATTGACTGAATCAATTTAGGATCTCCTTGTGAGAAAGAGTACTTAATCACTGGCTCATCAAAATTCTTTACTGCCTCCATAAATGCACTTGGTGTTTCAATATCTGGCTGACCGATATTCAAATGATATACAGTCTTACCTTGTTTCTTAGCAGCTTCTGCATAAGGAACTAGTTTTCTTATTGGCGATTCTTGCATCGCTAATACTCTATTAGATAATTTCATTTCATTCTCCTTTATGTCCATAATTCTCTCATAGAATAACATTTTTATTTTAAAAACGCTACCACATTTTTATTTATTCTTCTACATGGAATACACAACTAAAAAAAAGGTGACTCTAGTCACCTTTTTAAGACGTTTAAAACATACATAACATACATAAATAATAATACATTTTCACTATTCATCCTGCTTCAACGCTTCTAAAAACATATCAACAAGGAATGGGTCAAACTGAGTCCCTCGGTTCGTAACCAACTCCTTAATAGCCTCTTCTTTGGAAAGTTTATCTCTGTACACCCTATCACTAGTCATAGCATCATATGCATCTGCTATTCCAATGATTCTTGAAAACAATGGAATCTTTTCTCCTTTTATCCCATGAGGGTATCCTGTACCGTCATATCGTTCATGATGCTGAAGAACAAGTGAAGCAAACTCGCTTAACTCAGAATACGCAGAAAGAATCCTATATCCTTTCTCAGGATGTTTCTTCATCTCTATCCATTCATCATCTGTCAATTCTGTTGTTTTGGTAACAATCGAATCACTCATTCCTATTTTTCCAATGTCATGAAGTAAACTAGCTACTGTTAACTTATTAATTCCCTCTTCTGTCATATGAAGTTGTTCAGCTAACATTACTGAGTATTTTTTAACATTCTCAGCATGTTCCTGCTCAAAGTTAAAACTATCATAAAGACTGTTCAATATATTTTCTATTACAGTCGCCTTAGCAGATCTTGATTCAAGAAGTTTTCTTGTATACATCATCTCTTCAGCTTCATTAATTGCATTCAATACATTATAAAAACTGTTTTCTACTGGTGCATAACCTAGTGAAATACTAAGTTCAACATTATGAATACTTATTTTTTTACATTCACTAACTATTTCATTAACAACTTTATCAATCTCACTCATTTTCACATTATTTAAAGTTAGGAGAAACTCATCTCCACCCCACCTAAATATATACCCATCTTTAATAACTGATTTCATTACTCTTGCGGCTTCAGTTAAAAGTGTATCTCCTGAAGCATGACCAAATGCATCGTTTATCAGTTTTAAACCGTTCACATCACCCATAACTATCATTTTAGGATATTCGCCTCCCATAATTTCATTAAGTGATTCATCGAAAAACCTTCTGTTATAAAGCCCAGTTAAATGATCATGATAAGATATATACTCAATTTCAATCCTCTTTGCTTCAAACTCCTCTTTAGATGCATTAAAGTTTTTGAATATCAACTTAATAGTCACTTGATAAAAGATTCCCAAGATAGTTACAATACATACTAGATAATATATAAAAGACATTGTTAAATCTTTTACGTAATCATCCTTGGCAATTTCAATATCATCCAATGAAATGGCCATTCCAATATAGGCATCCCATCCATCAATTTCTTTGAAATATGCATACTTCTTCACAACATCATCCGTTGGGTAACCATCTGATGAATAAAAATACTCAACATAAGCTTCTCCACTTTGTTCTAACTGAGTCAAGATATCTTCATTAAACGACTCCCCATCAGAATTCACAACATCCTCAATAGTCGTCCCAACTAATTCCTCATTTCTATGTGCCAACATTACTCCTTCAAAAGAGTTGATGAATATATATGATCTTGATCCTTTATAATAGTCAATCACCGAGGTGAACACTTCTTCTTGGGCCATTTGAACATAATCATCATCATATAGTCCAGTTCCAATATACAACTCGACCTCATCGTAATACTTTAAATAAGAAGTCTTTAATATCGGTTCTCCACCAATCACCTTCATATAATAGTATTGTACGAACCCTTCACCGTACGTTTCAACAACCTCAATAGCTTCACGTACCATATATTCCCCAGTAACAACATCTTGTACATCATAGAAGTTTTGGCCCTGTAAGTTTTTTTCTAGCCCAGTTAAAACATAATTACCTTCTAAGTCACTAGCGAAAAACATAAATTCATCATCTATCTCATCGTATCCAACAATAGCCTGTAGAAATACATCTCTCTTTTCCTCAAGAGATGATGAAACAGAAATCACCTTTACAGCTTCAATAGCCATATCTCCTACAGTTACAGTTTTATCTCTAATAATATCTCTAAAAGATTCCTCTTTTTTTTCCTTTACATACTCAATCAGATCTAATCGATTATTAACATTAGATTTAATGTTTTCAAGTTCAGAAGAGAATAACTCATTCTCAAAAAACTCAACAGATTGATTAATTGTATATATCTCCTTTATCGAAACGACCAAAAGTATCACAACAATTAGTGATACCAAAAGTGAAATAATAATTCTCCACCTTTTAAGAATCTGTTCTCTTCTTGACATATAAAGCACTTCCCTTACAAATAATAAAAGAACTCTTAAAGCATATTAGACGCCTATTTGAGTTCCTAATTCATATATTCAGTTGACTAGTTCACCTAATCTATTTTCTTGCAATTTAGAATTAACCTAATTATACCAAATTTAATACTAATAAATCAAAAAAAAAAGAGACTATAACATCTCTTTTAAATCTTCTTCAATTTCAGAAGGCTTTACTCTTGGTTCATATCTTTTAACAATAACACCTTCTCTATTAACTAAGAACTTCGTAAAATTCCACTTGATTTTCTTAGATCCACCCTCAGGTTGATTTGATAATAAGTGTTTATAAAGTTCATGTGAGTTAGCTCCGTTCACCTTTATTTTACCGAACATATCAAACGTAACTCCGTAGTTAATTGAACAGAACTCACTTATATCTTCATTAGATGCAGGATCTTGGAATAGAAATTGATTACATGGAAACCCTAAGATTTCTAGTCCCTCTTCTTTATACTTTTTATTCAAGAGTTCTAACCCTTCAAACTGTGGAGTAAATCCACACTTGCTTGCAGTGTTAACAATCAATAAAACTTTGCCTTTGTATTCATTTAGTGACACATTATCACCACTTATTTTACTTACATTAATGTCGTAAATCATGTTTCCTCCTCATCAGTACTAGTTTATTAGTACTTCTTTTATATATTTGATATTCCTCTCTTGAATCATATTTTTTCTCCAAAATAGGAATAGATATAAACTCAAATACTGCCCAAATGGTAAATGGACTAATAACTAACCAAAAACCTCCACCATATGCAATGGAAATAATAAACACTCCAATCCAAATTAGTACTTCTCCAAAATAGTTAGGATGTCTCGAATACTTCCATAGTCCAGTGTTTATAAGACCTTTGTTATTCTTTTTAAAAGTTCTTAATTGTTCATCAGAACTTACCTCAATAATATAACCAATTAACCACACAACTATACCAATTATATATATTAAAACTGACTCAATAGTTGAACTCATAATTCTTGATATTGGCAAGGATATCACAAACAACAGAAAAGCTTGTAGCATAAATATTTTAACAAAAGCCTTCAATACGAAGAATCCTCCCCATTGCTCCCTAAATTGACGATAACGAAAATCTTCTTTCTTCTTATTTCTAATCAATATGTGCAGACTAAGTCTACCACCCCATAAAGTTATAAGCAGTAAAACTATTCCGTTATATATATTAACATTAGAAATAAAATGATAAATTCCTACAGTAATAAATCCAAGTCCCCAAAAAATATCTATTATAGAATTGTTTTTAAGAAACTGAGCAAGGATAAATACTGAAGTGAATAAAGCAATCGACACAATCAAACTCTCTAAATATATGTTCATAATGTCACCCCCTCTAATTTTAACACATACTGCATTATGAAAGCACTTTTACAGCTTGCATATCACAACACTGCAAATATTTATTAGTTATAATAAGATGAGGTGATAATATGTTTAATACACTTAAATTTATAAAGAAGCAAGATCCTTCAGCTAAGTCGTATCTTGAAATCATATTTTTATATCCAGGATATCACGCAATAAAAGCACATCGAGTTGCACATGTTTTCTATAAAATCAGATTATACTTTATAGCAAGACTCATAATGAATATCGCGAGATTTTTTACTCAAATCGAAATTCATCCAGGTGCAACAATAGCTAAAAACGTATTTATTGATCATGGATCAGGAACTGTCATTGGAGAAACAGCAATAATTGAGGAAAATGTTGTATTATTCCATGGTGTCACATTAGGTGGACGTGGTCATGAAACAGAAGCAAAAAGACATCCTACTATAAAAAGAGGAGCAATGATTGCTGCTGGTGCAAAAATCCTTGGTAATGTTACAGTAGGAGAGAACGCAAAAGTAGGTGCAAGCACAACTGTATTAACTGACATTCCTCCAAACTCAACTGCAGTAGGTCCGAAAGCTAGAATAATCGAAAAAGCAGTAAGAGAAATGTATGATGATGATTTATGTTTGTTTGACGAAAAAAAAAGAGGCTAAGCCTCTTTTTTTTTATATAAATCTGTTGATAAATATCTTTCTCCATTTGATGGAGAAATCGTTACAACCTTCTTACCAGGTCCAAGCTTTTTAGCAACTTGCAATGCAGCAAAAACATTAGCACCAGTTGAAATACCAACAAATGCACCATTCTCTTTAGAAACTTTTCTAGCAGTTTCAAATGCATCTTCGTCATCTACTTTGATGATTTCATCGAATAACGTAGTGTCTACTACATTTGGAATAAATCCAGCACCTATACCTTGTATTTTATGAGGACCAGGTTGATCACCACTTAATACCGGTGATAGTGATGGTTCCACAGCTATAACTTTCGCAGTAGAATCTTCTTTTAATCTTCTACCAACTCCAGTGATTGTACCTCCAGTACCTACACCTGCAACAAACGCATCTAAGTCTGGAACTTGTTCCAATATTTCTACACTAGTAGTCAAATAATGGATCTCAGGGTTCGCAGGATTTTCAAATTGTTTAGGTACGAAGTATCCGTTTTTCTCCGCAAGCTCATTAGCCACTTCAACAGCTAACTTCATTCCACCTTCTTTTTTAGTCAGAACAAGTTCAGCCCCTAAACCTTTCATAATCATTCTTCTTTCAACACTTAAACTCTCAGGCATAACAAACACAGTATTAAGTCCAAACCCTTTTGCTACTACTGCTAGTCCAATTCCAGTGTTCCCACTAGTTGGCTCAACAAGAGTATCACCAGCTTTTACTAAACCTGATTCAACAGCAGTTTTAATCATATTATAAGCAATGCGGTCTTTAACAGACCCACCTGGATTAAACCACTCTAACTTAAGATATACTTCACCAGAATCTGATGGAGTTTTTATTTTTAACATTGGCGTATTACCAATTAGTTCATACATATTATTTACAGTTCTCATAATATACCTCCTAACTAAAGTATATGAATATCAATTCATAAAAACCATTGAAACGCTAATAAAAAAGTGACACTTATGTATCACTTTTTTCTACATATCTAATGAAAGCATTTACAACCGATTCATCAAACTGTGAACCACTACATTGTATTAACTCCTTAATAGCATTCTTCTTCGAAACAGCCTTTTTATAGGGTCTACCGTTTCTCATTATACTATATGCATCACATACTGATAATATTCTAGCATACAGTGGAATATCCTCTTTTTCTCTACCCATAGGGTAACCAGTTCCGTCCCATCTTTCATGATGATATAAAACACCATCAGCGACAACTTCAGAGTCCACTATGTTGCTTATTATCTTATAACCTGATTCAGCATGTTTTTTTACTTGTTCATATTCATACTCAGTAAGTTCACCATTCTTTAAGAGAATATCTGAAGGTATAGTAAGTTTCCCAATGTCATGTACTCTAGCAAGTAAAGTCATATCCTCTACTTCATTGAATCTTGAATATCCTAATTCTTTCAAAGTTCCAACCGCATGATTTGCGATCTCTTCTGAATGCTCTTTAGATTCATCAGTTTTGACTTCTAGAGATTCTAATAAAGCGTCTAACGTAACACTTTTTCTATTTCTTCTTTCGAATAGTTTCTGTCTATACATACTGTTCTCAGCTTGATCAAACGCCATCTCATAAGAACTAGAGTTGTTTAAGACAATTTTATGTCCAAATGATAAGGAAATATCAAAACTCGCCATCGAGTTAGATTGATTAAGTTCTTCCAAAATATTAGCGTGTCTAGACATTAATTCATCCTCGTTCAATGTCTCAGAAATGATAGTAAACTCATCTCCTCCAATTCTAGAAATCACAGAGTCTTCTTCAAAATACTTCATTATTAAAGATGAAGCAAAAGTTATTACTTTATCCCCTTCATAATGCCCAAAAGTATCATTAATTAATTTTAGTCCATCTAAGTCAAGCACTATTAAAGAGTAGTTATCATTTAATTTATTTTGAATATATTCCTCATAATAGTTCCTATTGTAAAGACCAGTCAACCTATCTCTATTTGCTAAATACTCAATTTCTCTTCTTGAGTGAACTATATCAGTTACATCAATTGTAAATCCACCCTTGGCCTTTACATAACCATCAGGATATCTTGATTCCACTTCACAGTAATGATCAAAGTATAATAATTCCCCAGTTATTAAGTTCTTATGAACCAATCTAACTTTTTCATAACTATCTATCTCATTAGAATCTAACTCAATTTCTTTTTTTCTATACTCATTTGCATACTTATATGCTTCTTCGGTTATTCTATAGATACTTCTTCTAAACTCAGAAGTACTCATCAAACCGTCTGAATCTATAGATAGACCAAGCTTATCGACAAAAATATTATTTCCAAAAAACCTAACTGAACTATCAAACTCATCATTATCCTGGTACCATACCATTACTTGACCAGACTTAATAGCCATCTTATCGGCCCTTTTCAATCTTTCATTCACTAAGTTTAACTCTTTATTTTCTCTTTCAATAGTGATTTGGTCTGTTAAATCTCGGATGTATCCACCAATTACCGTAACTCCACCTTCTTCATCTGTTTCCTGAACAAAAGCAAAATGTTCCAAGAAAACAGCTTTTCCAGTCTTTAAATTACGATGTTTTGTTAAGACATTCTCAAACGACTTGATTTTACCAGCCATCAATAAGTCATACTTACTTCTGAGTACAGTTCTTCCATCATTCCCCTCTTCATCAGGAAACATAGAAGCATAATATTCTTCCAAAGAGACATGCCCCTCTTCATTAACACTCAATCCTAAAGTATTTATATAAGCGTCATTTGCATAATAATGTTCGCTATTATCTTTATTAATTCTATCGTTACTCCAAACTAATAATCCTGCAGTTTCAATCGCATTCCTATTAGCGTTATTAAGAACGAAGTTCTTACGTTGGAGATCAAGGATTAACTCTTCTGTTTTCATCCTATCAGTAACGTCAACATTAACTCCAACCATTAAACTAGACTTTCCATTCTCATCTCTTTTAACGACAGTAGCTCTCACTTCTACCCACTTAATACTTTCATTCTTATAAAGAACCGGAATCGTATTTTGGAAAGAATCTATCTCTCCTGCAACACACATTCTAAACTGCTCCGCATCCTTTTCTAAATAAGAAACATACATAGGGTAGCGACTTTTAAAATCTTCTAAATATTCCTGCCATTTAACTGAATCTACGTCCATTTCAGTTAAATGTTCTATTCCCATTACCTCTTTAAATGAGTTCGTCTGATGGAAACAATCTTTCCCATCTACCTGATCATGCCACCAAACACCTATATTAGAGTTTTCAAGACCTTGATCAATAATACTGCTTAACTTAAATAGTTTTGCCTCATTTTCAATCTCTTCATTTACAAAAATGTCAACTGCTACTACTAGTCTAGGAGATCCATCATCGTACCTCAGTACTACTTTACCTTTAGAATCTGTCCAAACAATCTTACCTTGAGGTGTTAATAACGGAGTTCTAGCTCCGAAAGTGTCTGAAACTCCATCCCAAGCATCAGTAAATGACAATATCTCCTGATGAACGGCAGCCTTATATTCTTCATTCAACTCCCCAGCACGGTCTCTCATTTCAGCGTACTCCTGAATTGAATATCTCTTATCCTGAGTTGGTTCTAGTCCAGCTGAAATAGCTCCACTATCACTTTGATAAAAATATTCTCCACCCTCATCATAATTAATCCACCATGTACTAGCTCTTGAAATCTCTTGAGAAGCTTCAAAAATAGCAGATAACTTATTCATCTCATTTACAGCATTCTCTACATATGACGCATCAATAAAAACAGCTACCAACTCTTTCGGCACCCCATCGGAGTGTCTATCATTAATAACCAGTTTAACCTGTACATGTTTACCCTTCTTCGTGTAAAACTCAACACTACCTGTATCTGCTTCAGTCTCACCATTAAATACTTCTCTTACACCTTCATAAAGACTCGGACTCTCTTTTAAAAACTCAATAAGTCCAGACTCATCAAGCTCAATCCATTTGTCTGGTTCTAAGTAATCGAATCCCGTAATCTCAACAAAATGACTATCTAAAAGAACCTTTCTTTCTTTAGGAATAACTTTCATCATTCCCAACATAAAGGTTTCCTTGTAATTCGTTTGATAAAGACTTGAAAACAGATTTTCTGGTTTTTTATCCATATTTATTTCATCCTAACGCTTTTTTTTAATTTTACCACATAATCAAACTCAATATATATTTACAACTCGATTTCAAAATCACTGTTTTTCTTTATATACTTCAACTGCTTTTGATACTTCTTATATGATTTAAGTCTTTCAGTCAAAAACTGTAAAGACCTTTCCTCTTCAACTCCCAATGTGCTGACTAACGCTTGATACTTGTTATATCTATCTTGTAAGTATTTCAAAGCGTCTTCGCCTGCAGTTACCCAAACTCTTACTCCTCCACGTGAAGGTTTACTCTTAATGATCTTAATTAACCTAAGTTCACCCAAATTATTCAAATGTGTTCCACCACAAGGGTTTCTATCTAGCCCTTCTATATCTATAATCCTTACACTGCTTAACTCTACATCAGGTAACTTCAATGAAGAATCAGTTACTGGATCATATTTAGACTCTATAACTGGAATTCTTTTATATATTAACTCATTCGCTAAAAGCTCAACTTCATCCATCTCCTCTTGTGAATGACTTAAAGACAAATCAATTGAGAACACATCTTCCTTAAGAGATAGTGATGAAGTTGATGATCCTCTTAAATCAAATAAAGCTGAGATTAGATGCTGAGCCGTATGTAGACATGAGTACTTATTCCTTAGTACTTCATCTACTTTACAAACTACATCACCTGTTACTTCTTCATTTAATACGTGATACGTTTCCCCATTATACTTATAAACTTCTTCAACTAAGATGTTATTAATTGTACCTCTATCAGATGGTTGTCCTCCTGCGGCTGCATAAAAACAAGTATTGTCTAAACTAACCAAATACTTACCATCTTTCTCAGCACAAGTTTCCACTTTACTCTTTAATTCAGTTATTCCTCTTATAAACATAGACTCACCCCTAATGTAATTTCATCAATTATAGCATAGAATCCAAAACATAAAAAAAAGGGGAAGAGTCATCTTCTCCTTCAAAATACACATATATTAATATGAAATATTATTCTCTCCAACCTCAAACTCAGCTGAACCTTGCTCAATATAATACTGGTACTTAATTAAATCATCCTCTGAACTAGTCGAAACTGTGACCGTATTCTTCTGTATATTAATGCCAACCGCCCAAATAGAACCATCCAAGTTACTATTCCAAATAGCGTCCTTAATCCCAATCAACTCAGTTTCAGAGAACTCAACTAATTCAGTCGAAAGGACTGGATAACCAGTGTGGTTGTTTATTCCCTCAATAACCTCTAATGGTAATCCATCCGTGTAACAGACTACAATTGCATCATCTCCATAATAAATCCCACCAAAGTGATTATTATAGTTTTGATACAAGTCTTGAATCACCTCAACATCATACTTTTTAATCACTTCATTCTCTATAGGAGCTGCTTCCTTTGCACATCCTGTAAGTAAGAATATTACTAATATTATCTTCTTCATAATTCCTCCATCTAGCTTAAAGTAATAGTTCTTAATAATCATATCAACTATATAAGACAAATAAAACCCCTACTAACTACTGAGAAACATTAGTTGTAGTACTCATTTGTCTCAGAAAGAACTAAGTAATAATTTATTTTGAGTAAATCCATTCTCTCAAACGTTAACTCATCTATATCAAATACATCTACCCCATAAAAGGGAACTCCATTTATTGTTACCTTTATGGTTTCTGCATAATCGTTTAATCCAAAGTTAGATATAATTTTCTTAACACCTATCTCATTTCCATTCCCATCAAGAATAAAAGACTCTTCCTCTCGAATTATCTCAACAGATAAATCATAGAATGTCATAAAATCTTCGACAACTAATCTTTCATATACAATATCATCTCCGTCACTGGTAATTAGCTTCCTCACTTCCTCATACTCTAGAAAACTCTCATTCCCTTCAATAACAAGAGACGCATCCTCTCCGTTTTCAAACACAAACACATGCTCAACATCATAATCTATCTCAAACAAATTAATCAAATTTAAGTTGTAACCGACTAAGTATGGTACAGCATGTTCACTATAAGAAGCTCCATTATGAATTAATGAATAAAAAGGGTCACTATAGACTGTTATTATACTATTATCAATTGGGGTACTTATTGAAGATTCAGTAGTTACCTTTTCTATATTAATTAGCTTACCTACTTCAAACTCTCTTCCGTCTGGTAACACAATGTACTTGATTGTTTCATACTCTCCCACTTCTAAAACATCATCAATAACTACAAGTGGTTCAACTTCATTACTGCATGCAGACAACAACAATATAAGTATCAAAAATATATTCTTCATAAGATCACCTCTCTTTAATAATATCAAAAAAAAGCCACTTAAAAAGTTACAGTTTTGTTACTATTTCTCCACAAAAAAAGCGAGATTCCCCTCACTTTATCCATTCATGAAATAGTCTAACAAACATTTATGAGCAGTTGAACCCTCTCTAACTGCAGAAACAGCATCTTTAACATTAAACCATTTATAACTATCTACCTCTTCATTATTAATAGATACTTCCTCTTCAGTATCACACACATAACAGAACATTAGCAGTTTCTTTTTCTCATAAAAATAACTTCTAAAGTATTCAATATTTGAGACTCTACATGACACTTCTTCAAGAACTTCTCGATAAACAGTATTTTCCATTGTTTCTCCTAGATCATTGTACCCCGCAATAAGAACGTAATATTCACTTACATAACTTTGTTTAATTAGGCAAACTTGGTCATCTTTTCTCAAGATGATCATCGCAACAGGTTTTGCCGACTCATAATGAATCAACTCACAATTACTACATGAGTACTCTACCTCTGAACTCTTCACTAGTTTCCCTCCACAATCAGTACAATATTTCGTTGTCTCATCCTGCATAATATAATTTCCAGTCCAACATATTCAAGTCGTGATGTTGAAAAACTATAACATCTCCTATGTTTATATTCGAGTAACTAAACCCTGAAACTTTTAAGTAAGTTATATATTCATTACTACTGAGTTTTACTTCAAGATTAGTTTCAGTTGCATTCGTAACTTCACCTATCAAAAGTTCAGGAAATATCATCACTTCTGCTGGCATATTATACTCAGGAATAACCTCTGGAATATACGGAACTTCAACCTCTTTGATTACCTCAACCTCTACTGGTACCTCTATTTCAATATACTCTGTTTGGCTCCAATTAGTCCCAAGTAAAACTCCCAACATAAAAGTAGTTAGTCCTAGAAAAACAACTATAAGCCTTTTTAACATATCGATCCCCCCCCTGCTCTTAAAACATACATTTATTATACCAGTTAAATCACTGGTAAAAAGTTACAAATTTGTTACTATCGTAACGTACAAAAAAACACAGAATTTAATCTGTGTTAAGTTAGTAATGGTCGGGAAGACAGGATTCGAACCTGCGACCCCCTGGTCCCAAACCAGGTGCTCTACCAAGCTGAGCCACTTCCCGATTACCTTGGTGCTTTTTATTAAGTTAGTGCATTAATTGGCGCGCCCAATAGGAGTCGAACCCATAACCTCTTGATCCGTAGTCAAGCACTCTATCCAATTGAGCTATGGGCGCACAAATGGCGGTCCAGACGGGAATTGAACCCGCGATCTTCGGTGTGACAGACCGACATGTTAACCGCTACACCACTGGACC
>PPCM01000894.1_pt1 | contig 17160 bp, 8 predicted proteins | sample 1555541 | NCBI WGS metagenome assembly PPCM01 (sample SAMN05284479, study PRJNA326546) | Marine sediment metagenome, whole genome shotgun sequencing project. | isolation source: marine sediment | place: Germany: Wadden Sea | collected 2012-09-05 | reverse complement strand
CCCTTCAGAGAGGTCAGACGCGACTTCTTTGATGTCGAATTCGATGCAGAGGACAACGCCTTGCCCGACATCCGCGCCGCCATCAACGACATGGATCATGATGCTCTCCCCTCGCTCTTCCAACTGGTCTATCGCACCCTGGTCGCCGTTACGGACCATCCCGACACCATCAGCCCCACTGCTCCCATCGTTGACTGGGCGAACGGGATCGACTGGCTGGACCAGACCCCGCTTTATAGCCTCCCCGAGGTGCTGCGAACCGTCAAGCTGCGGCATGGCGTCCTGCTGTGCGGTCTCATCGCCGGCAAATTCTGCAGATAAGTGTATAAATGATGATATAAGCCAGTGTGCCTTGTCTTGAGGTCCTTATAATCTGAGGTTAACCCATCACGACCCAGTGCTACGACACCCATCCATTATTCTCTCTTTGAGTTTAGATCAGCGCCCCCCGTTCCCTCAACTGTCCCCGGCCGTGAGATCATGAAGCCTTTCCCGTGTCAACATGTTCTCTTGGATCAACCGCGTCCGATACCTGTTAATGTTCTCCCAGTCCGACCGCAACGTCGCCAAATGCCGCTCGTGTTCCTCGGTAAAGCCCGTGTCCTTGCGCTCATACCACTTGCCACGCGGCGGGCGGGTGTGTGCCAGCTCTTCGTGTCTGCCAACATTCATGAGATGCTCCTCCTCCTGCCTTAGCTGGCCCAACACGGCTTCGTAGGTCTCGAACACACGCCTTTGTTTCGTGTCAGGCAGGTTGAGTGCCATATTTGTCGGGTCCATCGCCCAGTCACCTTCAATGCCCAGGCTGGCCTCTATCTTCCGTCGTACGCCTGGTGATATCCCCACCGCGCCTGGCCTGTGCCCCTCGTCCATCCTGAACGTCGATCCCTCGATCGGATCCACCTCTATGGCAGGGTTTGGCTGGGTACCAATCACCCCCGTCGTGGCCATCAAATCTTGGTCACCGTAGTCGCTCTCGGGTCGGGACGGCCCACGTGTGGACGGGTCGCCCTCCATGATGATGTTGGGGTTATCGAGGTTGAGCTTGAACCCCTCCAGGCGACGCTGCCGCTTCGAGAACCTGGTGGGTGCGGCGCGCGTGTGCTCTCCTCCTGCGGTGCGTCCGATGGGGTGCTGCTTCTTCTCCTCGTCTAGGTCCCTTTCTTCGTGAAGGTACGGGTGAATGTATGTGATCGGCTTCTTGTACCTGCTCGGACACGATCCTGGCCTGTCAATTGCCGTCTTTTTGTTGAACTCCGGTGGCCTGGACGTCGGTGCTGGTCTGAAGTACATTGTCCCGCCGTTCTGCTGCTCAATATCACTAAGCTTGGTCTTGAGGTTCCGAATATGCGCCTCCAAGTCCATCAGAGTCTGTTGCTCAAGGTGGTTGTCCTTGTGCTCCATTGACCCGCGCGGAGGCACGCCCTGGTACGACACATCCGTCACCACACTGGAATCGACCGGGGATGAGATGTGCCGACCAACTCGCTTGATGTAGACGCCCTTGGCCTTGCCTGCACCGACCCATGACGCGTCTGACGCCTCGGAGGCAGCGGGCGTGGTCTGTACCACAGGAGGGCGCTTCATGTACTCCGCGGTCTGTCTCAGATGGCCGTCAATGACGGGCGCATAGTCCCGAAAGATCGTCCCGTCTGGCACAACGTTTGTTACCGCTTTCATCTGGGATCCAGTCACACGCTTGGCCTTGTCGCGGAATTTCGTGTTGAACGGGAACGCGGAATTGTCGAAACCCGTTGTGTGATGATGATTGTCGGTGTCCAAGTACCAATTGCCCTCTTCGGGAGCAAATTTCGAGTCACCAATGCCCGTGTGGTAGTCGCTTGGCATTTCCATGCTCGTACCAGCTTCTACCATCGTTATTCACGTAGTTTTTTGGTGCTGTTCTGAGCAAAAGTCGCCTATATATAAGATCGTCGTTGCCGCCATAGCGCCCAAGTATGAATGCACTGCCATGAGATACGAGCCCCCGCTGCAGGCAATCCACATGTACAGACTGACACCTATGATTGTTTACAAAGTTGAGGGTCGACTCATTCTCTGCTGATGATGTCCTTCACGCGGGAATAGACCTTATCAACAGCGAGGAGGAGATCCGAGGTGTCGTCTTCCGAGAGCTCGTCGACGGCGGCCATCATGTCGAGTCTGTCGAGCCAGTGCTTGATCTCGGCCTTTCCAGAGAAGTCGTCGGGCAGAATGTGGACGGTCTGCATGGCGTTGTATGTCTCCTCGATGGGCATGAACAGATCGGTCTTTGAGCGCATGTTCATGTTGAGAATGTCGAGAAGCGTGATAAACTTCTCCGTGACGGTCTGGATGGCGACAATCTGGCTCGTGCCGGCGTTGGACGGCATGGGGACACCAGCATCAATGCGCGCCAGACCAGCGGGGCACTGCATATTGAAATCGTTGGCGAAACGCTTGTGATCGGGGGCAATGGTCGCCACAGACTTCATGACGTTCCTAAACTGCACCAAGAGTTGACGGCAACGATCAATGTAGACTTTCTCCTCCAGGTTGCCGCTGGCAAACGTCCGCTCCAGGTAATCGATACATTTGATGCAAGAAAAAAGGTTTGCAAGCAAATCGTAGTTCTTCTCGTCCGCAGTGGACTTAGTGAGCCGGATCTCTTCACTAAACTCCGGTTGCTGAGGCATATTGTACTGTTGAGGGGCTCCGTTCATGTTCCGTATGTTTCTGCAAAATGATCTCGACCCTCAAGATATCATCTCCCCAAATGCAGCCAACTTAACCACAAGCGCACGAGATACAATCGCCATCCAACATAACAGCAACCTGAACGGCTCTGTTATTTCCGGTCGCATGACACCCACATCTCAATAAAAGAGAGAGCAGTTTATCAACCGATGATATAGTCCATCACGTCCCCGCTGGCCTCCACCTCCACGTCCGCCGCCTCCTCCGGCCTCCATTCACCCCCCTTCACGTCCAGATTGGTCATATCCGGCACGGGGGCCGACGCGATCAGCTCATCGACGTCGAGATCATCCAATAGCTCCCGATGTCCCGTGAACCGTGCCTTAGAGGCCATTCCGCTGTCCACCTTGGCCTTGGACCGTGTGTGTGCGAGCCTGCCGGTCTCCCACCCCCTCTCGCTGCCCCTCTCGCTTCCCTTCTCGCTTCTTTCCTTCCTGATTCGGCCCCGATCATGATCCCGCTTCTTCTCGGTGACCTTCACAGTCCCCCGCCCCCCCAGGACTGCTGGCTTCCTCCCCCAACTCCCAGGGGCCCTCCGCATGACGGCGTGAGGCAGCTCTATGGTCTGGTGGGCAGGACCCCTGGTATCAGGCGCAGCGACGACCACTTCTGGTGCGGCCTCGACGACGGGTGTCTCCGGCACCACCCTCTCCTTCTCCTTCCCCTCCTCCTCTTGCTTCTTCTCCTCTCTCTCCTTCTTTTTCTCCTCGGCGCGCCTCTCCTCCTCGAGGATCGCCTCCTCCTCCTCATACTCCTCATAAGTCTCAACATCCCCATCCTCCCACCGCTGGGGACGGACAAAGTAGTCCACTTGGTCCAGGCTCGAGGCCAGGAAGGCCGCCGTGCGGGCGGTGACCCTACCCTTGTCAGCCGACAAATCCCCCGTCTCGAGATGGCTGAACGTATCTACCTGGGCCGCCAGTTTCCGAATCAACGGTCCGCGGGATTTGATGGTCAGAAGAAGAGATTTGAACTGAGATTCTATAAATGGCTCAGGAATAGATTTCATTCTGGAGACGACGACCGCTACAAAGCCAGCACAGTCGACGTCGTTGTCATCGTGCGCCGATAGGTGGTGAATCATCAACTTGTGGAAGATGGCAGACTGCTCGCTAAATCTGCTCTGCACGACAGCAATCACCGCCGAGGCTACCGCATCTCGCAGTATGAGTCCAGCCTGGCCCTTATCCGATACCGACAACAGGTGTAGCGCGTCCCGCATGTGTCTTTTGAATATGGCGGCGAGGCCCCTGTTCATGACGCGCTGGACCGTGTTCATGAACGCGTTGACGAGGTCCTCTCCAGCCCTGCCTTGTGACATTTCGTGTACGATGTTTGTGGCGTAGTGTAACAGCCACAAGGTCGGTGCCTGGAGCACGCCTGTGGTGAGCACGGCCTCGTAGAACCGAGCTAGAGCGTGTGTTCTGTTCTTTGATAGGAGCGAGGCTATGCGGTACCCAGCGTCGAATGCTAGCGGCCCAAACTCTCTCTTAAGGTGGACGATCCACTCCGATTGGAGCGCTGAGGGGTCAGCCGGAGCGATACGGAGCCGGACCCGGTGGTTATTGGTCTTGGGGGCGGCCAGGGGAAGTATCACCGTGCCCGCTGGATCAGCACGAGCAATATACCGGGTGGACCAATTCCAGAGTCGTGATAACGCGCTATGGAGTTGAATCGAGGCTAGCACGGGTGGGGGATCCGTCTGGCCGAACGTGACCATCAACACCCGGCCCAGCGGCGGTACCCCGACAGCCTGAGACCCGGCCGACAGCCCACCCACCCCGCTCACCGCCGATCGGGGCAGGACCACATACCCTCGAATCGTCGGCGTCGGGCGGGCCAGTTTGATCGCCGTGACCCCCTCAGGCACGTGTATAACATCCTCCACGTGCGTGTGGTGACATATCGCGCCTCGGTACGCCTCTAGTCCTAAACAGTACCGCACCGTGTGGGTTGGGGTCCATGGTGAATCGTCCCCACCGTGGCGCGCCAGGACTTGGAGCTCGACGAAGCCGTCGTCGGGGGCGCGGTATGAGATGCGCTTTCGCTCAGCTTCCACATATTTGATTTCATCAATTGTTTTGACGAGGCTTGCCCGGATTGATTCAATCAGCTCAACCATCCGCGAATTTCCCGCGTCGGTCGAATCTAAGACCTCGGCTAGATTCACCTGCGTCATATCTGACAACTTAGACCCAGTGTCCTGCGCCCAGACGTATTTGAGCGCGTCGTCGTCCAGCACGTCGGCTAAGTTCTCCTCGAGATCGCGTTTGAGTTCCTGCAGCTCGACGAGCCGCTCCTCGACCGCCGCGTTGGTTTTGAGGGTGCAGGTGGGGAGGGTGGCCTCGCCGGCCCCGCTAATAAACCTGACCTGGTCTGCTAGTTGCTGCTCGGTGGCGATAAGTTTCTCGCGCAGTCCGTCGCGTTCAAGAGTGAGTTGGCGGTTCTCAGCAGCCACCCGCTCGATGTGATCGGTGTCATCGCGCGCCGCCTGCAACGTACTGTTCTCAGCCCTTAGTAACTTGGTCTCTGCACGCAGCTCGGTTCGGTCCTTGACTAGCATGTCAACGATGGCACCGTGCTCGGCCTCTGAGGACTGAATCTGTTGCTGGAGACGCTCCTTGTCGGCCTTAGCTGATTTGATCTGGTGTTTGAGATCTTGGATTGTGTCGTCTCGACCGTCGTCTGCCAGTAGAGATTCGAGCCGCAATCTCTGTTCTTCAACCCTCCGTTGGGACAACTTGAGCTCATCCTGCGTGTCTCGGAGTTCCTTAAGGGCGTTCTCGTACTTGCTGGATCTCCGTTCGGCCTCTTCGAACCAAGTCCGCGATATAATGGTCTCGTAGGCAAATTCGACCCCTTCCGGCCGCTGAATCGCTGACAGCGATGCCTGGCGATTGAGAGACGTAAGTGCTGTAAGCCCCGCAGCAGGTGTGCCATCCGTATACAGGCAGGTAAGCAGGATGGACGTGATATCATCCAGAATGTGGGAATGGGACCCAGAAAGCGTCTGAGCGACATCGTGGAGGGTGTTCATGACGTTCACAGTGCGCTCAGGGATCGGCGTATACACACCACACTGATCACTAAGCTGGGCGGCGATCCGCGAGATGTCTCTGGCTGTTAACGAGGGTGTGTGGCGTCGAAATGTGGAAGGGAGTGCAGATCCTTGAGAAATAATGGCACGACCACCCTTGGGAGGTTGTACACGAATGCGTCCCTGTACCATTGGCGCGCTGTTTTGTCTTTCTAGTGAGTTCATAGGTTTTTTTCGGTTTTCGCATATAAAAAGGTTTGTACAATGCCTGTGCATAAACGCAGGCTGGTACCAATACGTCTGTAGGATGATGTAAATTGGGACATCATTTATGCTTCTTCAAATTGGAGCTTCTCAAAAGAAAACCCGACAAAAATGCAGAAGATCGTGGCGTCCTACACAATTAGCCTTGGCCACGGGATAACCTTGCGCAAAGGCAGCATGACAGTTGGGAAATGTTTGTATCTCTTGCCTCCCTCACCCAGTTTTCGATGATTCACTTGCTCTGGCAGTCGTTGACGGCACACAGGTTGTGATTCATGACCCCTTCTCGACTACAATGTCTGGAACGTCCATAACCACCTTCAACCTGCCCCAATCATGCTCTCTCATCCAACCGGCCCGCGTTGAAGACAACGACATTCTTTTCCTGGCCTCACAATCCTCCCTTATGGGCTACGACCCCAAAAACAACAAGCAGGTCTTCACTACCGACGTCTCTGAGGGTTGCCTCTCGCTGGCCGCCACAGCAGCCCGCGATTCCGTCATGGTTGGTGGCTCATACATCCTTCAAGCCTACACTCCCGCAGGCGAGCAGTTCATGTGGACAGTCGCCAGTGATGACGTTATCACACTCGAAACTATCTCAGACGACGCGTCTGTGCCCCTGGTCCTCGTCGCTGCGGCAGACTACACGTTGAAGCTTTATCGAGACATCGACCTCATCCAGGACATCGCGTTGCCTCAGATGCCAGTAGATATGGCACCCATAGGGTCCGGAATGGTCGCGTTGGCACTGGAATCCGGCATTGTGCAGCTCATCAGCGTCCCCAGTGGTGATCTTCTCTGGGAATCACAACTTTCGGGCGACATTGCTTCCGTCATTGGTTTTAACCTTCAAGGAGGCGCCGTCGACCACGTAGTTGCCGGAAAACGCGACGGCACACTCGCCTTACTGGACATCAACGACGGGAAGCAGCTAACTGTCTACGAGACGGGCCAGGACGCCGACCTGGTGGACATGATGGTAGCTGACTACAGGAAGTCAGGGAAGGAGATCCTGGCCGGGTTCGCGGACGGAACGGTCATCGGGATTCCACCACAGGAGTCGGCAGTCAAATCTACGGATGAATCTGACGAGTTGGCGGCACTTATTGATCAACAACACGCGCTTCAGCAATCCATCTCCTCGATGCAGAAGACAACGACAATCAGCCGCGACGTAGACCGTGTTTCCGACCTCCTCAAGAACCCTGAGCCCGTCACAGTCAATCTGACCAACGACTCTGATGGAGTTGAGTTGGTGGTTACCCCGAACGTCCCGGGGACGGATATTCTGAGCGTATCTATCAGCAGCACCGCCAAGATGCCGGGGCCCAGCGTTTATGTGCCCCGGCAGGCGGCCGGGGGTAACGGGTTGGGTGGGGTGGGTGCCCCTGTTCGTATTCCAATCCCTGTTCAAAACTGCACTCTGACTGTGATAACGAATGTTGCCCCCCGCAACGGCAGCCTATCTGTGCGTTCAACATCATCGATCAAGGTTCCCGGCCTTCCATCAGCCCGCCCCGCACCCGCCTCACAGACTGCGAATCTCTCCCGGATGGCCCCAGGCGCGACCATTACGTACCCCACCGTGGCCCAGCCCGCGGACATGGCGAGGCTTCTCGGGAACCTCCTCCTACCTGTAGATGTGTCCGTGGCGGGCATCAGGGCCTTCACCGACGTCAACGGGGTGCAAATGGCAGCGCTGCGTATGGGCGACGATCACGTGATCATTCAGCTCCATTCCACTAAGATTGTCTTCGCGTTGAGCTCATTCACGCCCCTTTTGATCCGAACCGTTTCATCAATCACGTCTGCTAGAATGCTCGGGGTGCCCGTCATCGCGCTCGACGCCTCGTCAAGGGAACAGATGGTGGCGTTGATAGATGATGTCAAGAGCCTACAGAGTCGGCGAAACCAGCTGATAGCGGACGCTGCCGAGTCTGCCGGGTCTCTTAAAGCTGTTAGCGTGCTTGCTGAGGATGCCTTACTGACCAAGGATTTTACCTCACTGGCCAACAGGCATTTCGAGATCCGGACGGAGCAGCGGAACCTGCTCGCGGTGCATGGTGTCCGGTCGGGCCATCACTCACTTTTGGTCGCGCGACTGAAGGCTGTGAATGATGTTATTCAGGCGGTGCTGACAATCCATGCCGGTGATGAGCAGGTGCGTGTCACCAAGGCGCTGCGGGGTGGCCTTGCCCGTGTGGATGGCGCGGCGTTCGTTGCTGCGATAGAGAGTGGGTGAGCGTCTTGATTTTGTAATTCAGATAAACGCCGCTGATTTTTACACTTGTATACGGCGACTAGATGGGGATCGGGAAAAACGACGAGATGAAGATGATGTGCAGGGCCTGGAACAACAGCCCCCAGTGGTTCAGGATAAGAATCGTGCTGATAAATGTGACCACATGCACAATAAGGACGATTGGTACGAAAAACAGGTAGAAAACGTTCTTGATCTTGTGTTGGAAAATCCACTGGCCAAGAATGGCACCCCATGGACATGGTAACGTGCTAGCTATGAGGAATTTGTGTCCTAGGCGGAACGGTGACCGTTTCCATTCCTTCTTCCTCGCTTGGAAGGCGTCAATCATCCAAATGAGGAACGTTGTAATGTTCGTTATGAGTACAAATAGAATTAGCGAAAGACCTATCAACATTCGCGGAGAGCTTTTTTTGACAAAGGATCTTGAGATGGACAGGTTCGATTTACAATCGATTTATATGCAGGGTAAACTGCGAGAACTGTGCGCCTAGAGGCTGTTTGGAGGAATGTGCCACTGGTTAGCGATCGACGTGGCAAGTATCATCGCTTCTTGTCGCCTCAGACCATTGCGTGACCCGTGACGGGGGTGCGTCGCCGGCAATGAGGTCAACCCCGGCTGGGATGTACTGCAATCTTCCCCAGCTCAATGGGTGATCCACCCACTGCCGGGAATTGGGGTGGGGGTGGTGGTATTATCGGCGTGGCCCAGTCTAAGTTGACCACACAAATTGTCTCCACAAGCGAGCCATCCAGAGCTCGTTCTGAAGAACGATCTAGAAGACGCCCTGACCCAGTCTGTCTCAGTCAAGCTCGCCAATCCTTTCCCATGCAACGCAACCCACGATTGTTCAATCCCCCATCGGCCAAGAGCCCTGATTAACGTCGAATGGGGTCCAACGTGATACACGGTCAAGCCTCGATCGGTAACCATTATTTATTGTATCATACACAACATGCACCTCCCTCAGCCGTGAATTTGGTCGAGCAGGACCTGGATACGGCTGTCCTTGAGCCGTACCAGCTGCTGCTGCCGCTCAATCTTCTCCTCGAGCAGCCTGGCCCCCTCCTTCAATTCCTCGAGCTCCCTGTCGCGGTCCTCGAGAGACATCCGCGGGGCCTCGGACCGTGCCATTGACTGAACCTGTGAGGCAGCCTGGGGTGGGGTCGGCTCGACGTCGTGGTAGGGTTGGGTCGGGTGGGTCCTGTACCCGTCTTGGGCCGACTCGCCGTAGTCTGTACTGGGGTGGTGGTGGTGAGGCGCCTCGATATCTCTGGACCGGGACCGGGCGGACTGGCGGCGCTCTGACTGGGCCTGATAGACGTCGATGGCGTCCCGGAGGCGGATCAGGAACTTCTCGATTGCGCCGGGCTTGATGCCGACAATGTCAGCGACCTCCTCCTTTGACATGTGAAGTTTTAGCTTCTTGAAAACTTTCTGTTGGAGCGTGCTCCAATTGTACGATTTCTTGGCGACCGAGCTTGCAGAAGGGTAGTTGTGGATCTGAACACCAAGGTTTGGCAGGCTGTAGTGGATACACTGTGCCACAAACGTCCCATCGGCGAAATCACGGGCGATCGACCCATGCCGGGGGCCGGTGAGCTCTATCTCATCCACCCACTGGGTAAAGGGACGTGAAATGGTAACATACTTGATATAAGGCCATCAGCTCGTCCTCTGGAATGTGTTCCATCGTGTTGTCGACAGTTTTTTGACTTCTAACACTGTAAACAGTACCCCTCCCTTCCGCCGCAGATGACCTATACAATGAGTTACAGGCGTTAAGCTCCTTCCCTGCTTCCCTTTCCGTCCCCCTCGCCACGGCTTGTCTTGGCACTGCCCTTTTAAACAGTACAACAATAAGCTCGAGCAGTTCACACATATAGCAACACTTTATCTCAACGCAGGCGACCCTCCAAAGGCCTGCCCGTGCCCGTGCCCCTCAGTCGCGGCGTGCCCGCTTCCCCTTCCCGCCCAACACGACCTTATTGGTCTCGCTGGCCGTCGTCATCGAGTTATAGCTCTCGGCGCGTGCCTCAGGCTCCGGGTTAACGTTCACGATCATCAACGCCCGCCCGTTGGCACTGCTGAGTGCCGGCATCAACACCTTAGTCAACATAGCGTCTCTGAATGGAGCCCTGCCGCCCGCCTTGAGCTCCTGAAGCACCTTGTGAAGCGTCGACAGCGACTTGTTGATATCAGTGGCCTCCTTGAACTGCTTACTGTTCTGGTCAGCGCCCGACGCCTTAACCCGCTCTGACCCGGCCAGATCGACCAGATAGAGCAGGCCAGGCTTGGTGAGGGGACCGGCGCCGGCATCCGTCCGGGTAAACATGATCCGGGTAACCATGTGACTCCGACTCGACTCGTCGTTAAGTTGAGTCGAGCTGGTCACCCGCCGGCTCGAGGCCGTGTCTATAAACCTCTGTATATCATCAGGCTCGGCGATGGTTTGGGTGGAGAGCCCCGAGACGTTATCCCATCCGACGTCGCCTCTCATCTGCACGGCGAGGGAGGTCGACCCGGCATCGGTGCCTGGCGCGGGCGATTTCAGTAAATCTTGGAGCTTATCGTTATAAATCTGGAGGCATGCGGCCTGAATGTTGAACGTGACGCCGTGCCTTGCCATGTCTTCGCAGTAGGCGAAGATGGTCTCGATGGCGCGCGGGATGATGCCACGATGGGCACCCTTGGCACCGTTCATGGTGAACGTCTTTCCTGACGACGTCTGGCCGTATGCGAAGATACACACCTGGTTTCCGTCGAGCGCTGTCTGCACCAGGGGTTCCACCTCGTGGAATACGGCGTCCTGGCTCGCCGATGGCGGGAAAACGTGGTCAAACTCAAACTCGCTCGACGTTACGCGGGTCTGGCCGGTGACGTCAGCTCTTTCCCGGTCAAGACACACCCGCGTCTCCCCGAGGTCGCCTGTTCTGTGAGGGAAGGAGTAGTGAGGTGGGGCGAGGTCTGGGGTGGGGCCAGAAAGGAGGGGGCGGACGCGACAGAAGACGCGGATGGACCCACGCAGCTCGAGGATCGTGTTGAGCATCGCACGACGGATATCGTCCTTCGTTTTGAGCTCCGACATCAGCTCGGCTTCGTGAGCGACGATCCCGGACAGTTTGGCGTTGTACTCGGCGTCCTGGTTGTCGTAGCGTTTCTGGAGGTCCTCAAACTGGGCCTTGAGTGCCGCATACTCCTTGATGATGGCCATATCATCCGTCATCGTGCCGTGGTCCTTGCCAGGCTCCTTTTCGGGCATCTGCTCGAGATAGGCAGTGCGAATCACCGGCTTGTTGTTCTCCACAACAGACTGAACGGGCTTGGGGGCAGGCTTCGAGCCAGGCTTGCGCACACTGACCCTCCTACCAGCGTTTCCGGAAATGACCGTCAAATTCTTGATACCGCCGTTGTTAGCCGTCGTGCAGGTAGAGACATTGGTCTGGAGCATCGTAAGCCGAGGCTTCTTGCTCGTACCATCCGCTTCGGAGGTCCGGCCACGTGCTTTCCGCTTTCCGGTCATTTTCTGGGAAATTTCGTGATTTACAGATCAACCGTTGTTTATTATTACAGTGGTTCAGAGAGTGTTCAAATCGTTTATGATGTATACATCAGCAGAATTGTTTCCCTTGAACACCTTACAATGAAAAAATATCAGTTCCCAAAATGCGAAGCCACAGGCTATAGTTTGGTCTATCGAAGAATGTAGCACGGGTTTTACGCGTAGTCAAATGTGCAAACTTTAATGCCGGCGAGAGGTTGCATGTCACGAATGAAATTCGAAAACCGATGAAAGAACGCCATCCGCGGGTGTATCAGACGATACACCACATCACTTTCTTTCTCCCACTCTACGGCATGCTGATTTTCTTCTCATTCTTTGCCGTCGAGCTCATCTTCCTCTCATTGCTCCGCTCCTGGCTCCCACTTATTATTTTCCTCATAGTGGGCCTCGTGATTGCTCCTTTTCTCATCGCCTTTCTCTTTCTTGTTCGATACCTCCTCCTTCGGTTGTTTGGCAAGCCCCACACCTATGCCCTTTTGAAGCGATTTGGGCGACCAATCGCCATCCATCTGAGTCAATCGAACGTTAAAACCCCAGAAGCATACATCCCCCGGCCTGATCTGACGGAGGCACTCGTCTCCGCCATTGTGAGTGACGACCTCAAGCCTATTTCCCTCGTGGGCCCCCCGGGCGCCGGGCTAACAACAGAGATGCGCCTTGCCGCCAAGCACGCTGTCGCTCACTACTCCCACGTGATGTTTATTGATTTTTCTGACGGTGTCCGAGCGGCTTATTCCAAGGCCCTGCTCGAACTTGATGGGGTCTTGGGCACCAAGTCACATCGCACCAACCAAGGGAGCATGGCAGAGCTATTCACGGCAACACTGTCAGCGTGTGTGGCTCAGAAGGCGGCGTCAATTCGTAACACTCATCTGCACGCGGTGCCGATTCACCATCACCGGGCACTGGTGGTCCTGGATTGGGTGGAAGATGTGGCAGATATCAAAATGCTTCTAGAGTGCTCCGATTTGTTCAAATGTGTCATATTGTCACACACTCACCTCGCGGTCGATTCAATACCTGTCCTAACAACGCTCTACCCAATCGACCCGACTGACGGACCGAACAGCAACGACTACGACTCCCGCCTCACATGGTGCTCGACGATTCCCTACATTTACCGCCTCGCCAAGGCCCACGTCAACATTGACGCCCAATCACCCGTCGAACTGCTCCAGGAACTTTATGATGAGGCCGGTGACAACGAGAAGCGCGTGTACGGCATCCTGACGGCCATGCAGGAGGTGTCTGTGTCCATCCTCGGCGACGCGCTGGGGATGTCGGGCGGTGAAGTGCTGAACATCCTAGTCAAGTTGGATTGGATTGGGTTGTTGGACGGGTCGCCGGGGATGTCAATAAGGCTTGGTGATCACGTCAGAGCGCAGCGGCACTACGCCATCAAGCCTCGGGCCGACCCGCCTGGGCTACCGCCGGCCTACCTAGTGCTCAACTTCCACCACCAGCACTGCGGAGTCGATTTTGACTCGGTGCCCGTCACAGTCGACCAATCCTTGTTCGATGTTGCTCCATTATACCACGAGACTCAGCGTGTGCAGCTGTTCACGTCAGCATCGTACCTCATTGCTGCCGAGCGCCGAATCGGAATCGCGGCGCTGATTCGGCAAATCTCAGATGTGGTGACCGACGAAGACCAAGATGATCGTCTTGATGCCCTAAGGCTCGTCCGTCATGCGTTAATCGCCGTGCAGACGGCCAATCCCCACGGTCTCACGCCCAAAAGATTCGTCACCGGCTTGATGCTCCATCTTCCACACCATGAAGATCTCCTAGATTGTCACCGCACATTGCGGGCAGCCATATCCGATGAATCTAGTCTTGTCGCGCTGTCCCACGCGTCAGATCTCCTTCATGACCGCTCACCGACCATTGTCCACGCTGTCACCATCCCCATCCAGAACCACGCCACCCTCGACAGCCACGTCTTGCTCGCCACTGACTCTGGAGATCTGCTACTTCTGAGTCTAACCGAGTCTGGATCTGGGGAGTATCTGTCGGCTCCAAAATTCATCGGGTCGATTCCTGGGCGAATTGTTGGAATCAGAACGTCGCTTCAAGCCAAGACATCCGAGTGCTTGATCTCGACCGCCATCACAGACAATTTATATGTGACGTATCTTGTCTCGATCACTTCTGGTGGAATAACAATCCATAATGCCATCAAATCTTCCCCGATTGACGATGTCGCCGTGACGATTGTGAACACCCACTGCATCCTATCCATCCTATGTTCTAAAGGTGCCTGGGTCTTCTGGCTTAAAGAGGCAAGCTGCGGCTGCTGGCACATCACTGGCGACACGTTTATTCCCCACCCAGCCCGCCGCCACCGCCCCAACCACGCCGAGTGTGTAGCTTGTGCCATTGACACCGCCCATGCACACGGCGAGGGTATGGTCACCATCAGCTACGGGCGGAAGATCCGGGTCGTGCGGTGTCGCAGAGCATCGAGTGGGAAACTAGTCGCCCACACGTGCTGTGATTTGGATACCGAAAGCACGGCCGTTCATACGATTTATATTGTCAGATTGCACACTGACAAGCCCATCTTCAACGTTGTTGCCGTTTCAGAAGACGGGAGCGGACCCATCATCGTGACATTCCAGGGAATCGAGCTTCTCAAGGGGCGCCCATGGCTGCTGAGAACTCTACTACACCATAGAATGATCGTGTTCAGCAGCAAGTGGCAGCAAGACCGTATCCTAGATCCTATGACCGAATCTTCAGTACTCCATACTTCCACGAATCTGATTGCCCCGCGCATCTTCTCATCAGAACCCACAGTCTCTCAACAGCTGACCAACGGTGACCAGTGCATCGTCACGCTCCATGACGATGGCTTCACAGCCCATGTGGCCGACGCTGACCACTGGCGCGATGTCAAGCGCCTTCAGAACGTTGCATATGAAGCCTATGATCGGCCGCTGTCGAGGGTCATTGGCATCATCTCGGATTTATCTGCTGTTGTGTTTATCGGTCCAGATTTACCTGAAACTGAGCTGACGGCCGCCGGTGTGGCAATGTATCGCTCCCGCCGTTGTGTGACCGCTGTGACCGAGTATGGGGTCATCTGGACCGCCGACTTGCCCGTCCACCTATCCTCTTCCATATCCACCTGGGCCGGTCTCCTCGCCGGTCATTTCACGGTTCTTGCCTGGGACAGCCACTCAGTGTTCTCGTGTTCCACCACCCTTCCCGCCCCGACCCAACCCGTCACGTGGTCCGTGCTGGCGGAGAGATCGGCCCTCGTCATTCGCGATGGGGTGCCACATCTTATCCAGCTAATGCCTAGCCCGGACGGGATAAAGCTACACCTCGCCACCGTGGGGTGCGTTGCGGCCATATGTGCACCAAGATACGATCGGGTGGTCCAACTACTGGAGAATACCGTTACTGGCATCGAGATTATGGTCTGTGGGGAACACTCAGCGCTTAAGACTTCAGAAACTGTCAGAATCATCACACACGACCAAGACGATTTGATCGATATTCCTCTGATTGGTGAAATCATCAAGTTTTCATCAGACTGGGTTGTGTATCGCACCCCAAGGGGACACATTAAAGGCGTTAACGTCAACGATCAGAGCGAAACTAAGATCGACTGCGATACGGTCATTGCCCTGGGTTCGGGACCGGATCTGAGTCTCATTGCCACACATTCAGACGGCGTCTTCCACATTCATCCCAAGGAAGCGGATGTGAAGCTCTTTGATGCAGCTCCATCAGCGTTTGATCAGCTCAAGAATCTCCTCTATATATACATCCGAGATACGATTTGGGCTGTAGATATGGACACTGATGAGGTCAAATCTCTGATTGAGGTTGGTGAATATCGCGAGCTATCAATCATTGCCCATCCCGTCGGCCGTTACCTTGCTGTGGGGACCCCCGATGGTGTGTTTATGTTGGACCTGGCTGGGTCAGGGGATGTGGCTGATGGAGGGGAGATCCCGACGGTGGATTCGCCGTTCAGTCCGTTCTGTGGGACGCCAAAGCGTGTTGTGGGTTGATGAGCTGTTGCCGCCGTGATCTGACGTACCAGCGCTATAAATGATTAAAACGATCTCAGATAGCAACATTCCCCAGGTTCTCACCCTCTCCTGAATGACCTACCTGGGCCTATCATAAAGTTGGTCATCAGCTGGGAGTAGATAATCTTGCTGAATGACGGGGCGTGGGTCGGCGGATAAGTATGACACGACACGAAAATGTTTTCTCCCGCGTCGCCCTTATTAATGGGAAGACTACCCCCGGATGAAAACCGCTCCTGGCATTTACTGAGTTCTTGTATGAGAGGCTACCGCCTTGAATTCGACGGATAATGCATGCGTCATCAACCCAATAAATGCACACTATGCAACGGCTTTGTCGCCCTGGTCATGTTTTAACACCTGTTCAGCTGGCACCCTCGCCAACTCACCTCTGCCACTCCACCCAGCTTTGGTCTGACGAACCACAGAGGGAAGCCTGATTCCCACTTTTATAAACCACGAAGTTATAATGTCTTATAAAAACGAGACTTGAAAGACAACTCACTTCTATGGCCGCTCTTGCCTTTGACAGCCGGGGTGAACGCCTGGCCTGTTCAGAATCTAGCGGCATAATCAAGATATTACGTGTTACAGACTCCGAGGACTCTTTGCTGCAGGAGATCCAGGTTCATGACGGCACTGTGACGGATGTGAGCTTCTCTCACCCCCGTACTGGGAATTTCCTGGCTAGCTGTGGTGAGGATGGCCGTGTGGTCATCATGGAGGAGAAATTCACTGCTGAATTCACCCCAGTCCACACGATTGACGCCACCAAACCCTTCAGCTGCACACAGTTCGCCCCCGACGCGCACGGACCCATTCTTGCTAGTGGGTGCTATGACGGGCACGTCCATGTGACGACTCTTACAGCTGGTCGGTGGACCACGACGTCCGTCCCCGTGTTTGACGGTGCGGAGGTCACTGCACTGTCCTGGGGCCCGACTGGTACAAAGTTTGACGGCGAGGGGGCCACGACACACATGCACATGGTTGTCGCCGGCTTTGAGCAGGAGCTCGTTGCTCTCCGGTCGACCGATGGTACGGCCTGGGAGCGCGCGGGCACCATCCCCGCCTCCCCGTCATCCAGAGTCGCCCACGTGTCGTCCATCGCCTGGGCACCTAGCCTGGGGTCTGCCTCGGCCCGGGTCGCCATCTGTGGCGGGGGGCGGGTGTCTGTGGCGACTGCCAGTCAGCCCATTGAGGCCTGGACGATGGAGGAGGTCCAAGGTGTGGAGACGGGGGAGACGG
>PPCM01000893.1_pt1 | contig 17164 bp, 13 predicted proteins | sample 1555541 | NCBI WGS metagenome assembly PPCM01 (sample SAMN05284479, study PRJNA326546) | Marine sediment metagenome, whole genome shotgun sequencing project. | isolation source: marine sediment | place: Germany: Wadden Sea | collected 2012-09-05 | reverse complement strand
AGCGTGAACGAAGGTAGCGGGAAGGGGGGGAGTTTGGGTAAAAGTTTTAAAATGCGAATTCTTCCGGGAATATGCAATATGAGCGCTTTGATGAAGGGTTTTCTCAAAATATACGGGTGCTTGTTCCTGCTTCTCCTTACCGCCTCCTGCCGGGAGACGGGGGACCTGAAGCAGGATCGATGGAAGCGCGCGGAAAAATCCATGGGGGATATTGTCGTCGGTGTTGCCGCTCCCTGGGAATGGCTTTCCGACAAGGCCCTGTACAGGCAGGGCATCCATCTGGCGGCAACGGAGATCAACGAGGGCGGGGGCGTTCTGGACAGGAGACTCCTCCTTGTTTACCGGGACGACCGTTCGTCCGTGGACCGGGGACGGATCATCGCCCAGGATTTCGCGGAAAACCTCGATATGACGGCCGTCATCGGGCATTTCAACTCCGATATCTCGGTGTCCGCAGCGGTCATGTATCAATACCATGGGCTCCTGATGCTCTCTCCCGCATCCACCGCTCCCGAGCTCACCGGTAAAGATGGATACGACCTGATCTTCCGAAACATCCCCACGGACAGAAACATGGCAGCGGGACTGGCGGAAGCGTGCGGGAAAAAAGGGCTGAAGCGGATCATGATCTACGGGCTCAACAGCAAATGGGGCATCAGCCTGGCCAATGCGTTTGAATACAGGGCCGAGGAACTGGGGATCAATATCGTGGATTATCGCTCCTTTGATTTCACCGGCGACGCCTATTACTTTGCCGCCGACATTGCCCAGTGGCGAGACCTGTACCGGTTCGACGGGATCTTTCTCGCCTGTTCCGTTTCCGAGGGGAGTGAATTCATAAGGGAGGCCAGGAGGCTGGGGATAAGGCAGCCCATCGTCGGAGGCGGCGGGCTCGATTCCCCCCTTCTCCTGGAAAAGGCGGGGGAGCATGCCCGGGGCACGGTGGTGGGCAGTTATTTTCATCCGGATATGCCGGGGAAGGTCGCCCGGGGATTTGTCCGAAGGTTCAGGGAAAAATACGGCGTGTTGCCGGATGCCTGGGCCGCCCAGGGATACGATGCCGTTAAACTCCTTGCCGCCGCCATGGAAAAGGCGGATTCCGCTGTGCCACCGAGGGTCGCCGATGCCCTGCGGGGGATGAGGCGGTGGCCGGGGGTGACGGGTATTCACAACTTCAACGGGCACGGCGATGTGGTGGACAAATCGATCGTGCTGAAAAAGGTAGAGGAAGGCGGCTTTGTCTATGTTGAAAATGAGTAAGCGAAACATCAGGCGCTTTCCCCGCCTTCAAGTCGTCGCGGTGGTTCTTTTACTGCTCTGCCGGGTGCCCTGCCCGGGGCTGTCCCGCGCCGAGGGCTTTCCCCCGGATATCAAGAGAATAATGGACCGGGGAAAACTCATCGTCGCCATGTACTACAAGGACATTCCGCCGTTTTTCATGCACTCCTCCAGGAAGGATGCCCCCGCCCGGCACGTGGGAACGGCCTCCCCCTTTATTCCGGGGGAGTACTTTTACGGGGTTGACGTGAAGATCGCCCTGGAGATGGCCCAAAGGCTCGGCGTTCCCTGTGAGTTCCACCGTGAATCCAGGGATTTTGGCGAGATCGTGGAGGCTGTCGAAGACCATCGCGCGGATGTGGCCGTTACCCTCATGAGCAGGACCCTGGAACGTTCCACAAGGGTTCTCTTCAGCCGCCCCTACGTGGTGCTGCACCACGGCTTGCTGTTGAACCGTGTTGCGCTGACAAAATATGAGAAGGGGACCCCGCTGAAGGATTTTATAAACACCCCCCGGATGAAGATCGGCGTGAAATCCGGAATCGCGTGGTCTCAATTTCTGCGCCGCTATTTTCCAAAAGCCTCGATCACTTCCTATCCCACATGGGACGGGGTTGTGGATGCGGTGCGAAAGGGCACGGTCATGGCCGCATATGCGGATGAGCTGGAGATAAAGAAGCTGACCGTCTCGAAACCGGCGGTCGCCGTGGAGCTCAAGACCGTGATTATCGAGGATATCCGGGACCCCATCGCAATGGCGGTGGCCTGGGACAGCCCCCATCTGCTCCAGTGGATCAACACATACCTGGAACAGGAAAAGGTGACCATGACCGTGGACGATATCCTCAATGAAAACCTCGACAGCGTGAAAGGGCCGGCTTCGCGGGAATTCACGGAGCAGGGGGGAGAAAATGAGTAATCCTTTAAAGAAGATTGTCGGGTGCGGCGTTTATCTTCGAACCCCCGGGGCGGTTTTCATCGGCATCGCGGCGGGAGTTCTGATCGGTATCTTCAATAAACCCCTTGCCCGGGGGATTGAGCCCGGCGGGACCATTTTCCTCTCCCTGCTCCAGATGTGCGTATTGCCCATCATGTTCGCCGCCGTGGCATCCAGCCTTGCCAACCTGCTCCTGTCCGAAGGGGTTGCCCGGAATCTCCGGCGTATTCTTGGGGTTTTCTGCATGGTGATGTTTCTCTCGGCGGGGTTCGGCGCGCTGCTGGGAGTGGTCGGGCAACCCGGCTCCCGAATCGACGGAAGCGACCGAAACGTCATGGGAAGAATACTGGCCGAGTCGTCTGCGGGGCTCGGCGCCGGGTCGGGCGGGGCGTTTGCACCGGACGCGCTGGTGAAACTGTCCGAACCCCTTCAGGAGCAAACAGTTTCGAGGCCCGACTTCCTGAACTTTGTCGCGCACCTTATTCCCACCAATATTTTTTCCTCGTTAAGCCGGGGGGAGAATATGCGGATCCTGATCTTTGCCGTTGTCTTCGGTATCTCCCTTGCCTCGATTCCGCCCGGCCATTCGGAAAATATCATCCAGGGGATGAGCGGCATTTTCAAGGCGTTCGAAAATGTCATTTCATGGGTCATGTACCTGCTGCCGTTCGGGCTCTGCTCGCTTCTGGCCGGGCAGATCGCGCGGACGGGGTTTGAGCTCGTGCTCTCCATGGGGTTTTTCACGGCCCTCATCTACCTGAGCGGCCTTGCCCTCATCGTTTTCAATACCCTGGTGATTCAGGGCATGTCCGGGGGGACGCTTGGGGAGGTCCTTTCGGCGCTGCGGCAAACCATGATCATCTCCTTTGGCACGCGAAACAGTTTCGCGGCAATGCCGGCCGCCCTGGAAGCCATGAGCGGCGATCTTTCCATGGACAGGCAGACATGCAAGCTGGTCATTCCCCTCGGTATCACCATGTGCCGGTTCGGCACGGTCATGGCGTTTGCCCTGATTTCCATCTTCTTTGCCCAGCTGTACAACGTCGTGTTGACGCCCCTTGATTATGTCGTCATCATTTCGGGCTCCGCGGCGGCAGGGGTTGCCTCGGCGGGAATGCCCGGGATTGTCGCCCTTTCCATGCTGTCGATGGTTTTCACGCCCCTGGGGCTGCCCCTGGAAGCGGCCATCACTCTGATGCTGGCCATCGATCCCATCATCGACCCCATCATGACACTGGTGAATGTCCATACCAACTGCGCGGCAACCGCAGTTATCGCAAATCCGTCCATCCGGACAACGGGAGAAGGAATATGAGATCACGGGATACGCTTTCAAGGGATGCGGCCGGGGCGGGGGTATCGGCCTGGGTCGCGGGACATCACGGCCAAATCCAGGCGTTTAGAAAAGCCCTTGCGGAGGAGCCGGATTACATAAAACAAAAAGCCGTGCGAAGGGGGTTTTTCGAGGCGCATTTTGAGTTGAAGAGGTGCAGGCTCTCCATTGTCAATCAACCGAGGAACGCCTTACGGGAAGAAAAGCGGGTGCAGGGACAGATCGATGATTTTATCCACGGAACCATCGGGCTGCCCCAGGGGGACCTGTCCCTGGACATTATCGAGGCGGGGCATGTGGAAACAACCTATGTCGGGATCAAAAAAAGCGGCGATATCGCGGGCGTTTTCACGGGATGGCCCCAGCGTGATGCCGGCACCGGCGAGGCGGTTTTCTATGCCTACCTTTGCGCAAGCCATCCGGGATTGTCGGGGCTGGCCGTGGGAACCCGGCTCCATGAGCATTTTTTTGAGGAAAACGAAACAAGGAAAGTGGGCGGAAAGCCCTATTATTCAAAGTTTATCGGCGCGGTAAACCCCTTTGGGCGGGAGGCGTTTTTCCATATCCATAAGCTGGGCGCCGTGTGCAACGGCGTGATCGAGAGAAACCCCGGGATCTCCGGCAAATTTCCATATTACGGCGGCATTACCCCCCATCGCCTGATACTGGAATTCACCGCAAGGCACCAGGAAACCGCGATTGAAAGGAGGCGGAAGCACGGCGCACCCGGTTCCTATACGCCGAAGGCGTATGCGGCCCCAAAGGAATGGAACGTCATGGTTCCGGGGGATAGCATCCCGGATTTCCGGCAAAGGCTTTCCCTTTTGGGGCAGGACGACACCCTTGTGCTGTGTATTTCAAGTGTTGGCGAAAAATTCAACCGTTTGGGTATGGGGGAGGGGGAAAGAGGGGAACTGGAGAGGGAGTCGTGCCTGTTTTACGACCATTGCATCGTTTTGTTTGAAAAGGGATACCGGATCGTTGATTGCCGACTCGAAAGAAAAGGGGAGAATATGGGGCTTGGGTATGTGTTTCATCGGTGTTGAAAAAAGGGCATTGGGTAAATACCGCTCACGGTGTATTGGATGCCGGCCCCATCCCCGGGAATGATCGGAACTGCCTGGAATTCGGCTGGGGGTGCAATAAGGCGGAAAGGAAAGGCCGGGAGGGGCATGTCCGGTTGCCCATTAATGGATTTCCGAACGGAGAGGTGAAAAAGCATGTGGGAAAAAGCGGAAAAAATACTCAAAATGATAAAAGAGACCGAAGACGGCAAAGAGGAGTTCTTACTGGCGATGGCGGAAAAAAAAATGGCGTCGTTTTATAGAAAGCATGGATTGGATCTGCCTCCGGAGGATGCCGCTGAACTCCTTGCCGCCGTTATGGCCGATTCATCCCGGGAACTGACCGATGAAGAACTCGAAGCCGTGTCCGGGGGAGACCCCTCGTACTGTTATAAACTATACTTCGCCATGACCGGGAATCATGTGGAGAGCGTGGCCTACTGTGCGTAAGTGAATGCTAAGGGAACTCCGACCCCATGTTGGCCATGTTGCTGTCGGATGAAAGGGGGATGTTTTATGTGGGACAAAGCAGAGAGACTGTTCAAGCTGATAAAGAATACCGATTTGTTTTTGTCTTGTTTTTGGGGTCGGACCGAATCAACGGTTTGAAATTATGGGTGATAGTCGTTCGCGAAACTGCTTTGAGAGGCTTAAACCGTCAATTTCAGGGATGAAAATGGCCTTTTAAGATTCGCTTTATGTTGACAAGTCTTCTTAAAGCGGTGTTTTGAGTGCCATAATCAATCTTTTAAGACTGTTAAAGAGCTTTTTGGGGATATTTATGGTCATAATATGAGAAGGTTGATTCGGTTCGACCCCATATTTCGGGTATTGAGCGGTGTTTGGAGATCATTGGGGGCTTGCTGCTTGTGGGCTGATTTGGCTGCCCCTCGTATATCGGGGGACAAAGAGAATACGGTGGACGGTTTGCGTGTTTTCCCTGCGCCCGCCAAAGAGTATTATTTCCCTGGAACAGTGAGGAACTTTCAGTTTTTCAAGGGAAAAAAAACTTAATGCCTTGCCCGAGAAGCCCTTGTGTGATTGCCCGCCGGACGTTAATGATTCGGAGACTGTTCGTTGCATGGAATGAATCGTGCTATTTTGCATGCCGTCCCATGCCTGCGCCGGGTGCGTGGGCGGCCCTTTTGTGTCTATTTAAAAATAAGGAGAAAACATGGCTAAGGAAAATATCGGTCAATTTTATACGGCTGTTTTCGCGAATGAGAATAGGAGAAAGCAGTTTGAGGAGATGGGCAGGTTGTATTCGGACCGGGAACCGAGTGAGGCAGAGCGCATTGAACTCGTGGAGCGGCACCTGATCCCCATGGCCTCGGAAATGGGGTATGGATTTACCTTTGATGAACTCCGGGATTATGAAAAGGAGATGCTGGAGCGAAATAACAACAGCGGAGAGCTCTCCGTTGAAGAGCTTGATGCCGTTGCGGGAGGACTCACGGGCGTTAATTACTTCAGCGTTTGCGTTATTCTCGGTTTTTCCTTTATAACGAGCGGGCTTTCAGCATGCTCCGGTATCGGAATATGACCGCCTCGTTATCCGGTAAGGGGTGTGAAAAAAGTCAATACACTAATAAAATGATGCATGCACGGAGCTGATCCGATCCTGTATCACCGATCTGTGTTTTAATATTTTCGCGAGCTTACTTTCGGATGTAAACTCAACTTTCGGGATTCGAGTAGATTTTCCCTGAAACACCACAGGGTAATGTGTTTCACACCCTGAAAATTGCACGAAAAGGCCTGCGTTTCCATGAATAAACGGTTGAGTGCCGTGAAAGCCGAAAGTTGAGTTGTAAACCATAAATAAAGGAGAAAACGGTGGCTATAGAAAATATCAGGAAGTTTTATGCGATATTATCTGAAAACGAAGGCATGGTAAAGAAGCTGGGTGAGTTTGGAAAAGAGTATTCAAAACCGGGGGTTACGGAGGAGCAGAAAGTCGAATACGTGGAGAAATATGTATTGCCCATGGCTGCGGAAACGGGCTGTGACTTCACCGTTCAGGAACTGAAAGCGTTTGAAGTGGAGCAGGTTGAAGAGCTGAAAAAAAACGGTGAGCTTTCCGAGGATGAACTCGACGGGGTGGCGGGCGGTATCGGGATCGGCTACTGTTTGGGTATCGGGGCCGGGTTCAATATACATTTCGGTGGATACTGTGTCTTCATCGGAGCCAGCCTGACCTGATGGAATCGGTCCGGGAAAGACGGTATCCTGTTCAGGATTTCGAAAAACGCGGTCGGTTTTCCGTGAAAGGGGTTCGATGACCTATCTTAGACTTAAGAACAATTTTGTATTGCGCGGTTGGAAGGGGATCCCCCATGCTCTGGTGGATACGGCCAAGGGGCGGACCATGTTTCTGGACGAAACAACATTCCAGGCTGCGGGGTTTTGCGACGGTCGGACGCCCGTTGATTCGCCCCTTGTTCTGGCCCCCCATCGAAATTCGATCAACAGGCTTTTGGAACATGGAATCGTCCATGGGTGCGTCGAAGGAGAAAATCTCGCGGATTACCAGAAGTACCGGCGATCGGAATCTCGATTTGCCGATATGGTGCACTGGTCGATCACGGGAAGGTGCAACCTCCGGTGCCGTCACTGTTTCATGTCGGCGCCCCAGGCCGGATACGGCGAGCTGACAACGGAGCAATGCCTGAATATTGTGGACCAGATTGCCGAAGCCAATATCGCCAAGGTCAGCCTCACGGGAGGAGAACCCCTTGTAAGGGGGGATTTCTGGCGAATTGTCGATGCGCTCCTGGATAAGCGGATTCTGGTGTCCCGGATCTATACCAACGGCGTTCTCATGGATGATCGGTTTCTCGGGGAGTTGAAAAAAAGGAGGATCGAATGCGAAATCTTTCTCAGTTTCGACGGCCTCGGTTGCCACGACTGGGTGCGCGGTGTGCCCAATGCCGAGAAGAACGCCGTTGAAGCCGTAAAAAGAGCCGTTCACCACGGTTTTTCGGTTGCCGTGGAAACGGCGCTCTATAAGGGCAACCTGCCGACGTTGATTCCCACCTACGAGCTGTTGAAATCCCTGGGGGTGTCGTCATGGAAAGTCTCCACCATGGCGGATACGGGCAACTGGCTCAAGGAAGAGGGGCGTCATGATATTTCCCGGGATGATCTCTTCGAGGCGTATCTTGCACTTGCCGGGTTGCATTTCCGGCAAGGGGCGCCCCTTGAGATCATGCTGGGATCGATTTATTACTGCGCCCGGGGCGGCGATCGTTACCATATTCCGGTGATCAAGGGAGACGGTTCGGACAAGGTCACGGCGCAACCCCTTTGCAGGAGCTGCCGCCTCAACCTTTACGTCATGGCCGACGGCAGGTTGCTCCCATGCATTCCCATGACCGGAACTCACATTGAAAAAGAGATGCCGAACCTCGTCGAGACCTCCATTGCGGAGGCAATGGACGACTCAAGGTACTACGGCCTGATCAATACAAGGGTGGGGGAATTCCTTTCGAAAAACCCGGATTGCGCGGCCTGTGGGTACAGGTACCGATGCTGCGCGGGATGCAGGGCCAATGCCGTGACTTCCGGCGGTGATTATTTCGGTAAAGACCCCGAAAGCTGCTATTTCTTCAAAAACGACTGCGAAGAGAAAATAAGAGTGGCGGTTGGTGAACAATGCTGCAATTTTGAGTTGCCGGTCGATACAGGGAAGCCGGCTTGAATCCGATGTGAGATGATCAACCGGAGCGGGGAACGGGTGTGGAAATCTATCCGGGCTTGTGGAAATGGCGTGAAAAAACGTGTTGACAGGGTCGCCGCAAAAACTTGAATGTACCGTGATGCGGCAACCTTGCGGTATAGTTTGGCGCTGTTTTCAGCCGAGCGTTTAAGTTCCTCGCTGGTGAAAACGGTACTTTTGGACTTTTGTTGACTTTTGACTTTGACTTTTGGGGTCGGACCGAATCAACGGTTTGAAATTATAGGTGATAGTCGTTCGCAAAACTGCTTTGAGAGGCTTAAGCCGTCAATTTCAGGTATGAAAATGGCCTTTTAAGATTCGCTTTATGTTGACAAGTCTTCTTAAAGCGGTGTTTTGAGTGTCATAATCAATCCTTTAAGACTGATAGAGAACCTTCTGGGGATATTTATGGCTATAATACCAATGGGTTGAATCGGTCCGACCCCATGTTCACCATATTGCACACATATTGCATATCGAAGGCTAAGTTTCTGTGGCTGATGAATATTGCGGGGATGCGGCCGGTGAGGAGAGGAAAAATGTGGGAAAAAGCAGAGAGACTGTTCAAGCTGATAAAGAATACCGACCAGGGGAAAGAGGCGTTCTTACGGGCGGCTAAAGAGAAAAAACTGGAGTTGTTCTACAAAGAGCATGGATTGGATCTGTCTCTGGAGGATGCCGAGGCACTCCTTATTGCCGTTATGGCGGATTCATCCCGCGAACTTTCAGATGAGGAACTCGAGGCCGTGTCCGGAGGACTTGTCACCACCTGTTATGCATTGTGCATGGCCTCCAATCTTGGTTATAATTATTGCGATGGCTTCTGTAGGGTCTGATCAGTTGCTTGGTGCCTGAAGTATCAAAAAATCATAAGGAGAAAAGCGTTGTTTCCCACCAGTCTGGAAAGTAAACTCCATGGTTGCATGTTGTTATTTCTGTATGGACTTGTCGGGATTTCGGGGAAAAATTGACTTGACGCCTGCCCGGGTTGCTGCAAAAACATGAAAGTCGCTGTCGGAGTCGGACCGAATTAACGAATTAAAATATGGATATTCGGCCTGCCCGGATATTCGACCGTGCCTGTGTCTGTTCGGACTTGTTGTGCAATGAAAAAAGGTGGCCTGATCCTTCCGCAGTGAAAATATGAACCAGCGGTGAAGCGGGCAACCACTGTAGTAAATCGCCCGGCATCTATGGTTTCCCGGTGTCTCCGGTCAGCTTGAGCAAATCGGCATTGAATACATGTTTAAGGACGGATACGCCAACGGCATTGGAAAAATCGGACAGTATCCCGCCACCCACGCCCCGCCCCGGGTTTTCGTCGCTCGCTTCGCCGTCCCTGTAAAGCCTTGCGCTCTGTTCGGCCGATTGTTTTAATTCATCGCTGGTGAAAACAAATCCGTTTTCAGCGGCAAGTTCAATGACCTGTTCCGGCGTCATCGTTTTGATTTTTATCGCCCGTTCCTGTTTGTCCGCAATAAAATCAAAAAATTCGGCTACATCCCTCTTCATTTGTCTCCTCCTCCCGTTGTGTGCGGGCGATTGTTGGTTGGTACACGGGTTGAAAATCGTGGTCGCTTTCCGGGGGGCAGAGTTAACGACGTTGAATTAAAAAGGACGGATTTACGATGGTAAATCCTTCCATTGAACATACACTAGGGCGAAACGGGAATGGTCCGTAAGGGAATCGGAAGGAAATACCGGAGTTATTTTCCTTCTGGAATAAAGGGAGTTTTTCCTGCCTGGGGCAGGTAATCGTGTGAGAGCTTCCCCGGCGAGCAACGGCGCCGGGGATCTTGAGTTTTGTCACGTTGAAAACGGTTGGTAAAAGGGGTGGGAATAACCGTTCGCGAAATTTTTTATCACCTTCCAGGCAACTGCATGCTCATCAAAATCCTGGGCGACTTTTTTTTGAAAAAGTATGATGTCCTGGTTGTTCGGGTGAGGATTTCCACCGCCGCTTACCGCTTCCAGCTCCCTTTCGCCCAGTTCATGGTCGTCCTGTTCCATTTTCGCGTTCGACCCTGATAAAGCCGCCGGGATGCTGCGGATATCTTCTTCCCGTACTCCGTGTCGCAACAACAGCTCAACCATTGCCGGGCCGTCTTCTTTTGCCGCGATATCCTCAATTTCCTGCTCCAGGGTCTTGTCGGAGCCTACTTTCTTGAAAAATACTTTTAATGTTTCCAATCTCATTCTCCTCATCGCGATATTGTCAAACCGGCAGCCGGCATGAAACCCGTTTTCGAAGCATTTGCTTGTTTTTTAAATGCATCTCGATTTGAAAATCGCATTTCCTAATTTTCGGGTCAATAGATCCCTGTAAGGTGGCCCGGCCTGAAGCTTCAAGGAACCCAGGGGGCCGGGCTGAGGCCCGGCCGGCATCGAGTGGAATGCCGGCCTCTTTCGTCCTTCCTGCGTCGGGTTAAAAGTCGAAACGGAACCGTGCCCCCAGGGCAAATGCGTCGGAATCCTTCCGTCCCCGGTAGTCGCAGGAGAGTCGCAGGCTCACCGGAAGGCCCCTGGGGCTGGAAAAGGTGAGGGATGCCCCGGCATCCCAGCTTGTCCGTTTCGGGGAGGGGCCGAAAACGTCAAAAGCGGATGTTTCCGGCGCTTCGGAAAAACGCGCACGGGTGTGGAGCCGGTCGCCGATGAGATCGTAATTGATCCGGCCGCGGATTTCGGCGTCCAGGTTTGCAAGGGCCGTCTTGCCGGAAAGGGCCGCAAGAAATCCGGCGCCGGCGTCAAGGGTCTCGTGGCTTGTCCCATCCACGATAAGGGCCTTGTCCTCTCCGGTTTCAGTGTAGTTGTCCAGGGTTTGCCGGGTATATCGGAGATGGAGCGAGGGGGCGAGGCGGTAGCCGTCCCCCTTTACGGCAAATCCCGTGCGAGCCCCGGCGGAAAGAACCTGGCCCCTGGTTTGCGCGGCATGATTCCGCTCGCCGACCCGCCGGATGATGTCCAGATCCCTTTTTCCAAATGACAGGTCCAGGTCGTTGAACCACGCCCCGGTGTCAAGGGAGCCGTAAAGGGTGACGAGATGATCCTCTGAATCGACGGTTTCACGGTTCCGGTCGGAGTCCGTGTCGGTGTCCGACAGGGTAAGGGCGCCTCCAAGGGTTATCCCGTCCATGCGGGCATCAAGCCCGAAGGTCATGGCCAGGGTGTCGGCATCAAATCCGGGCAGATGACCTCTGCCGTCCTGGAAGGTCCGTTCGGCGTCCATCTCCATCCAGAGGCCCCATCCCGTTTCCGCCGTTGTGGCGGTGTCCTTATGCCTCAGCTCATCCGTCCGCCGTTCCAGGCCCCTTTGAAGTGCTCCCAGGCCGGCGGTTCCCCCCATGAGGAGGGCGCCGTTGATGCCGGGGTACCACTCTTCGGGCGAGGATTCGAAATCGAGGATTCCGGCGTCCAGAGCTGCCCTTGCTGCCCTTGCGCCGTTTTGTGAAATACCGGCGTTTTCCGGTGATTTCAGGATTGTCCTAAGCACGAGGTTGTTCGCGTTCGACAGGGGGGACCAGGAGAGTCCCAGCAGGGGGGAGGCGGTTTCCAGGGTGAGGGCCTCGGTATCCCATGCGCCGCTTCCCGATGAGAGCAGGTAAAACTCACGTGTGTCGCCCCATTGGGTCAGGCCGAAATTGTTCCGGCTTCCGGGGGCCAGGGTGGTTCCGTTTTCCAGCGTGGCGACCCCGGATACCGTGTAATAGGGTGAAGCCTCGGACAGTCCCCCCTGAAGCTCGGTGGCGCCGTTGCCGCTGATAATGGGACGGAGTCGGCCTGTTGAACGATTGGTCAGCGTTTCGACTTCCAGGGCGCCCTTCAGTAGTCCCGCATTGTCCAGGGAAGTGTCGTTCCCCCACGAGAAGACCGCCCAGTGCCCCGAAATTGAGGAGGCGGCATCCACGAAAATGGTGCTTTGGCTGCCTTCCGATATAAAGATGCCGGTACCCATACCGTCTGCTTCGGCACTTATGGCGGCGCCGTTTCGCAGTTCCAACCGGGAGTTCTCCACATCCCTCAGGAAAAGGCCCATGGTGAAATGGAACCCGTTCCCGCTACCCGATGCCTTGATGGCGGAGCCGTTGTCCAGCTCGATTTCGACCAGGCTCGACTCGAATATGTGAACGCCGGTGCATGAAGCGGCACGGGCCGAGATCTCCGAACCGTGATCCAGATGGATTCGGGTTTCCCGTACCTGTTCCGCCTTGACTCCCGTTGCCCGGTTGTCGCCGGCGGCATCTTCGTTGGTGGTATAATCCCCGGCATCGGCCGTGATTGCGGCCCCCTGGTCCATTGTCAGGCTGAGTGAGCCGCCGACGTTTTCGCAGGTGAGGCCGAATGCCGACGCCCGGCTCTCCGGTGCGGCGGACAGGGCACTTCCGTTAATCCTGGTGTCTTGTCCCATGCGGACAACGGCTTCCCTCGTATCCGTTATGGAAATACCCCGGGCCAGGGCATCCCGGCCCATTGCGCCGCCTTCCACCCTGGCTTCCCGGTCCATAAGGATGGCCGCCCGGGAGTCGCCGCCCGACCCGTTGATGCGGATTCCGTCTCCTGTTGCCGTTCCGTCCAGGGCCAGGGCATAGCCCATGAAGAAGTTGTCGTTTTCCAGTGAAATGGAGGTGTTCCGAGCCTCGCCCACTGAAACTGCGGCCGCGTCCATCATCGCATCGGGAGGTTTCGGAACAGGCATGTGGATTCCGGCGGAAACATGGGCCTTCCTGCCCGCCGAGATGTCGACATTGGAAATCCCGTTGAAGGCCGTCCCGTAAAGCCTTTTGTTACCGCTGCCCCGGGAGGAGAAGGCGGTGATTTCAGAGTCTTCATCCAGTGTGACCGCGGCGGACAGCCCTCGGTTGAATTCAGCCCCCGTGAAAACCGTGTCTCCGGCCACATTTCGTTCTCCGGCATCGATAAAACTCCATTTGCCGAGGCTCAGCTCATGCCGGGCGTCGTCCCGGTCCCCCGTCATTACGATGCCTTTTTCCACCCCCCAGATGCCGCCGCCGTCATCCGCCGTCACCCGGGTGACGGCTCCGGTTGCAATGACCGCTGTCGGGGCATTGGTAACGTCGATCTCGCTGTCCTTACCCAGGTGGAGGCTGAATTCCGGACCGGTGCCGATGATCTGTTCGGTGTGAGATTCCAGGGTATCGATTGTGATGGTTTCTCCGCCCGCATCGGTAAAGCCCATTAACAAAACACAGGCCGCCAGGGTGAAAAAGCGATGTTTGTTCTTCATGAATTTAATTGCCCCCATGGTTGATGATAAATCTGATTATTGGGGCACACGTTAAGCCGGCACAGGAATCGTTTGCAAGGGAGGCAGGGGGAAAGAGTTGAGTTATTTCTCCCCGGTCAAAAGGGAATATTACCCTGTACCGGGGAGGGGAACTCCGTAAATCGAAGGAAAACCGGTCTGTGCCGGGGAGGGCAACTTCGGAAGGGTCCATTTCAGGATCGTCATAAGCTTGAATGGGTAAAGGCATGGTTGCCATGGCGGGCGGTCTTGCATTGTTTATCACCGGTCGTTCGGGACAAGAATACCGGTACCGGCGAGCATGGACAATTCGGCTGGTGCCCGGGGTCCCGTTTTGTCGCTAAGCATCGTCGAATGAAATGCTCTCGACACCGTCCATGATCTTAAGGGCATTTGTGATTTGTACCCAAGGGGTTGTATCTTGCCCGGTTACCAGCAGTTTGAAGACGGCCTTGTTGCCGGGAACATCCAAACGATAATTCACGTCCTGAATTGAAAGCCCGGGGTACTTGGACAGGATTTCGTCGATCCCCTCAACCGTGGCGTTTTCGTTGTCGAAAACCATGATCAGGTGCTTATAAGTGCTTCTTCTTATGAATTTTTTCGAGAATCTGGGAAAAATATACAAAACTGCCATGCTGATGACGGTTACCAGCACGGCCGGGAAGACAACCCCGGCCCCCACGCAAAGCCCCATCCCGGTGACCAGCCAGAGACTGGCCGCCGTGGTAAGCCCCCGGACGCTTCCCTCCGCCTTGATGATTGCCCCGGCGCCAAGAAAACCCATACTGGCAATTGCATAGGATGCCAGGCGACCGGGGTCGACGCGAACAACGGAGACAGCCCCCATTCCCTGATGAATCTCCTCGATATGAAGGGAAAGTTGCATCAACAGGCATGCACCCAGGCCGACGATGATGTTGGTCCTGAATCCCGCCGCCTGTCCGTGGTGTTCACGCTCGTAACCGATGGCGCCGCCCAGAAAGGCCGCGATAAGTATTTTGAACATGAACGGTTCGTAACTCGCCTTTAATTCCAATGCCAGGTTGATCAGGTAATCCATTCGTATTTTACTTATCTCCTGGGGCATGTTGCCGATAAACAACTGCCGGTACTTCCTTATTCCTCATGTCTCACTCTTAAAAATGCAATCCCGCATGGGCAATTATCAGCTTATTTATTTCGGATTGAACTTACAAGGTTTTTATCGGTTCGAGGTTGCTCGCGGAGACTTCGTTCTTTACGCGGGTTGGTGATTCGTGGCTGTAACATCCCGATATGTTGCTTGATTGTGTCATGGGGCCCCTGGGAAATCAAATCGGAATGGAGGAATGCGGTCGGTTTTCCACTATACGGATCGGCAAATACCCGGGACCCCGGATTGGAGGCGGGGCAATCATTCGGATATGAAATCATGGGTTATCCGATTATTCGGGGATGGAGCGAACCAAGTATCTTGAAGAATGCAATGAGCTTATTAAGGAATTTATTGCGGGGGAATGACTCAATAATGGAATATAAGTGGTAGGAAGCGAAGGGGTGAAATCCGCCTCTTGATAAAAACCGACGATTTGGATGCACCGCCCGGAAAACCCGGCTGTTTGATTGGAATGTGAGCTTCCTTACGTGGGAAAAGCTCACATTCCTCTTGGAAATTGATTTTATGAAAGAACCGTTTCGGCGGTCTCCCGGATGATCTCGGTTATGATACGGCAATCCTCGAGGTCGAAGGTCAGGGGAATGCGCATATCACACATTACCGAAAGAATCCGGTTGGTCTCCGGCAGCTCCGGCAGGTTGTCGAAATACTGCCAGCTCTCGTAGGCGCTGGTAAAGCCCACGGGCTCTTTTCCACCGAACCACTTGAGTTCCACGCCGCGCTCCATGCAGGCGGAGAGAAAGGCCTGGATGGTATCGTCGGATTGGCCGATCAGGGAGAACTGGATGGAGCTTCCCACGTAATACTCCTTCGGATCACGGGGAGGGCAGGTGATCCCGTCGATCTTGTTCAGGGCCTCCTCCAGCAGCTGGTAGCGCCGGTTCCAGCGGCGGCACTGTTCGTCCAGGTTCACAAGTTGGGGGCGGAGCAGGGCGGCGCGGAGGTTGTCCATGCGGCTGGAGTAGTTGGGTACGAGTTTTTTCACCTTTTCAAAAACCGATGCTTCCGGGGCTGCTGTGTGGCGGTCGTAGAGCATGTAGGAGCCGGAATGGATAACGGCCCTTGCCGCAAGCTCGGGATCGTCCGTGATAAGAAGGCCGCCCTCGCCGGAGTTCATATGCTTATAGGTCTGGGTGGAGTAGCAGGCGGCCTTTCCGAAGGTGCCCGATTTTTTCCCGTCCCAGAGTCCGCCCATGGTATGGGCACAGTCCTCGATCAGGGTAAGGCCGTTGTTCTCGCAGATCTCCATGATCTTGTCCATGTTGGCGATATGGCCCCGCATATGGGAGAGCAGGAACCACTTGGCGTCGTTCGCCGCCGCCTTTTTGGCAAGGTCGCCCAGATCCACGGTGTAGTCGTCACAAATCTCCACAAGCTCGATCACGCCCCCGGCGTTTTCGATGGCCCCGGGCACCGGCGCAAGGGTGTATGCGTTGCAGAGAATCTTGTCCCCCGGCTTGACCCCGGCGCTTTTCAGGGCGATGTACATGGCCGCGCCGCAGGAGGAGCAGGCAAGGCAGTATTTGCTGCCCATATAGGCGGCGAACTCCTCTTCGAGCAGGGCCGCTTCCCCTTTTTCACCGGGATCCACGTTGTAGCGGTGGAGCTTGCCGTTCTTGAGGATGGCAAGTGCCTTCTCGATACCCTCATCGCCGATGGGTTCCTGGAGGGTGAAAGCTTTGGTAAATTTTTGTGTCATGATCTTTCTCCTGTTACCCCTTGTAGATCTTCTGGTCGTAAACCTCGAAATCCCATTCCTCCTCGGGGAAGAATTTCCTGAGACGCCAGTCGCATGCCCTTGCATGACCTTCCATTCCCTCCACCCTGGAAAGACGGGATGCCGCCGCGCCCACGGTCTTGTTGGCCTCGGGGCTGATCTCCTGGTAGGTGTAGATCTTGAGGAACTTGTGGACGTTGAGGCCGCCGGAATAGTAGCCGGCCTTCTTGGTGGGAAGGATGTGGTTGGTACCCGAGCATTTGTCCCCCATGGGAACGGTGCTGCCCTCGCCAAGGAAGAGGGAACCGTAGGACTTGAGGTTCGCCACCCACCAGTCCAGGTCCTCGGCGATCACCTGAACGTGTTCGGCCGCGTACTCGTCGTTGACCCGGCAGAGTTCCTCCCTGTCCTTGCAGAGAACGATCTCCCCGTAATCCCGCCATGAGCTTTCCGCCACCTCGGGGTTGGGAAGATCCGCGATCACGCTCGGCATGATGGCAAGGACCTCTTCCCCGAGTTCGCGGGAATCGGTGTAGAGCCACACGGGGGAATCGTAGCCGTGCTCGGCCTGGGACACCAGGTCGATGGCGACGGTCATGGGGTCTGCCGTCTTATCGGCGATGATCGCGGACTCGGTGGGGCCGGCGAACACGTCGATGGTGCAGCGCCCGCTTCCCGCAAGCATGGCCTTGGCCTCG
>PPCM01000892.1_pt1 | contig 17177 bp, 19 predicted proteins | sample 1555541 | NCBI WGS metagenome assembly PPCM01 (sample SAMN05284479, study PRJNA326546) | Marine sediment metagenome, whole genome shotgun sequencing project. | isolation source: marine sediment | place: Germany: Wadden Sea | collected 2012-09-05 | reverse complement strand
TCCAAGGTTACCCTTGAGTCTTTCCTCGCCTCCAAGCCGGATCAGGATGCACAGACACTCAACGTTGTCCTCAAGGCTGACGTACAGGGTTCACTTGAAGCGATCAACGAAGCCCTTGCCAAGCTGGCTACCGACGAAATCAAAGTCGAAGTCATCCACGGCGGTGCAGGCGCGATCACTGAATCCGACATCCTGCTGGCCTCCGCTTCACAGGCAATTATTATCGGCTTCAACGTAAGACCGACTGTGAAGATCAAGGAAATCGCTGAACGCGAAGAAGTGGAAATCCGCTTCTACGACATCATCTACAAGCTCGTCGGCGAAATCAAAGACGCGATGGGCGGCATGCTCTCTCCGGATATCAAGGAAGAGTACCTTGGTCAGGCAGAAGTCAAACAGACCTTCTCCGTACCGAAAGTTGGTGTCATCGCAGGTTGTTACGTTGTCGATGGCAAGCTGACCAGACATGCTCAGGTTCGTCTGCTGCGTGACGGCGTAGTAATCTACACCGGTTCCCTGACTTCTCTGAAACGCTTTAAGGATGACACTAAAGAAGTGGCCAAGGGCTACGAATGCGGTGTCGGCCTTGAGAAGTTCAACGACATCAAAGAAGGCGACTTCATCGAAGCCTTCCAGGTCGTGGAAGTTGCAAGAACCCTCGAATAAAATAAAAACATCAGGGGCGGATTTTAATCCGTCCCTGTTTTAAAATTTTAAATATGATCATCGGCGTACTCACACTGGAATTCAGGCTGCACGGAAATAGATCTCTCAAAGGGAAGCGTAAAGTCGCTCTCAGTTTAAAACAGAAGCTGCGCAACAAATTCAATCTCAGTGTTTCCGAAGTAGAAGCTCAGGATGTACACGAAAAATTAGTGCTGGCCGCAGTGACAGTTGCCAATGAAACCCGCAAGGTTGAATCGACCTTATCTAAAGCCCTAGCTATGATCGAGGCTATGGCACCGGCCGAACTTATCCATTGCGAAACAGAAATTTTCAGTTCCTGATCTTTATGATCAGGAATATTTTTTTGAAAGACAGGATATAAAGAATGAAAACATCCACATCACGCCGTTCCGTTAAGATGGGCGACCAGATCATGCGCGAGATTGCAACAATGCTCATTGAAGAGATTGGCGACCCGCGTCTGGAGATGGTTTCCATCAGCGGTGTGCGAATGAACAAAGATAATAAAATTGCCGAGGTGATGTTCACCATGGCCGGGGACAAGGAAAAAATAGCCGCTGCAGTCAAAGCTTTGGACAAAGCCAAGGGTTTCATGCGCAGCAAGCTGAGCAAACGTATCCGTGTCCGTCAGATTCCCGAACTCAGGTTCGTGCACGACAACTTTCTTGAGGAGATGGTATATGGAAGCTCAACTGAAAGAGATATGTCGGATTCTTAAAGAAGAAGACGACTTTCTCGTTGCGGCGCATTTCAACCCGGACGGGGACGCCTTAGGCTCTACTGCAGCCATGGGTTACATTCTCGAAAAGCTAGGCAAACGCTACCGCCTTTACAACCAGAGCGGTAAGCCTGAAGCCATGAACTGGTTCGAGACTCCCGCACCAATCCTGACCGAAATCCCCAAGGGTTTTGACGGTTGGTATATCGTCCTTGACTGCGGCGATGCCCCACGCATGGGTGAAACACTCATGAACGCCATGGACCCGGAAAAATCTATAAACATAGACCATCACATGGGCAATTCCGGTTTCGCTGCCGTCAACTGGGTGGATACAAACCGCCCGGCTGTAGGTGAAATGATCACCCTCATCGCCCGTGAGTTTAAAATTTCTCTTTCCGACAAACTAGGTGAATCCATATACCTATCCATCGCCACTGATACCGGATTTTTCACCTACAACAACACCAAGCCTGAGACCCTCGAAATCATAGCCGACATTCTGCGCTACGGTCTTGATCTGGGTGAATTCGTACCTAAAATCCGCAACCAGTGGACCATGAAACGAATCAACCTTTGGGCAACCGCACTCGGCAAGGTTGTGATGCACCATGACGGGCAGACCGCCATGCTCTTCATCCCGCAGGAAATGCTTGATGAGACAGGTGCTACCGGATCAGACTGCGAAGGGCTGGTCAGCTTTATCCTGCGCATACAAGGAGTACGTGTGGCAGTACTCATCCGCGAGGACAGCCCCATGCGCTACAAGTTCAGCCTGCGTTCACAGTCCCGCGACAACGTACAGGCAGTGGCTTCACTCTTCGGAGGCGGAGGACACAAGAATGCATCCGGCGGCTTGATTGAAAACACCCCCGAGACTGTCCGTGAAAGACTTATTGCCGCCATTGGTGATAAGGTCATGAATTAAAATTTCATACAGGCGAAGCCTTAATAAAAGGTTTGGGACACTTAAACCCTATTGACACAAATCCTCAGAAAAGCGGATTTGCACGGTGCTTCAAAGCACCACCCTGAAGGGTGGTAAGCCCCAGGAAGGGGCGCAATAAAAGGGTTTAAGCTCTCCGGAAGGCTCGCCGAAGGCATTTTATATTATGGGAAGAAAACCTAAAAAAAGTCCTTTTCAGAAACATGGCGTTCTGGTTTTAAATAAACCGAGCGGCCCGACTTCTACTGATTGTCTGAATTCTATCAAGCGCGAGTTGAAACAGTACAAGATCGGCCATGCAGGAACCCTTGATCCTCTGGCGGAGGGCGTACTGCTGGTTATGCTCGGACAGGCCACAAAGTTAGGGCCTTATCTGCTGGGACATGATAAAGTATACACCGGAAGCCTGAGTATCGGAAGGACTACAGATACTTACGACATTCAGGGAACCGAAACTTCCACCGGCGACATTTCCGGAATTACGGAAAAAATGGTGGAAAATGAAATTTTACACTGGAATGACTTGACTAGTCAGGAAGTTCCTGCCTATTCGGCTGCAAAGCATAAAGGCAAACCACTCTATGAATTGGCCAGAAAGGGTGAAGAAACCCCGGTCAAAATCAAGAGTATTGAAATATTTGATGCAGAACCGCTGGAAGTGACTCTGCCACTGGCCCGTTTCCGGGTTGGGTGCTCTGCCGGCACCTACATTCGCTCCCTGGTCCATAGCTTGGGGTCGCGGCTCGGATGCGGCGCGGTAATGGAATCACTTAGGCGTGAAGAAAGTCGGCCTTACAGGCTGAGTGAAGCGCATAACCTCGATGAGGTTCTTGACGATCCTGAAGGATTCGAGGCACGGATTATTCCCTTGGCGGATGCCCTGCCCCATTGGCACAGGTTTACCGTTTCGGAAAACATGTCCAAAGCCATCAAGAACGGGACAAGAATACCTGTCGCGGATATTGCTGCTGATCAGGAAATTATCGAAGGTGATAGGGCTATGTTCCTTGAACCTGACGGAACTGCTCTGGCTCTTATGGAGACAAAACAGATCGACGGTAAACTTCTCTGGGTAATTCTTCGCGGCCTGTGGGGCTGATTCCCCGCGGGAATATCAACTTCCGGCACAAACTAAACATTCACGTTACGACGTGAATTGGAGGATAACGCTATGGTTATGACTGCTGAAGACAAGGCAAAAGTAATTGAAGAATACCAGACCAAGCCTGGTGACACCGGCTCCCCTGAAGTACAGGTTGCTCTTCTTACCGCAAGAATCAAGTACCTGACCGACCACTTCAAGAGCCACAAAAAGGATTTCCACTCCCGCACCGGCCTGCTGAAAATGGTCGGCCAGCGCAGAAACATCCTGAAGTACCTGAAGTCCAAAGACATTCAGCGTTACCGTGATCTTATTGCAAGACTTGGTCTGCGCAAATAAGCAGTTTCGGGGGAGGGCTTGCCCTCCCCTTTTTGTTATAAAAATACATACATTTGTGTTTCCATCTGACTACACATCGTATAGATGGTAGTTAGATTGAACCTTGGAATCCGTGCTTTCCTACAGCAATTTTTAGTTGGCTGAGGAAGGGGTTCATACCCGCTAATGAAATCCTCCCTTAGCCGGCTGGAAAATTCGGACAGCACCGGGTTCCGTCATTACAACTTATTTAGAGAGGAATCTAAATGTTAGTACCTTTTGAACCCACTTCCGTTACCGGTCATGTCGGCAATCTCGACATTACACTGGAAACCGGACGCATGGCCAACCAGACCAACGGGACCGTCCTGATCAAATCCGGCGGAACTGTTGTTCTCGTTACCGCAGTTGGTATGCCCTCTGACGGTCCACGCGACTTTTTCCCCCTGACCTGTAACTATCTTGAAAGAACCTACGCTGCAGGCCGCATCCCCGGTGGTTACTTCCGCCGCGAAGTGGGCCGTCCTTCCGACCGTGAAACTCTGGTTTCCCGTCTCATGGACCGCCCCATCCGCCCGATGTTCCCCAAAGCGTACCGCGACGAAGTACAGGTTATCGCAACCGTTCTTTCCGCTGACACCGACACCAACCCCGACGTACTGGCAATGACCGGTGCTTCCGCAGCCCTGCACATCTCCGACCTGCCTTTCAACGGTCCTGTTGCTGCAGCCCGCGTCGGTTACGTAAACAATGAATTTGTACTCTACCCCACCTACAAAGGTGTGGCTGAGCAGAGCGAACTCAACCTCGTCTTCGCCGCAACCCGCGACGCAGTGATCATGGTTGAAGGTAGCTCCCAGTTCCTGTCTGAGAACACCATTGCTGAAGCACTGGAATGGGGTCACGAGCAGATGGCTCCCGTGTTCGACCTGCAGGACGCTCTTCGTGAAAAAGTCGGCCGCCCCAAAATGGAAGTGGCTGAACCTGTTAAAGACGAAGAAGTTATCACTCTCGTTACCGAGAACTTCACCGACGAACTCGACAAGGCGCTGACCATTCCCGCAAAGATGGAACGCAAAGACGCCAAGTCCGAAGTTAAAGCCAAAGCAAAAGCTCTGGTTGAAGAGAAGTTCCCCGAAGAGCCTGAAAGAATTAAGGCCGTCGGCGATGCAATGGGTGACCTTGAAAAGAAAATTGTACGTCAGCGCATTGTGGACAAAGGCGTTCGTATTGATGGCCGCGACCTGACCACCGTACGTAACCTTTCCATGGAAGTAGGCAGCCTGCCTATGACCCACGGTTCCGCACTCTTCCGCCGCGGTGAGACCTCCGCACTGGCAGTCTGCACCCTGGGTTCCACACGCGATGAGCAGCGTTTTGAAACCCTGATCGGTGAAGACAGCAAACGCTTCATGCTCCACTACAACTTCCCCCCGTACTGCGTGGGTGAAGCAAGATTCCTGCGTGCTCCTTCCCGTCGTGAGATCGGCCACGGAACACTGGCTGAACGCGCTCTGCGTCCTGTTCTGCCTGCTGCTGAGAAGTTCCCCTTCACCATGCGTGTAGTTTCCGAGGTAATGGACTCCAACGGTTCTTCCTCCATGGCTTCCGTATGCGGCACCACCCTGTCCCTCATGGACGCAGGTGTACCCATCAGCGCACCTGTTGCAGGTATTGCAATGGGTCTGTGCAAAGAAGGCGAAGAATACTACGTTCTGACCGACATCCTCGGTGATGAAGATGCTCTCGGCGATATGGACTTCAAAGTAGCCGGTACTGAAGAAGGCATCACTGCAATTCAGATGGACATTAAAATCTCCGGTATCCCCGCAGAAGTCCTTCGCAGCGCTCTTGGTCAGGCTAAAGAAGCCCGCCAGATCATCCTTGACGACATGAAGGAAGTTATTGAAGAGCCCAGAGCTGAGCTTTCCGTTAACGCTCCCCAGATGGAAGTACTGCAGATCAACCCTGAGAAGATCCGCGATCTCATCGGACCCGGCGGTAAGAACATCAAGGCGATCACTGCTGAAACTGCAGCGGACATCGACATCGAAGATTCCGGTAAAGTTTCCATCTTCGCACCCACCCTTGAGTCCCTCAAGAAGACTGTGGAGATGGTTCAGTACTACGACCAGACCGCAGAACTGGGCAAAAACTACGTGGGTACTGTTAAGAAGATCCTCGAAATCGGCGCGATTGTTGAAATCCTCCCCGGTCTCGAAGGTCTGCTACACATCTCCCAGATCGACGTTGAACGCATCGCTGAAGTTACCGATGTTGTACAGCTCGGTCAGGAAATCACCGTCAAGGTTGTTGAAGTACAGCCTAACGGCCGTATCCGTCTCTCCCGTAAGGCATGGCTCATGGAGCAGGCCGGACAGGAAGTTGATCTTGAGAAATTCAAGATGGGCGGAGGACGCCCCGGCGGACGCCCCGGCGGACGTGATGGCGGTCGCCGTGACGACAGACGCGGTGGCGGTCGCCCCGGTGGTCGTGACGACAGACGTCGCAGATAGTCACTGTTCAGATAAGTATATTCAAAGCCGCCGGATGAATCATCCGGCGGCTTTTTTCATCATTAAAGACAAAGCTCCTTCAACTCTTTTTATAAATTACCTTCCTTTTCCTTGACGCTTACCGCATCAAACGATAATGAGTTTCATCGCCAATATCACAACAAATAGGAACTCATCATGGACAAATCACGGCGGCAGTTAGTCAGCCCTTCAGGAAAAGGGCGGGAAACAGCTTTTGTTCTGCTTGCAGCAGTTCTTGTATCCATTGCCTGCGCCACACTCATGTTCCTGAATCAACATAAGTTTCAAGCTGCAGAATTAGCGAGTTTTCAGGTCAGAGCATTTTCAGCGCTGAATGAGAAAGAACTTTCTGTATTCAATGGTCTGTACACAGCAGCGATAGAAATAAACGAAATTCATAAAGAGGAAGAAGAGTGGCTTAGCGTGGTTCAGCTGGAAGAAGAACTACTGCCGCCTTTCACTAAAGACACTGCCTGGAAAAAGAACGGGAGTTACAACTGGAGCTGCGAATTACGCCCGGCTGGTTCCGTGGATATTGCCTTGTACAGCGGTCACCCGGATAAAGACACCCCTGCGGGTTCATTCATTCTGCTCTTCGTTCACGATCACAAAATGCATAGCAGTACCAACAAAGCCCCTGCTCACGCTCCTTATGAAATCTGGTATCATCCGTCTTCCCTGAAACAAGCACCGCAAGCCGCCACAGATCAGGGATTTATCTCCGCAGGCTGGAAAGAAGTCATCGCTTACAGCGGTGCAGATGAAGTCAAAAGGATTAAAGGTTAGATCATGTTACGTATAAAATTTTTTACACTGGCAGCCCTGTTGTTTGTAGCGCTTGCCGCACCTGCACAAGCAGAAAAACTGGTTATCGGCGTCACCCTCCATCCTTACTACAGCTTTGTAACCAACATCGTGAAAGATCGGGCAGTTGTGCAGCCGCTTATCGGTGAAGGGTTCAATCCGCACAACTATCGGCCACAGCCGGAAGACATAAAACGAGTCATGAATCTGGACGTACTAGTGATTAACGGTATCGGTCACGATGAATTTGCCATGGAAATCCTTGAAGCTGCCCAGAGGAAAGGCAAGATCCCGGTTATTTTCGCCAATAAAGATGTTTCACTCATCCCGGTGGCTGGAAACATGGACAACCTGAAAATAGTAAACCCGCACACCTTCATCTCCGTGACAACCTCAATCCAGCAAATCTATACAATCGCATCTGATTTGGCTGAAATAGATCCTGACTATGCCAAATTCTACAAACAAAACGCCCGTAAATACGTGCGCAAACTACGCAAGCTCAAAGCCAAATACATGCAGCGTATTGCTGAACTTCCTGATGTGGAATTCCGTTGCGCGACCATTCATGGCGGCTACGATTACCTGCTGCAGGATTTTGGTCTGCAGGTCACAGCAGTGATTGAACCGAACCACGGCCTTAAGCCCACCGCCAACCAGCTGGCTAAGACCATCAGAAAGATCAAAGCGCTTAATGTGGATGTAATTTTCACCGAAATGCACTTCCCGAATAAATACGTTGATACCATCCACAAAGAGACCGGTATACGGATTCGCCATCTCTCACATCTGACCGGGGGTACTTATTCTCCTGATGATTTTGAGCTCGGAATTGAGGCCAATATGAAAGCCCTGACCGATGCCCTGATCGAAGCGCACAAAATCAAGGCGGACGAATAAATGAACACCGAACTTAAAACTGAATTAGGTCCATGCATCAACTTTAAAGATGTCAGCCTGACTCTTGGCAACACCGAAATTCTAAACAACATCAATTTAAAAATATACTCCGGTGCACTGCACTGCATCATAGGCCCCAACGGAGGCGGTAAAACATCCCTGCTACGTTCCCTGCTGGGCCAGATGCCTCACACCGGAGATATCCATATCAACTGGCAGGAAAACCGGACTATCGGCTACGTGCCCCAAGCACTGAACTACGACACCACTCTCCCTGTAACAGTGGAGAACTTCATGGCTATGACCTGCCAGAGCAGACCCGCTTTCATGAAACCTTCCCCCACAGACCGCATCGAAATCAAAGCCGCTCTTGAGCAGGTCAACATGGCAGGTAAATCTAAACGAATCTTCGGGCAGCTTTCCGGGGGCGAAAGACAACGTATACTGCTTGCCCAAGCTCTGCTCCCCTCACCTTCCCTGCTTATTCTTGATGAACCGACAACCGGCTTGGATAAGGCCGGTGCGGCTATCATGCGCGGTCTGCTTCGAGAACTGAAAGCCAAAGGCGTGACCATTCTGATCATCCACCATGACCTGATGGAAGTAAAAGAGATCGGTGACTGCGTGACCTGCATCAATCGCGGGGTTCTTTTCTCAGGATGCCCGACAGAGGAACTTACAGCAGAACGTATCCTTAATATTTTCAGTTCTACACGGCAGGCGGCATAATGGAATCCATATACGACCTGATCAGATCATCGCTCATGGAGATGGGCAAAAGCGGCACACTGCCCGATTATTTCCAATACGCATTCGTCATCAATGCTCTAATCTGCTCCCTGCTTGCCGGACCGATTCTCGGCGGTATCGGCACAATGGTCGTTGCCAAGCGGCTGGCCTTCTTCTCACAGGCAGTGGGACAGGCTGCCCTGACCGGGGTCGCGCTGGGCATCATCCTTGGCGAACCTTACACAGCACCATATGTTTCGCTATTCGGCTTCTGCATTCTTTTCGGACTGCTCATGAACTACACCCGCAACCGGACCCGCATGTCTTCGGACACGGTAATCGGGGTATTCCTATCCATATCGCTCGCTGTGGGGGCCTGTGTACTGCTCTACGTGACCGGGAAGGTTAATATGCATGTGCTGGACAATATCCTCTTCGGCTCCATCCTGACCGTAAATAACACTGACATAAACGTACTTGCTGTTATCTGCCTGCTTTGTGTGGCTGTCTGCCTACCCATGTTCAATAAAATCCTGCTGGCCAGCTTCAATCCCAGTCTTGCCCATGTGCGCGGTATCAACGTCAAACTGGTCGACTATATCTTCATTCTAATCATCACCGTAATAACCGTTGCTGCGCTCAAGATTGTCGGGGCGGTGCTTGTGGAAGCACTATTCATCATCCCGGCTGCAGCAGCGCGCAATATCAGCAGATCCATGCGCGGATTTTTTTTCTACAGCATGCTCTTCGCCACCCTGAGTTGCCTGCTTGGAGTAGTCATACCCATGCAATACCAAATACCGGTTCCCTCAGGCGGGGCAATCATCATCGTGGCCGCTTTTTTCTTTGCGGTAACTTCACTGCTGCGAACCGTGCTTCCCTCTTTTCGGGAAGTCGCAATTTAGGGAAAATGGGATGCGCTTCGCGCTTTTATTAATTTGATTTCGCCTCCGGCGGCTTAAAGAGCTAAGCCCCTTAAGAATCCCTATTATTGCCGTTCGGACAAAATGGTATATTTTGAAGGACTCAGATATGAAAAAAACATTACTACTCATCCTGATACTTAGTCTGCTCGGTTGTGCCAGACAATCAACTACACATCTGCAGACTTCAGGCATGCAGATATTAACCTCGCTTAAAGCCACAAAACTGCTGACCCAGACTTTAACTCAGGATACCGGAATTAAAACCATCCTGAGCGTCCCCCCGACCTACTCCATGAATTCTCAGGCCCGATACTTTAAGAAGCATGCCCGGAAATTTAACGAACAGGCAACTAACGCCGCAGCCTGCGTAACCATCCGCTCAATATGGATGCAGGATAATCTTTACCCCTATGCCAGACGGGCTAATGTTCGCATTGTGGAAATCGACGGTTCCGCCCCGGTTGATAAAACCCAGGCCGGGGTCAAGCTTGTCCGCGATAAAGGAAGTGGATATGTATCACCATTTATCTGGCGTTCACCGGGCAACCTGACCAAAATGGCCGACTTCATCGCCAAGGACCTCATGGCCCTTTACCCGGATCAGGCAGCAATCATCGACAACAACCTGAAATCCCTCAAACAGGATCTTTTCAAACTGAGAACCAAATACGAATCTAAATTTATTGAGCTTGAATCAACCGAAGTAATCAGTTTGACCGGGGATTTTGATTATCTGCTCTCTGAATTCGGCATTGAAGTGGTTGAGTCTCTCCAAAAGCAGGCAATTGATTGGGATGAAAAGGATGTTGCGGCACTGGAAAAAGCTATCACTAAAAATGATGTAAATGCGGTAATCTGTAAGCGCATGCCGCAAGGCAGGATATATGAAATTATCGTGAACAGTGGAGCGCACCCGGTTGTGCTGACCACGCTGGTCACTGCCAACACCCCTCACCTTCCAGCACGAAAAAGACTGCTTGCATTTTATGCGGAGAATCTAGATAGAATTTTTAAAGGATTCAAGTAGATATTCCTGAACAAAAAGTCCGCAATATCTAAAAAGATATTGCGGACTTTTTGTACTATTTTAAAATCAAAAATAACGAAGCCCAAATAAAGAGTTTTGAAGAGTCCAGAGAAACTTTTCCCAAAAGTTTCTCTGGCCGCCGGAGGCATCTACAACTAGCCTCTTTCGTCAAAAACGCGTTTGGTCTTGGCAAAACTTCTGGGCAGCAGACCGGGCTTGAGAATTTCCACATTGGCCCGGACAAGGATGAATTTCCTGATCTCTTCGCAAATGGCCTTTGCAAGGTTCGCATCATTTGCTTCTGATACACCCGGATTACGTTCGACACGGACAGACATGTGATCCAACCCCTCCCTGCGTTCAAGATAAATCTGGTACTCAGAGCTTGCTTCGGGAAAAGATTCCAGCACAGACGCAATCTGACCGGGGTAAATATTGACCCCGCGAAAAATGAACATATCGTCACTTCTACCGGAGATGTAATCGTGACGAGGCATGGAACATCCGCAGGAGCATTCTCCGGGAATAATCCGGGTCAGGTCACGGGTGCGGTAACGAACCAGCGGAGAAGCTTCCTTGTTCAGGGTGGTTACAACCAACTCGCCGACCTCGCCTTCAGGCACAGGCTTCAAGGTCACAGGATCGATAATCTCGGCAATGTACTCATCACCCCAGTAATGGATACCTTCGTGGGCATTGCACTCGATTCCGGCTCCGGGCCCGTAAAGTTCTGTCATACCGGTAATATCGTAACTGCCTTCCAGTCCAAGGGATTCCTCAAACTGCTTGCGCATCTTGGCAGAAACAGCCTCGCCGCCGAAGATGCAGCGTTTGAGCTTGAGCCTTTCGGTGATCCCGGCCTTCTGTGCTTCTTCACCGAGCAGCAGAGCCATAGATCCGGTAGCGCAAAGGCAGGTAGCTCCGAGGTCTTCCAAAATCTGAAGTTGTATTTCCAGCATACCCGGCCCCACGGGCAGAGTCATGGCTCCAAAATGTTCAGCACCAAGTTGGAATCCCGCTCCCGCAGTCCAGAGACCGTAACCGACACAGACCTGCACCCTGTCAAGGGTAGTCAGTCCGGGCAACTCGTAACAACGAGCGAACATATTTTTCCATGTCTCAATATCATTGCGGGTGTAGGAAAGGATCTTGCGCTTTCCGGTGGTCCCGCTGGAACCGTGGATACAGACGACGTCTTCCTCAGGCACGGAAAGCAAAGGAAGAGGGTAACCTTCCTTCAGGTGATCGGCAGTGGTGAAGGGCAGCATCTGTAAATCCTCAAGGGATTTTATGTCACCCGGCTCAACTCCCTGCTTCTTATACTGCTCCTGATAGAAAGGGCTGTTCGCCGCGGTATGGGCAACAGTCTTTTTCAATCCTTCCAGCTGTTTACCAGCCAGCTCTTCCGCAGTAAGTTCCGGTATAAATCTATATTTGCCGCCCATTTTGAGTCTCCGTAGAAAGCTTGTTCAATTATCTTAAGTGTCGTATCCACTTTTTTACTAATAAGTCAGACGCAATTGTTTTGCAGGGACACCCTAAATCTTCAAGTTATCCAAGGTCAACATGCATCTAATTTCAATAAATATTTTTCATCTCGCGGCAGCAGCCCTTTTGGGTGCTGTTCTGGGAAGTTTTTACGGCTGTGCAGTCTTCCGCTACATCAACGGACAGACTCTGACCAACCCGCGCCGCTCCACATGCCCGAACTGCGGGCACACAATCCGCTGGTACGAAAACATCCCCCTCGTCAGCTATTTTTTTCTGGGCGGGAAGTGCTCATCCTGCAAACAAAAAATCAGTCCCATGTACGCTGTTATAGAGTTGGTGTCCGTTGCATGGGCGGTGCTGCTCATGCTAACTTTCGGCCCTTCGGTGCAATGGCTGATCTATATGTTCTTCGGCGGATTGCTGATAGTGGCATCATTCATTGACCTGAAAACCTTCATCCTGCCGGACATAATCACTATCCCCGGCTCAATTGCAGCCATCCCCTGCGCGGCTATATTCACCCCCGTAGGCTGGGAAGGAGCATTGCTCGGTGCGGGAATCGGCGGCGGTTTATTCTGGTCGCTGCGGCTGCTTTACCGTGGACTTAAAGGAGTGGAAGGTCTCGGGCTCGGAGATGTAAAAATAATGTTCATGATCGGTGCTCTGGCCGGACCGCAAAACCTTCCGCTGGTAATAACGGTTTCGGCTTTCACCGGACTGGTGGCCGGACTGATCATGATGGTGGTTGATAAGGATCAGGAATACGGCTCCATGATTCCCTTCGGCCCTTTTCTGGCTTTAGGAGCCATGCTGACTATTCTTTACGCCGAGCCGTTCTGGAATTGGTACTTAGTATAAAAAAAGGGAGGAAGCAGACAAAGCTTCCTCCCCTTGTTCCGTTAAACGGAAATTATTTATACTCCGAAGGGACCGAACTTCTTAACGTATTCCTGAAGTTCTTCCCAGAGATGTTCGGAAAATTTATCGTACTTTTCAGCTGCGCTGTCGTAGCTTTCAAGTTTTTTCACTACATTTGCAGCCTTGTCGTAAACAGTATTGAATTCAGCCTCGTCCATGCCTGCCATTTTCATAGCTTCTTCTTTGGAAAGGTGACCGGTATGGGCAAAAACCCCGGACAGAACGCCCATCATATTTTTTACGTTCTTTTGAGCCATTTTAATAATACTCCTTGAATAAATGAAATTTTTAAGTACCTCACTACCTATTTTGGGAGATAACACTATTTAGTTCATCATTGCAAGCGGTTCCCGTTATATACGATAACAAACCCCCGTGAAGTACCCATAACTGACCAATTTCATGCACCGTTGCTTTTTCATTAATGCAAACGTACTATCCTGCTTTAAAACTTCATTAAAGAGATCAATATGACCACTAGAAATAACAGTATCTGGATAAACGCCGGAGAGGCATCCGGCGATATGCACGGGGCAAGGCTCGCCAAAGAACTCATGGAGCGCGACCCCGGCCTGAAAGTCATGGGCATGGGCGGTTCCGCAATGGAAAAAGCGGGCTGCGATATACGCTATCCCATGCAGCTGATCTCACTGGTAGGGCTAACCGAAGTTCTGCCCAAACTACCACGGCTGCTCAGGCTTTTCGGACAGATCGGCGACATCCTCAAAGCGGAAAGACCGAAAGCCATAATCCTCATCGACTGCCCGGACTTTAACTTCCGACTGGTAAAAATCGCCCGCAAGCTGGATATTCCGGTCTACTATTACATCACCCCGCAAATATGGGCATGGCGTCAGGGCAGGGCAAAATTCCTGCAAAAACATGTACGAAAGATTCTGTGCATCCTGCCCTTCGAGCAACAATTTTTCAAAGACCGCGGGGTTGATGCCCAATACGTTGGACACCCGCTGCTTGATCTCATGCCGCTGGATGAACTCGACGCCATCGAACCGGACCCCAATCTGGTTGGCATCCTGCCGGGAAGCAGGAGCAAGGAAATTTCATCGCTACTGCCGGAATTCGCCATGGCAGCGGAACGGCTATCCAAGGATTTCCCGCAATTGAAATTTTCCATTGCCCGCGCACCGGGAGTGAAAGAAGAAAAGCTACGCCATTTCTGGCCGGACCATATTCCGGTGACCATAAATCAGCCGGAAAACAGATACCGCCTCATGCGCAATTCAAACGTCATAATGGCCGCATCCGGTACGGCGACCTTGGAATGCGCGCTCATCGGCACTCCGACTCTGGTTGCCTACAAGATGTCCGCACTGAGCGGTTTTCTGGCTAAGAAAATCCTTGATATCAAATACGTAAGCCTAGCCAATATAATCCCGGACAAACTCATCCTGCCGGAATATCTGCTGGAACAAGCCACCGCAGATAATTTCTACAACCAAATTCGGCAATGGGTCAGCGAACCTGATTCCGCGCAAGAAGTCCGCGCTGAACTCAGTGCGCTGCGTAAAATGATCGGCGAGCCGGGTGTGGCTGAGCGTACAGCTGAAATTATTTTGGATGATATTAACAAGGGGTAACATTCCACTTTTTAACAACCGGGGATTATCATGAAAAAATTTCTTGTACTGTTCATTTTACTGGCAACAGTGGCTTTCAGTGGATGTGTGGCCCGTAAGATTCCTGGAGAATACGCCTTTTACTCCACCAAATCACCGTCACTGACAGTACAATTTAACGAACTGAAATATCAGGGTGAATACAAGGCAACAATCAATGCAGCCAATATTCACACATACTTTTATGCTGACTCGGAAGGTGAGAAAGGTGCGTGGATAGAGATTCTCGATGTACGTCAGGACTGGAATGTCCGCCCCAAACGTGTACCGGGGAAAAATTTCCCCAATACAGGAGTGTTCACTCGCAAAATAGCAGGCGAAGATTATTACTGCCGCAGCTTTCTGATCCTGCCCGGTCGGGATAAAACAAGTCCGGAATCATTGCCAGACTACACGGCTGTTCGTATTTACTCCAAACTCATATCTACCAAGAAAAAAATATCCATAGGGTTCGCAGAAAAAATTGATCCCGCTACCGCCCACAGCATCTTCAGTCACCCGGACTACGAAGGGTTGACCAAAGAACAAAAAGATTTTTTTGCCGCATTCGACAAAAAAGCCGATACAGCTCTCATGCTGCATAAGTTTCAGCAGAATGACATCAGCGACGAGATCAAAACAGCGGTGACCATCAAAGAACCTTGGTATAAATCAACCGATTTCATGCCTATTGATCAGCAGGTGGGGAAGGTGCAGCGGTAATTTATGCGAATGGAATGATTGCCCCTGATTGTTGCTCCGCCTTTTAGGTAGTCAGTCAGTGATGTTATCTCAGACGCGCTTCGAAGAACCCCAGACAATTTGAGTCTGGACCTGTCCTTCAAGCGCGTCTTTCATTTTGGAGGCAAAAAAGGTGGGTGATTTTTAAAAATGCGGGAACACAGACGGGAACAAAAAAAGAACACTCAACATAACATTCTGATAACACGTCATTAAACAAAAAAAACCCCGGAGCCGATCCCCGGGGTTTTTCTGACTTTGGACTCGCTGTGAAGCAATCACCGCGACTGCTCCACAATTCACAAACTATTTTTACTGAATCAAAACTATACGCAGCCGGTGGGCTTGGGCAGACCAGCCATTTTACAAGCTCCCTTACCAGGACCGGAGGGGAACAGCTCATAAATGTGCTTGAGTTTGAATCCGGTAACCTTGGAAAGGATGCGGACCATAGGTGCGATACCGTTCTTCTTGTAGTAGTCCTGCAAGAAGTCGATAACTTTCTGGTGCTCATCGTTCAGTTCTTTGATGCCTTCGCCTTCTTTACAGAAGTCAACCCACTCGGGGCACCAGTCTTCAAACTTGAGCAGGAAGCCGTCTTCGTCTACGTCAAAGCTTTTTCCCATGAATTCAACGATTGCCATGTAAAACCTCCTAAAAAAAATTAATCGTAAAAGCGCACCTGGCACTTTAACAACAGGATATAGTGACTTTCCCGAAATCCAATTCCGAGGAAAATTTCTCACTCACCCAAAGTGCCAATTAAAACCTTGGCAAGAAAAATTCAAGAAAAATATTGTGCTAGTTTGCATATTTCACACAAAAATGTCCAAACCGGGAGCGGCAAACCACTCCATTAGGCACAATTTCCTGTTCAAAATTAATTCCTTCTTAAGCAAAAAGCGGAAAATCTTTACACTTCTTTTTCTGGCTTAATGGCAAAAAGCGGAATTTATATCCCTCAACAAAAGACTAGCACATTAAAATAACTGTATATTTTTTCATAGGAACAGTTCCTGCTGAATAGTTCTCCATAAAATCAGGAGGAAATAAAATGGAAATCAGTTTTGTTAACAAATCAGCAAATACGCCTCTCAGAAATGAACATTCCGCTCAGGTCGCCCCGACCACCGTTACCCGCGAGCAAAAACTTGACTCCGTTTCCGGAAACATAAGAGCCGGTCTCAAATCAGCCGAAGAAGATCCAACCCAGCTGCTGGAACAGACCGTAGAGGCCAGCGCACAGGAAGGTGCTATTGACGGAGCACACGATTTTAACATGGCAAGAATCATGGAACTTCTTTCCGATCCGTTGCTTCAGGAAGATATTCCAGAATAAAAAGTCATTCCTCAAAACGATTTTCATTGAACATAGCGGTTCAATTTTTTGAAAAGGCAAAGCCCCGAATTTACTGTATTCGGGGCTTTGCCTTTTTGTACGCAAAATGGTAATGAAAGGAAGTTTCAGCCCATAACTGGTTACGACAATTTTCTATGAATAAAATCAACTTGATAAAATCTCCGGACAAACCTACCCCCGGATACCCGCCAATGGAGTCCGCCCTGACTCCTCCGCCACCTGTGGTAATAGACCCGTCGTGGACAGTTCCATCCGCACAGCAATGCATCGCATGGTGGGATGATTACGAGATGCTGGAAAATATCAAATCCCACAGCATGCTTGTGGCCAAAGTAGCGGTTGAAGCCTCGACCATGG
>PPCM01000891.1_pt1 | contig 17197 bp, 14 predicted proteins | sample 1555541 | NCBI WGS metagenome assembly PPCM01 (sample SAMN05284479, study PRJNA326546) | Marine sediment metagenome, whole genome shotgun sequencing project. | isolation source: marine sediment | place: Germany: Wadden Sea | collected 2012-09-05 | reverse complement strand
GATGAAAAAATTAAATAGAGTTCCTATTCGAAAAAAACAAATTACTAAGAAAAATAATTCTAAAAAAAATATTAATGTAACATTATTATTAACAATTGCACTATTTTTAGGTTTTGGTCTGCTTATGTTAGGTCTTAATTTAGATAGAGTTGTTCATAAATTCAATGGAGATACTGAAGTTGCAATGTATTTAGGTCAAATTGTATATGAAAGTACAGTTGAATCAGAATTTGCAAAATTAAGTGATGATCAAAAATCATTTTATGCAACAAATTTAATGAATTCAGGCACAATTACTAATGAGTCTACTGAAGCAGAGATTGATTTTGCTGTTAAAAGTATGATTCTTGATCAAATTATATCTCAAATGATTTTACTTGAAGAAGCAATCGATAAAGGTTATGATTTAGCTGATGCAGAGTTAGAAGTTGAGATGCAAAAAGCATTAGAAAGCTTTGGAAATTCTGAGGAAGAATTAAATGAAATTTTAGCTGCTCAAGGTTTAACTTATGAATCTTTAAAAGAGCAATATAGATTAAGTATTGTTATGGCTGATTTAGTTGATGGTGAAGTATTTTCAAAAATTGAATTTACTGATGAAGATTATCAAGCATATTATGAATCTATTAAAGAAGATTATTACAGTGAATTTGATAGATATAATATTTATCATTTAATGATTGACCCTACAGGTGAAAATTTAACTGAAGCTCAAGCATTTATTGAAACTGTAAAAGATGATATTACTGATTTAGAAACTTTTAAAGAATTAGCTAAAAAATATTCAGATGGTCCAAATTCATTATCTGGTGGAAGATTAGGTTATGTTCCATTAAATAATATTAATGATGAAACTTTTAAATTAGTAGTAAGTAATCTAGAATTTGAAACTGTTTCAGATGTATTTAGAACTAATTTTGGTTTACATTTAATCTATATTGATGATGTAGTAGAACCAGGGTATTTAAGTTTAGATTTAGTTAAAGATGAATTAACTGATGTTTTAATGGAAAAAGCAAAACAACCTGCATTTCAACAATACATCATGAATCTTTATGAAAGTAAAAAAGATTTAGTTGTGAAAAAGGGTATTTTTGCTCCTGCAGAAAAATCTTTTTCTGAGAAACTTACTGATCTGAAAAAACCTTTAGAAGAAGAGACTGATGAAACTGATGTTGAATCTCTTGAAACTACTGAAGATGAATCTGAATTAGACGTTGAATCTGAAGAACCAGTATATTGTGATGCTGAAAAAACAGAACTTTGTATTGTAGAAGATTTAAATTCTGAAGAAGAAGTTGAAGTTGCAATTGATGCAACTGAAAACAACAAAGAAGTTGCTGAAATCTAATTTTTGATTTCAGTTCCTTTATATTTTTTATTTTTTAATATTAATTCTAAGTTATCTAAATCTAAACCATTTGCAATTATTACTATTTTATTGAATTTTTGAGATTTTTTAGCGGCGATTGGATCAAATGGATAATTAGCACCTGGTTCAAAATTTTCACCAAACATTTCAAAAAATTTATTCCATTCTAATTTTTTAATTGGTTTTGCATCTTTGTGTTCTTTAGGATTTTTATCATAAACATAATCTACATTTGTTAAATTTATAATTTTGTTAATTTGATATGTTTTTGCAATTGAAACTGCACTATAATCTGAACTCACACCTGGTAAATATCCTCCACCAACTAAGAAATCTTGATTGAATCTTACTTTTTTATGTGGAGTATCTATAATTTTTTTATAAACTGATTTTTGAATTGAATTTTTAACAAGCATTGCATTTAATTTTGTTGCATAAATACCTAGCCAATCCTTTTTTTTGTTTTCAATATGAGGATTTATTTGTTCTAATGCTTTAATGTATTCTCTAGCAGTTTTTCCACCACCAATAATTAAGATAAATCTATATTTATCAGTATGATTTTCGAGTAAAGTTATTAATTTTTTAACATATTTTGTATCGATTTCTTTTGGCGCTACAATTGAGCCACCAACACTCATAACAATAATTTCTCTCGAATCCTTAGATAAAATATTTTTAATCATACTGATTTTATGATTTACGTCCTTTATATTTGTTTAGATTTACCTTAGTTGTACTCATTAAATTGAGCAATTTGATACAAAACAAAACGTTTATAAATTAAATGGTATTTGTGTGTCGTATTAGGTTAATAAAATCACATTCGCTACTCATGCAAATGGGTCCTTTTACGAGCTTAGTGCTGTCGTACTATTGCTGTGAGTCTGAGACACTCTTGCATGATACAGCCTTGCAAAGAGTTACCTGGTTGAGTTTACGTCGTAAGACAATCGATGAAATTGGGGGTTAGTGTGAGGCATCATTTTCATTATCATAAATCAATTCGTAATTTATTCGAAATTACTATCATTTTATCACGATATCACAATTACTGCATCGGAGATTAAATAGTTCTTTCTGGATTAAATTACAAAAAAACATAATAAAAATAACAATTAGAAAAGTTATTATCACATTCCTTAATCATTCAAGAATATAATTTAAGTAGAGTTAACCTAAATTGATGAGTTTGAGGTAGTCTTTTTTCTAGTTGTACAAGAGGTTAAAAATGGGTAAAATAAGTCCTATAGCTAATAAATATATTATTCACGCAAGCATCTTCATTGAAGGTGTAGTTGACAGACCAGACGTAATTGGTGCGATCTTTGGTCAAACAGAAGGTTTACTAGGAGAAGATTTAGAATTAAGAGAACTTCAAAGATCTGGAAGAATTGGTCGAATCGAAGTTAATCTAGATGCTAACTACGGTAAAACAAAAGGTAAAATTATTATTCCTTCAAGCTTAGATAAAGCTGAAACTGCAATCGTTGGAGCAGCTCTTGAAATTATTCAAAGAATTGGTCCTTGTAATGCAAAGATTAGAGTTGAATCTATTGAAGATGTAAGAATCTTAAAGAGAAATTACGTTGTAAATAGAGCTAAAGAATTACTAAGAAACTTAATGGAAAACTCCATGCCTGATTCTCAAGAATTAAGTGATGAAGTTGCAACTTCTGTTAGAGTTATGGAAATTCAAACTTGGGGTAAAGATAAATTACCTGCAGGTCCTACAATTGACGAAGCTGATGAAATCATCTTAGTTGAAGGTAGAGCTGATGTATTAAATTTATTGAAATATGGTTTCAAGAATGTTATTGGTATGAATGGTTCAAATGTTCCAGCTAGTATCATCGAATTATGTAAACAAAAAGTTGTTACAACTTTCTTCGATGGTGATAGAGGCGGTGATTTGGATTTAATTGAATTAACACAAGTAACTGAAGTTGATTTTGTAACTCGAGCACCTGATGGTAAAGAAGTTGAAGAATTAACTAAAAAAGAAATCCATAAAGCATTAAGAGCAAAAATTGCTGTAGAGCAACACATGCTTGAATTGAATAAGAGAATCTCAACTTCATCTTCCTCATCAACTCCTGATAGGAAAATCCAACCGAGATCTTCAAAACCTCAAAAGACTAATGCTAGAAATTCACAAAACAACAAAAGAGATTCAAGAGATACTAGAGATCAAAAATCAAAAAGAACTACTAATAACTCTGATTCCAAACCTAAAAGAGAAATTAAAAAACCTAAAGTAAATGTTTCCGAACAAGAATTAGGCGCTTTTAAATCTAGTTTAGAAAGTTTAGTTGGTACTAAAGGTGCATGCTTACTTGATGTTGATTTAAACATTCTAGGTAAAGTTCCTTTAAGTGAATTAAATGCTACTATTAAGAATTTTAATGAAGGTGTTCATGCAATCGTTTTAGATGGTGGTGTTGATAAATCACTAGTAACTAACGCAGAATCATCAAATGTTCAATTCGTTGTTGGAATGGAATTAAAACTTGATAAGAAAGCAAGCAACAAAGTTAATCTATTGAGTATTAACGATTTATAAATTCTTACTACCCTTTTTTAGGGTATATTTTTATTTTTTAAAATGGCTAAAATTTCAAAAGAAAAATTTAAGGTATATAAGAACGTTTTTGATAATCATACTTTGAGGATTCTTGAGAAATTTTCTAATCGTGGTCATTTTCTTGAATTAAGTTCTCCTATTTTTATTGGGAAAGAATCTAATGTTTTTTCTGCTGTTACTGATGATGGAAGATATGTTATTGTGAAAATTTATCGAGTTGAAAATTGTAATTTCAATAAGATGTTTGATTACATTAAACAAGATCCTAGATTTATTGGTATTAGAAAACAAAGAAGACAAATTATTTTTGCTTGGGTTCAAAGAGAATATAGAAATTTATTGAAGGCAAGAGAAGGAGGAGTTACTGTTCCTTTACCTATTGCAGTTCAAGATAATGTATTAATTTTAGAGTATATTGGTCATGATGAAATTGATCCTCCTGAAGTTAGTCCTCAATTAAAAAATTCTCAAATTGATGATCCAGAAGATTTCTTTAATCAAGTTTTAGACAATATGAAAAAACTGCATAAGATTGGTTTAGTTCATGCTGATTTGTCTGCATTTAATATTTTGAACAAAGATCAAACTGCTTATTTGATTGATTATTCTCAGGCAACAACAATTGATTGTAGAGATTATTACGATCTACTAAGAAGAGATATTAAAAATGTGTGTCAATTTTTTAGAAAAGTTGGTTTAGAACTTTCTGAAGACGATGTATTTGATCAAATTACTAAAGATTAAAGTTTAATGATTATATATTTTATTTCTAATTTTTTATTGATAATTTCTTTAAATAAACAAACCTTTAAAAATGAAAGCTGATTTTCATAGATTTATGGCTGAATTTTCATATGAATTAAAAGTTCCAAAAGAAAGAATCGCGATTCTTATTGGTAAAGAAGGTTCTACTAAAGATTTGTTAGAGGAAGAAACAAACACTCAGATTAGAATTGATTCTGCTGACGGTGATGTTTTTGTTTCCGGTGATGACGCATTAAGTCTTTATAGTGCTCGTGAAGTTGTAAAAGCTATTGCTAGAGGCTTCAATCCAGAAATTGCGTTATTAATTCTAAGAGGAGATTATTTATTTGAATTAATTAATTTAGTCGACTTTATCAAATCGAAATCATCCATGATGAGATTAAAAGGAAGAGTTATTGGTCAAGCAGGTAAATCTAGAAGACTTATCGAAGAATTGACTGATTGTCACGTTTCTGTTTATGGTAAAACTATTGGTATCATAGGTCAAGCAGACAAAATTGCAATTGCTAAACAAGCAGTTGACTCGCTTTTAGATGGTAGTCCACATTCCACTGTTTACAAATGGTTGGAAAAGAAAAGAAAGACTATTGCATTTGATACATCCTCTCCAAACGATTTTGTAAAAGATGACTATAAAGATAATATTTAGTTTCTTTACTGTACCCTTTAGGGTATTATTTTATTTTTTTAAAAATATATTTGTTTCTAGATTATTTAAAATTAAAAAAGAATTAGAAAAAATAAGAAATAAAATTAATATTGATAACTTTTGATTTCAAGTTCTTTAACTTTTTCAGAAATTTGAGCTGCATTATAAACCATTTCAATTGATTCATTAGGTTTTAAATTTACTCCAGTATTGAAAAAGTTTGTTTGCGCCATTGTTTTAAATTGGTACTTTAAATCTGCCACACTATTAATTGGACCAATATCTCCTGAATTAACTAAATTGGTAATATATTTTCGACCTGAAATATTTGACAAATCGTTTGTGATATAATCATTAAATATTTCGTTTTGTACGCAAATTGATCTTGAAAGTGGATTATCATTGTGATTTTTATGATATCCTTTGAAATCTTTAATCATTAAATCTTTAGGAATAACGCTATTTACAATATCTTCAACTGACAATTCTTTGGTTTCGATTATTTGACTTTCTAATACCATGGTATGAGTTTATCAAAATACTATATAAGTTTTGTTGTTTTTACCATTTTCGTTCAATTAACGTAAAAGTATGTTTGTTTTAAACTATCAAAAATTGATTAAATTACTTTAGAGTTTATTTTAATGTAGAACTAGATTATTTATTTGTATTATGCGGATAAAGAATAATAAAAAGTTAATAATTAAAAAATAAAAATAAATTAACTACGAGCAATATAATCTTCGTAAGTTATAATCCCTGTATTCATGTGGTAGATATTTTGAAAATTCAATTCTTTGAATGTATTCATTGCCAGAGATGATCGTCTTCCACTTCTACAATATACCAGGTATGTTTTTGTTTTATCAAGTTGAGAGAGTTCTGAATGGAATGAAGGCAAATTGAAATCTATGTTTATTGCATTTTCTAAATGATATTCATCATATTCAGGTTTAGTTCTTATATCTAAAATTACAAAATTTTTATTATCTATGTTGTCTAAGATTAATTGTTTAGCATTTTCAGATGTCACATCTTCGATAAGGTCACAATCTTTAGTACACATTCCAGTTAGATTATTTTCATTAGAGCAACCTTGAAAAATAAGAAGTGTTGTTAAAATTAAAAATAGTATTAGAATTTTACTTATCATATAATTAAATTTGAAATAATTATTTAAAAAAATATTGTTTATTTAGAATTTTATTAATTATCCATTTCTTTTACTAATTTGTTCATGATTAGGATAATTTCTTTTTATAATATCTTCACGACTTATAGGTTCACTTGGTTTTGCTATTTCTAGTTTAGTGATTTCATTTGTATTTGAATCAACGTCAAAGCAAGTTACTTTTTGATTAATATCTATAATATTATAGATTCCATTATGAAGCCCTGCATTATTTAGAATATATTCAAAGTCTTTATTTTTTAAATATTGAGTATGTCCCCAGTGGTTATGAGATTGAACAAATACTTTGTTGAAAATATTTATAGGTAGGTTGTGCATAAATTCTTTTAATGATATCGAAGCACATTCAAAATTCCCTGTTTCTCGATCATAACTTCCTTGAGTATGATTATAAATAATTATATTGAATGCATGATTAACATCATTTCTTGCAAGTTCTATTTTTTCTTTAGTTTTATTTTCTTGTAGAACTGATAATGGATCTGATCCGCTTGTTGCATGATTTTCACCAGGGATTCCAATTATAATTGTATTTCCATCGACAATAACATTATGCCTTAAATATTTAAATTCAGTATTTTTTTCAAGATTTTCTAATTTTGATTCGAACTCATCAAAGATTGGTTTTAATTTTTCATGGTCTATGTTTGACGGAACTCTTGAATTATTTTGTGTTAAAAATGAAATTTCTTGTAATACTAAAAAATGGTATGGGGACTCATGATTACCCATATTAAAATATGTTGGACATAATGAATTAAATTTTTCAATAATATTATAGCACCAATCATATCTTTCTTTAACATATCCTACAACTAAATCTTCTGTTATTATTTTTGTCTTTGAATATTGTTCATAGAAATTTGGCGCAGCATCTTTTAGATAAGCGTTTAAGATTTGCATATTAAGTGGTACTTTTTGATGGATTTTACTTTTAGCCATTGAAAAAATACCTAACAGATCACCATTAATTACAATTTTATCAATTTTAGTTTTTGTAATTATATCACTAACTGACTTGTAAATTTTATTAATACAGTAAGGTGAATGTGTATCCGAAATAATAATATGTCTCATAATATTTTATATATATTGGTTATGTTTTAAAAATCTTTTTTAAATTAATTATAAAATAATCATAAACTTTATTAAAGAAAAGAAATCTAACTTTTCTTAGAACGATTAATAAATTGGTGTGTAATATAATGAGTACAGGTTCTAAAACGGTTTCTGCAGAGGATTTAGCAAAAAAACATAGAGACATTTCTATTGCTGAGTTCTTCGAAAAAAATAGGCATCTATTAGGTTTCGATAATAAACGTAAAGCATTATTAACAACAATCAAAGAAGCAGTTGATAACTCTCTTGATGCATGTGAAGAAGCAAGAATTCTTCCTGAAATTCAAATTGAGATTATTGATATGGGTCGAGATAGATTTAGGGTAATTATTGAAGATAATGGTCCTGGTATTATCAAGCCCAATATTCCAAAAGTTTTCGCAAAACTTCTTTTCGGAAGTAAGTTTCATTCTATGAAACAAAGTCGAGGACAGCAAGGTATTGGGATCTCTGCATCAGTAATGTATGGTCAATTAACTACTGGTAGAGCTGCTAAAGTAATTTCTAAAACTGGTAATGATAAACCAGCATATTATTGCGAAGTTAAAATTGATTCTCAAACAAATAAACCTTTAATCTTAAAGGAAGAAGAAAGATTTGGTTGGGTTAAAGAACATGGAACTCGTGTAGAAATTGATTTAGAAGGTTCATATCAAAAAGGAGATCAATCAGTTGATGAGTATGTTAAAAATACTGCAATTGTAAATCCACATTCAACTTTTATTTATACTAATCCAAAATCAGAACAAGTTATTTTTCCAAGAGTAACTGAACAATTACCAAGAGAGGCGATTGAAATTAAGCCTCATCCATATGGTGTTGAGCTTGGTACTCTTATGAAGATGCTTAGAACTACTGATTCTAAAACTTTACAAGCATTCTTATCTCATGACTTTTCAAGGGTAGGTGCAAACACTGCAAAACAAATTTCTGAAAACGCAGCGCTTCCTCCAAATACAAAACCTAAGAAAATGTCAAGACAGCAATCTGAAGATTTGTACCATGCGATTAATAATACTAAAATCATGGCACCTCCTACAGATTGTGTTGTTCCTATTGGTTCAGACTTAATTGAGAAAGGTGTAAAAAAAGAAATTAATGCAGAATTTTATTGTTCTGTAACTAGACCTCCTAATGTATACAGAGGTAATCCTTTTGTTATTGAAGCTGCTATCGCATATGGTGGTGAAATTAAAGCAGAATCATCTGCTAAAATTTTAAGATTTGCAAATAGAGTTCCTTTATTATATCAAAAAGGTGCTTGTGCAACTACTAAATCTTTACAAAATATTAATTGGAGACAATACGGATTATCACAGAGCTCAGGAGCGATTCCTGTTGGTCCTATTATAGTTTTAGTTCATATTGCGAGTATTTGGACTCCTTACACTTCCGAAGCAAAAGAAGCTATCGCACATTATCCTGAAATCATGAAGGAAATGAGACTTGCATTGCAAGAATGTGGTAGAAAACTTGCAACTTATGTTAAGAAAAAGAAAAGAGTAAAAAGTGAGCTTAAGAAAAGATCTTACATTCAAAAATATCTTCCATTCGTAGGAGATGCTTTGATGGAATTATTAGAACTTGAGCAAGGAGACTCTGATAAAGTTACTGACATTTTATTAGATGTATTAGATGACACAAGATCAATGCCAACTTTAAAAGATCGTGATGTTGGTAAGACTGTAAGTGCATATGAAACAACTAAAGAAAAAGATGTTGGATTTATTGATAATTCTGATGTTGAAGAATTTGGTTCAGATGAAGCTGGTTATGAAAAAGAAGTTTCAGAAGACGAAAAAAAGAATTCTGAAAAATCAGACGATGAAATCTTTAATGACTCAGATGATGAATCAGAAAATGAAGAAATTGATTATAAAGATAACATTGACGATAACAAAGATAATGACAAGGATCCAGCTGATCTAAATTCATATTTTAACTAGGTGATGCAATATGACAGAAAATAATCCTGTAATTCAAAAAATTAAAAACTCTGCAAATGGTATTTACTTAGATATTTTACGAAGAGAATTACCTTCTATTTCAATGCCTATCAGATCATTAAGTAATGTTCATTATAATCCTAATGTTGGTTATTTTGAAATGCTTGATAAAGAAAAAGAAAGAACTCTAACAGCAAGTACTGTAAAGACTTTCGCTCAAACTTTAAAGATGATGTCTTTGTCTAAAGACTTGATCAATCAAAACGATATTGCAACTAAGAGAGAGGCTTATTACGTTTCAAAAAACTGGGGCGAAGCTCGATTTAAGGAACAGCCAGAATCCGATAATGTAATGGATGATATTGAAGCAATGTTTAGAACTAATAGAGAACAGTTAGGTTTTATTCCTGAAGAAAAAGGTGGAGCTGTTTCTGGTCAATTAGTTGTTATTGATACTGATCCTGTTACAGGTGAAGAAATTAAAATCGATTGTTCTAAGATGGGTTCAGGAAGTTATGCAATTCCAAATTCAGTTGAAGCTTTGAAATTTGAAACTAAAGCAGATTTTATTTTAGCAATTGAAACAAGCGGTATGCATCAACGACTTGTAAAACATCAATTTTGGAAAAAGTCCAATTGTATTTTAATTGCACTTGGTGGTGTTCCAACTAGAGCAACTAGAAGATTTATTAGAAAACTTGCTGATGATAAGAAAATTCCTGTTTACGCATTTACTGATGGAGATCCATATGGATGGTTAAATATTTACAGAACTCTAAAAGTAGGTTCAGGAAATGCAGCTCATATTAACAAATATTTTTGTGTACCTCAAACTAAGTTTTTTGGAATTACTGCGCAAGATATTGAAGATTACAGATTGCCAACTCATCCGTTAAAAGATGTTGATTTGAAAAGAATTAAAGATGGTTTGAAAAACGATCCATTTGTTCTTGCAAATAAATCTTGGCAAAAATGTATGAAGGATTTAGCTAAACTTAAGAAAAGGGCGGAACAGCAAGCACTTGCAAAACATGGTTTAAATTACGTAATGGAGCAATACTTGCCTGATAAATTAGAAAATCCAAAAACTTGGTTACCATAAACCAATTTTTAATTTTTATTTTATTTCTAGAATTAAATAATTAATAAAAAAATAAAAAGAAATAATTATTCTTTCCGATTTGAGTATTCAACTAATTTTTTAATCATATCTTCAGTCTTTCTTAATTCTCCACCATAGATTTGATTTGCAATACTTAGTTGTTCAGTAGTTGTATTAACAAGATCTTTTGAAAATACTAAGTCATCTTGGAGTGTACTTATGTATTGAATTTTTTGATCAATACTATCCATTTTTTTGACTTTATCAGCTTCTAAATCTTGAATTGCAGTTTCAGTTCCTTTATCATATTTACTAATTATACCTGACATTTTATCAGTTAAATCTGAACTGTATGCATTTCTACTTGAAATTAATTCCTCTGAACCAGGCATATTAGTATCAATAGAATCAGCACTTTTAATATATGATGCTTGTAGATCTTGTAATAACTCGTACATTAACGCGTCATTACTAACTTGAGCTATTTTAAAATCATAAGTAGTTTCAGTATCACATTTATCAGCTTCATATTTAGGAAGTTTGCAATTTTCTAACTCAAAAGATTTATGTGAAGCTTCTACTGCTAACTCAGATTCTGAAAGAATATTTTCTAATTTAGGAATTACTTGTGTTGCAATATCGTACCTGAATTTAGGGATAGTTTCATTAAGTGTATTTAATGAACTATCATAACCAGTTAATTCATTAGTATTATCTCTGTTATAGAATAATAAGTTTCTGATGTTGGTTGCTGAGTTTTCAATATTTACTTTATCATCATTTGTAGTTTGTACATCCCAATCTAAATCTCTTAAACCAGATTTTAAGGAATTATATGAATTATTCATGTGAAAATTAAAAGTCATATTGTCTACTGGTTCTTTAGTAGTAATAAGTTTAACTAAGTCACTTTTAGTTTCAATTAATGCTTCTGGGAATAAAATGTCTTCATCTAATCCAGTTTCAACTAAACCTAACTTTGAGGCAATTTTATTACCTGTATTTTTCATTGATTTAATTCCTTTTGAGTATAAGTTTTTTCCGCTTGATCGTAATTTGTCGAATACCATTTTATCACAAAATTTATATTTTACTACTAAACTGTGACAACTTCTTTATAAATCTTATCCTTAATAGTCGACAAATTTGCTTTAAATCTTTAAAAATATGTCTTTTTAGGCATTTGTGTGTATAAAATATCCTTGAAAATGTCTATAATTGAGTATATTTTATCACTATTTTTTAATTTTTGATTCAATTCTGTTTCTTTATCATCTAAAAAAGGATCTTTAGTTTCTAAATTAATTTCATTCATTTTCACATCTAATTCTTTAATAAAATCTTGTTTTGACTCTATAATTTCTTTTGAACCAATTGTTGACATATCGAATGATTCTATATCATTTTTTGTATCTTTTTGTAAACTTGATAATAAATCTTTCATTAAATTAGAATTATATGATTTTTTATTAACTAAATTATCATATTGTGTTTGTAATGAATTAGAATGTAATTCAATTGTATTATATATTGCATCGTAGCTACTTATTGTACTTGAAATAATATTTGATAATTCTGATTTTTCTTCTTTTGTATTACTAAAAACTAAACTTAATTCTTGATTAATTGATTTGTTATAATTAGTCATTTGATTGCAATACTTATCAATAGATATTTGATTAGAAATATATTCTTGTGTTAATTCTTCAATTTTATCAGTTAATTTTTCAATATCTTTTGTTGTTATTAAATCAATACTTACTTCAAATTCATCATCGATAGTTTTTCTCCATTTAAACATTTTAGATCACACATTTTATTTATGTAATTATATACGCATTTTCTTTTAAAAGGAGTTATTGGAAAAAAATCGGATAGTTTCCGAAAATAATGCACTTAGAGATAATAAGAATTAAAAAAATAAATTAAAATAAAAAAATTGTAAAAAATATATAATCAAACATTATATGTTTTCTTGACATTTTTCATTTCATAAAAAATATATAATCAAGCACTATGTGCTTTCTTGACATTTTTCATTTCATAAAAAATAGGCATTTAGAACGTATTGTTGAACCATTCTATTTGTATTAAAATATGATCCATTAATACCAATTGAATGTCTCATAATTTCGATCCATTCATCTCTTTTATTATAATAAGTTGGTACAATAACATATTCTAATTTGTTATACAAGTCTTCAACATCTTCTTCGTGATCAGGAGTTGCTTTTTCATTCGGATGACTTCCAATGCTCCAACCAGTTAAATGTTCAATATAACCTTCTAACCACCAACCATCTAAAGTTGAAAATTGAGGTACACCATTATGTGCAGCTTTCATCCCTGAAGTACCTGATGCTTCCATAGGTCTAAGTGGAGTGTTAAGCCACACGTCAACTCCTGAAACTAATAACTTAGCTTTAGAAATGTCATAATCTTCAATATAACAAACTTTTACAGAGTCTTTAATTTGTTGCATAGATTTGATAATAGTTTTAATTATTTCTTTACCTTGATGATCTTTTGGATGAGCTTTTCCTGAAAAAATAATTTGCATACCTTTATGTTTTTCAGCAATTTTTCTTAATCTTTCAAGATCTGTAAATAACATGTCATTTCTTTTATATGCAGTTGCTCTTTTAGCGAATCCAATTGTAAAAATTTCAGAATCCATTTCTGCATTATAATTTTCATTTACAAAATTGATTAAATCTTGTTTTGCTTCTTGATGTGCATCCCAAATTTTTTCTTTTGGAATTCCAAGAATTGATCTTAAACTAAATGAATCAGTTTTCCATGATGGTAAAAATTTATCAAACATTTTTTTAACTGGTTCTGCAGTCCAAAAAGCTGAATGAACACCATTAGTGATTGATTCAATATGAAAATTAGGGAACATGTTTTGTGAAACTTCACCGTGTTTTTTTGCAACTCCGTTGATGAATTCACTACCTCTTAAACCAAGGTATGTCATGTTTAATTTATCATTGATAAAAATATCTTTTTTGAGATTATCAGTTAAGTAATCTCCCAGTAATTGTTCTGCTAAACTTCGATCAAATTCATCATGTCCTGCAGGAACTGGAGTGTGAGTTGTAAATACGCAATGTTTTCTAACATCTTTTAATGATTTTTCATCACAACATCCATTAGCTTTACAAAGTTCTAAAGTTAATAATGATGAATGTCCTTCATTCATATGATATTTAGAGATATTTTCAAGACCTAATGCTTGAACAATTCTGTATCCACCAATACCTAAAACAATTTCTTGTGATAATCTATATTTATTACCATAACCGTATAGATGTTGTGTAATATTTCGATCTTCCGGAGAATTTTCTTCAAGATCTGTATCTAAGAATATAATTGGATTTTCATGACCTGATGTTCCTTTTAACTTGTATTCCCAAGCTCTAATTTTAACATCACGATTTTCTATTTTAACAGTTGTATATACATCTAGTGGTCTTAATTTATTTGTTGGACTCCATCTTACTTCATTTTCCATTTGCCAACCATCGTCAGTTAATTGTTGTTTGAAGTAACCTTTTTTGTATAGAAGTGTAAGACCAACTGTTGGAACTTTCATATCTGCCATACTTCTTAATGTATCGCCAGCAAGAATTCCTAAACCACCACTATATGTAGGTAATTTTTCATCAATACCAATCTCCATACTGAAATATGCAATAGATAAATCGTTATATTTTATCATGATAGTTATATTTGTGGAAACTATATTTAAATAACTTACGTAAATTGTCCTCAACTGGTGTCAAAAACAGTAATATTTTGAGAAACATAATATGATTAAAATTACATTATTATAAAAATTTAGAAAGTGTAAAATGGCGAGTCAGGAGGGATTCGAACCCCCGGTCTACGGCTTAGAAGGCCGTCGCATTATCCAGGCTATGCTACTGACTCATTTTACTAATCATTTGGAGGATTGATTTTATTTATAAAGCTTTCTATTGAGATTAATTTAAGAAATCAATTTCAACATCAAAGTTATCCTCTGTAGGGTATTCAGTTACAATTGCACATTTATTTTTAATTTGTTTTGAGATTTTTCTTGCAATTTTACTTGTTGTAAAAACTCTTAATTTTTTAGAATCAACAACTAAATCTGAATGTTTTAATTTTAATTTTTTATTTTCAACTAATCTATTTTTTAGTGTATTTAATTTTTTTAAAGTTTTATCTTTATTTTTTGATAATTTAATTTCACTAATTTTTTTATTATATCCAAAACCAGGTTCTAAATCTTTTAAATAGATAACTCCTCTAATTAATAGACCTTCACTTGTAACTTTATCGAATTTACTTCTTGCTTTTTTAGAACGTCTTTTAATCCGATTATTTAGTTGAATTTTATCTTTTAATTTTGCAGTACAAAAGTGCATGTTAAAGTTTGCCTTATTGTCAATAGAGAATTGTAATAATTCTTCTGCTAATTCTTGTGAACCTTTGATACCATAAGATAAGTTATTTTTTGTATAATATCCATCTTTAGTCAATGTATTTATACTATTATCAGATGTTTCAAGTTCATTAAGATTCATGAATGTAATTTTATTTTTTGCATGTAAAATAATTTCTTTTAATTCTTTTTCTTTAGTCGGTACAACTGGTAATTCAATACCAACATCCCAATCATATTTACCTGCAATACTGATTCTATCCCAAAATTTTTTATTATCTAAATCAAGGTGGAATCTAATTTCATCAAGTCCAGCATTGTATAATTTTTTCATGCTATTTTCATTAACTAAATCTAAAGAAGTATAGAGATGAATATGGAATTTTTTCCAAGGTAATTTAGGATTTTCAAATTCTTTTTTTAGTGCTTTAATATATCTACATGTTCTATCTAATGTTGAAAGTGGATCTCCACCTGTAATTCCTGCGCCTTTTGAATTACACATTTTTGCTTCTTTGATTATTTCATCAATTTGTTCTTCAGAATTAATTCTTTTTTCATTTGCAAAAATCACATCTTTGTAACTTTTTTCGTCAGAAACTGGGCAAAAATAACATTTTCTAGGACATAATCCTGTTATGAATAAAACTAATTTTTCTCCTTTTACACAATACTTACATCCTGTTGGAAGTTTTCCTACTTTTTTTGAAAAAAATTTAGTCTTTTTAATATTCATATTTAGAAATAGTTTTGATTTATTTTTTAAATCTTTGTTTATACCTCTTATATTAATGGTAACCTTTTTAAAAACAGAATAATTTTTTTATTGTTATGACTAATGAATCTAAATATATTTGTAACGATAAGCAAAAGGATTTTGTTTACGAACCAATTGCAATTAAAGGTATTGGTAATATTAAACCAAAAAAAACTTTTGAAGAAAGATACAAAAAATTATTAGGTTCAGAATATGATATTTTCATGAAGTATTCATTGTCATATTTGAGAAATTCTATTCGAGTAAATACTTTAAAAATTTCAGTTGAAGATCTTAAAAAAAGATTAATTGAAAAAGATGTAGTTATGGAACAAATTCCTTGGTGTCCTGAAGGATTCTGGGTTTATGGTGATAGACGTGATTACGGTAATTTACTTGAACATTCATTAGGTTATATTTATATTCAAGAAGCAATGTCAATGGTTCCACCAGTTGTACTAGATCCACAACCTGGTGATAATATTCTTGATATGTGTGCTGCTCCTGGTTCAAAGACAACTCAGATTGCACAGTATATGAAACAAGAAGGAACATTAGTTGCTAATGATTATACTCCTGTTAGAGCAAGACCATTAGGTCTTAATATTCAAAGACTTGGAATTCATAATTGTATGCTTACATTAATGAAAGGTCAAAATTTCGCAAGACTTGACGGTGAATTCTTCGATAAAATTTTAGTTGATGCTCCTTGTTCAGGAACTGGTACAATTAGAAAATCTTTGAAAACTTTAACTCAAACTTCAGATGGTTTCATTAAAAAATTATCTAGAGAACAGAAAAAATTAGCTGAAACTGCTTTTAATTTATTAAAACCTGGTGGTACTATGGTTTATTCAACATGTTCATTAGAGCCTTGGGAGAATGAAGAAGTTGTTTCTTACTTACTTGAAACATTTCCAAATGCAAGTACTGGTGAAATTAATTTACCTGGTATGGTATCTGCAGATCCAATTACTGAATTTGAAGGTAATAAGTATCATGAAGGTGTTAAGAATTGTTTAAGAGTTTACCCTCATCAAAATGATACTGATGGTTTTTTCGTAACTAAAATTATTAAATCTGAATAGGCTTTAAATATCTTAATTTTCTTTAAATATTCTCAAATTAAGCTCATATATTCGTATTTAAGGTAAACTTTTAAAAAGGTGTGCCGATTTTTTAAACAAAGATGGTTGATTACAACGCAGAAATTAAGGAACTTGAAGAAAGAATTTCTACTACTAAGTATAATAAGAAAACGCAACACGCAATCGGATTATAC
>PPCM01000890.1_pt1 | contig 17226 bp, 15 predicted proteins | sample 1555541 | NCBI WGS metagenome assembly PPCM01 (sample SAMN05284479, study PRJNA326546) | Marine sediment metagenome, whole genome shotgun sequencing project. | isolation source: marine sediment | place: Germany: Wadden Sea | collected 2012-09-05 | reverse complement strand
CTCCCATGAACCAGAGGAGCATGTCGATATGGTGGCTGGCCTGGTTGGTGAACACCCCGCCGTCGTACTGCCAGGTACCCCGCCAGCCTTCGGAGTCGTAATAGGCCTGATCCCGCTTCCAGCGGACCCTTACCGTGCCCATCACCATCTTCCCGAACCTTCCCGCCTCCAGTGCCCTTCTGGCCTGGATCACGGGGGGATTGCATCGGTTCTGCTGCACAACAAAGAGCTGAACCCCGTGAAGGTCGCAGGCCCGGATCATCCGGTCGGCATCCTCGAGCCTCAGGGCGATGGGTTTTTCCACCACGAAGGGCTTGCCGTATTTCACCAGGTCCAGGACATTTTCACAGTGGTTGCCGCTGGGGGTCAGGATGTTGATCACGTCGATCTCCCGGCCCATCTTCTCCATCATTTCGTGGTAGTCCGAAAACCATGGAACCCCGTACATCTCCCCGAGCGCCCTTGCCCGTTCGGGCACAAGGTCGCAGACTGCGGACAGGCAGGCGTTGTCGACCCGCTCATCTATTACCCGTGCATGTTTTTTGGCGATGGTGTTGCAACCCACCAGTGCAAATCGTTTTTTCATCGGTCTCCCTTGGGGCGCCCCATATAACGGCTCCGAGTCGGCCGGCGAACCGCGCCGCCATTTCGGGCGGTGCGAAAAGTGCCTCCGTGATACCGGGGAAGGCGGCCTATGCCGGACTTCCGCAGGGGCTTGCCCGTTGTTAAATTGGAAAAGAAATCACTTATTGGAGCCCTGCTTGTTTATCTCACATCCCGAACCGGTTTTTCCAGACATTTAACTGGCAGATCTTCCATTTGTCCATTGTGCCCCTGGAATTAACTGTTTTCCCGTTGAACAGGTCCGGCATCCCGTCGGCGAGGGCGCTGCGGCTCCTTCTGAACAGATTCCGCCAGTTTTCATCCTTGAACCATTCGTCCCCCGGTGTTCCGAATCCGATTTTGTCCCGCCGGCCGAGTATGGCGGGGATGGTGAGGTCCCCCAGGGCCAGTCCCTGTAAAAACTTGGTGGCGCCTCCCCTGATCTTCAGATCCGGCGAAACACCCAGCAGGTACTCGATCAACCGATAATCGAGGTATGGAACCCTTGCCTCCAGGGAAAAGGCCATGGAGTTCCGGTCTTCGGTTCTGAGCAGATGTTCCAGCTTGTACTGAAAATGCCTGACAAGGCTGTGGTTGAGGCCCGTTACGTCGAAAAAATCCCTGAAAATGCGACTCCTGCCGATGTGATGGTCGAAAAAATCGCGATTCATATAGGGCACGGTGCTCCGGAGGAGGGCCTTTGCGGCGGGTTCCGGAAGGAGCTGGAAGAGCAGGGTCTGGTAGGCGGAGGGATGCTGCCTTCTCAAAAGACTCTTGAAAAATTCCGCGCTGAATCGGCCCAAGGCCTTTTCCCTCAGCAGACCGTACCAGTGGAATCCGTGAAAGTATTGGTAACCCGCGAAATTTTCATCTCCCCCCTGTCCGTCCAGGAGAACGGTAACGCCCCTTTCCCTTGCCAGCTTCATGACGGCATACTGTGAATAAAATGAGGGATTGGTCGTGGGCTCGTCATTGGCGTGGACAAAATCCCCAAGGTCGTCAAATGCCTGTTCGGCGGAGGGAAAGGTCCGGTGGTTTCGGAACGGGTATTTTTCGTTAAAGCGGTCGACATACCCTGTTTCATCCAGGGAGTGCCCCGGAAAGGACGCGGTGAACGTGGGAAAGTCGTTTCCCGCGAGATCCTGGGAAAAAAGGGCCCCCACAAGGATGGTGGAATCCAGTCCCCCGCTCAGGCAGGAGCCCACCGCCACATCGCTTCGCATGCGTAACTTCACCGCCGAGAGCACGATTTCCCTTACTTTTTCACGGATGACGGGCAGGCTGTCACCGTTGTCCCGGCCGAGGTAATCCTCGGGATTCCACCACTGGAAAAAGCGAATACCCCCCTTGTCGATCTCGGCTGCGTGGCCCTTCGGCAGGCGCTTGATCTCGTTTGTGAAAGTTTCGTCGTGAATATCGGTCCTGTTGAATACAAGGTAATCGAACAGGCTCTGGCGGTTGATCGTGGGGTTTAATCCCGGTATTTCCCTGAGCGCCTTGATTTCCGAGGCAAAGTAAAAGGTACCGTTGATCCGGGCGTGGTACAGGGGTTTTATCCCCACACGGTCCCTGGCAATAAAGAGGCGCTCCTTTTTTTTATCGTAAACCGCGAAGGCAAACATTCCGTTGAGGCGCGAAAGGCAATCCCTGCCGTACAACATATAGGCTTTGAGCAGCACTTCCGTATCGGTGCGGGTGCTGAAAAACATGCCCTTGGCCTCGAGTTCCTCGCGAAGCTCGATGTAATTGTAGATCTCTCCGTTGAACACAAGGTGAAACCGGCCGTCTTTCGAGGAAAAGGGCTGGTGCCCATGATCGGACAGGTCGATTATGGAGAGCCGCCTGTGACCCAGAACACAAGAGCGAGAGATGAAAATACCTTCGTCGTCGGGTCCCCTGTGGCGCTGGATGTAATTCATTCCGTTCACAAGGGCCGCGTCGGTGTCGGTGACGGTGCCGTGTCTGTATGTTCCTGCTATGCCGCACACTGTGAGTCGCGCTCCATGGGTTGCCGCCTCGCCTTTTGGGTATCGGGGGGGAGAAGCGGTATGACGTTGACGGTTGAAAACCCGCCGCGTGTAACCGGAAATAAGTGTTGGCCGGGCCTGAACGTGGGGCATAACCGTCCGGCCGACCCCTCAACCGGATAAATAATCCATGTTAACCCGAAAGTCCGTGAAATTGAAACCGAAAACCGGGCGGTCCGCGTTTTTTTTGAAAAATAACATCCGGTTCACGTCCGGAGAAGTGGGATGGGCAGCAAAAAATTGACATTTGCCCCAAAAAAGCTATAAAGACCACGATGGTGGGGGTGCTTTCTCATGTGACAATCACTCAAAGGAGCCGAGGAAAATGTCTTGGATGGATAAGAAAAAAAAGATGAAGGCCTTGCTGTTGACGGGGATACTGCCCGCTGCTCTGTTGTTCTTGTACGGGTGTGCCGCCGGAGGGGCCGGTCAGACCAGCGTTCTCGGAAACACCGTGGTGGAGGACCCCGGTCCGGTGCCCCTTTACCTTGATTTCGGAGATGTGCTCCTGCCGGGGGATCTGGACGTGAAGCGAAAATCCTCCTTCCTCTATCGAACCCCATCCGCAACGGCGGGCGTCCTTATGCTCTCGGGCAGAACGGATGTGGAGGCCCTGATCCCCTTTTTCGAGAACAACATGGTAAAGGACAACTGGCGGATCGTCAGCTCGTTCAAGTCCCCGCGCACCATCATGCTCTTCCATAAGGAGAATCGCTGGTGTATCATCAATATCAGCGAAGGGGAGTTCAACAGGACCACCGTGGAGATCTGGGTCGCGCCCACCGAGGGCAGGGCGGATTCCGCCGCGTTCAACCCTTGATTCCCAATGGGCAAGGGGTTTTCCAACCCGTTCGAAACCGAAATATGCGAACTCCCCAACGGCCGTTCACGGCGGGAGGGACGGGGATTTTCCGATATGAACCGCATGGAGCCAATCTGAATCAATCATGAATACAATTCTTAAAGACAAAAATATCGTTCTGGGCGTATGCGGCGGCATCGCGGCTTACAAGGCCGTGGAGCTGCTGCGGCTTCTTCAGAAAGAGGGGGCGACGGTTCGGGTGATCATGACAAGGAGCGCCGCCGAGTTCGCGGCGCCGCTCACCTTCAAGACCCTTTCGGGCCATCCCGTGTGCATGGATCTTTTCGATCCGTACGAGGAGGGGGATATACGGCATATCGAGTGGGCGGAAAAGGCCGATGCCGTGGTGATCGCGCCGGCCACCGCCAATATCGTGGGAAAGCTGGCGGGCGGCATTGCCGACGACGCCCTTTCCACGTTCATGCTGGCGGTGACCGCCCCCAGGCTCCTCTGCCCCTCCATGAACACCCATATGTACGAAAACAGGGCCGTGCAGCGGAACCTCGATATCCTCGAAGGGGACGGGTACCATCTCGTGGAGCCGGGCTCCGGGGAACTGGCCTGCGGGACCACGGGCGCCGGAAGGCTTCCGGAACCGGATTACATCGTGGACCGCCTCAACAAGACCCTCTCCCCGGCGGATCTCACCGGGAAGCGGATCCTCCTTACGGCGGGGCCCACCGAGGAGCCCATCGACCCCGTGCGCTATATCAGCAACCACTCGTCGGGCAAGATGGGATATGCCCTTGCAAGGGCGGCGGAGTACAGGGGGGCCGAGGTGGTGATGGTATCGGGGCCCGTGAACCTGAAGGAGCCGGCCGGTGTCGAGGTCATTCGGGTGAAAACGGCCGAGGAGATGGGAAAGGCCGTGTTCGCGGAGATGGATGCGGCCGATATCATCATCAAGGTGGCCGCCGTGGCCGATTACAGGACCATGGACAAGGCGGAGCACAAGATCAAGAAGAGCGACGAGGATCTCACCCTTACCCTGGTGAAGAACACGGATATCCTGAGGGAGCTGGGGAAAAGGAAAACCGGCCAGTTTCTCGTGGGGTTCGCGGCCGAGACAAGGTCCCTTGAGGAGAACGCCGGAAAGAAGCTTGAAGCAAAGAAACTGGATATCATCGTGGGCAATATCGTGGGACACCCCTCGTCCGGTTTCGGCGCGGACAGCAACACCGTGACCCTGTTTTACAGGGACGGCAGCAGGGAGCCCTTCGGCTCCATGGGCAAGGATGCCGTGGCCCATGTTATCCTGGACCGGATCATCGAGAGGATGGCCCGCTGATGGATGCTCCCGATCTTGACACCGTGTTCGACGATTTGCGCAGCACCCTCGACTTTATGTCGGACGGAGGGGTGACGGATTTCGATTGTACCGGCGAAAGCCTGGCTGCCGTGAAACGGTGGGGCACGGGACGAAGGGCGCCCGAGACCCACGGGAGCATCGCATCGCGCATCGATTCGTGCCGGCGCTGTATCCTCAGGGAGAACGCCGTGGGCACGATTACCGGCGAGGGCAGGGAGGATGCGGATCTCATGTTCGTGTCTGCGGCTCCCGGCCTTGAAAGAGAGAACCCGGCCGAGGCCTCGGCTCTCTTTACCCGCATGATCGAGGCCATGGGCATCTCAAGGGACGATGTGTTCGTGGGCACCATCGTGAAATGCGATACGGGCGGAAAGGAGGAGGTGCTGCCCGAACACCTGGGGGGATGCGTGTTTCATCTCAAGCAGCAGATCCAGGTGATCAGGCCAAGGATCATCGTGACCCTGGGACCCGAAGCCGCCTCCGTTCTCCTCGGCCCGGGAAAGCCCTTTGCCGCCCTGCGGGGACGCTTCCACAGCTATATGGGGGCGAGGCTTTTGCCCACCTTTCATCCCGCGTTTCTCCAGGACACCCCCGAAAGAAAACGCGAGGCCTGGCAGGACCTCCAGAAGGTCATCAAGGCCATGGGACTCTCCCCCGCATCATCATGAACCCGCCCGGCCCTTAGTGGGCCGCCACTTCCAAAGCCGTTCGATTCCTTATCGGGAAAAGTGCACGCATGAACGGGGGCGGAATGTCCGGCGGCAAGGCTGCGGCCGTTCGCGGAGCCGGGGGAAATAGATGTTGACAATATAATGGGAAATAGTCTAACTATTTACATTTTTTTTAAGTGTTTTTGATTGTTTAACGAATTTGAGGAAAATCAGAGCAAATGGGCGGAAAGCCATGATAGATCCTGCCTCCCTGGCATTCGACATAGACGGTGTTGTCGCGGACACCATGAAGCTGTTTATCGATCTTGCCCGTGAAGAGTACGGTATCGATACCCTTTCCTACGGGGGGATCACCAGTTACGCCCTCGAGGACTGCCTCGACATGGACAGGGAGGTGATGGGGGAGATCCTGACAAGGATACAGGACGGTGATTATGAAATCCCACTCCTTCCCATGGAAGGCGCGGGGGAGCTCCTGGGAATCCTGGGGGAGCGCCACGGACCGGTCCTGTTCGTCACGGCCAGGCCCTACCCCGGCCCCATCCGCGACTGGATGGTCGACAACACGGAGCTGGCGGACGCATCAGTGGAGCTGGTGACCACGGGCGGCTTTGATGCAAAAGCCGAGGTACTCCTTGAAAAGGGGATACGGTTTTTCGTGGAGGATCGCCTGGAAACCTGTTTTCTCCTCAAGGACCGGGGGATCACGCCCATCGTGTACAGGCAGCCGTGGAATCGGGAACCCCACCCCTTTGTGGAGGTGGCGGGTTGGTCGGACCTCAAGCGGCTCACGGGACTGTGATGGAAAAACTGCCCGTTGAAGAGGCGATTGCCTTCTGCATGGAAGCCGTGTCGACGGAAAGGGGAGGGGGGCTCCGGACCTGCCGGGGCCATGGGGTAGATCTTACCGAATTTCTTGATTTCATCCTTTGGGCGAAAAACAGGGACCATTCCGATGACACGACATGGGAGGGCTGGTGTGTCGAGGATCTGGACGGCGCCCTGATCCGAAGGTTCCTGTCGCAACTGCGCGCCCATCGGGGCAAACGGGTCTCGGCGGCCGGAACCATAAGCAGCCTGGATTTCTTTTTAAAGTATCTTGTGGCCGGCGGTGCGATCCCCCGTGTCCCGGTGGATCTGTCGCTTGATTATGAGGTTGCGGCATTCGTGGAATCCATCTCCTCGGAAAAGGGGTATGCCCGGAATACCGCCAGGGCGTACCAAAGCGATCTGGCCGAGTTTCTCGAATTCGTGCACGGTGAGGAGAGCAGGGGTAAGGCCGCTGCCGAAGGTTCGGCCGTGGAGCGTATCGATATCGCCCTGATCCGGCGATTCCTTTTTTTCCTTCACAAAAAAGGGGATAAGCGCTCGTCGGCGGCAAGGAAACTCTCCACCCTGCGGGCTTTTTTCAAGCACCTCGTAAAGCACGGCAAGCTCTCCCGGAACCCCGCGGAGGGGGTGAAGATGCCCAAACAGGAAAAGCCCATGCCGGCCTATCTGCCCGTGGACGATATGTTCCGCCTGCTGGACGGGATGGACTGCAAGGGACTTTTGGACCGAAGGAACCGTGCCCTCTTCGAGACCATGTACTCGGCGGGAATCAGGGTTTCGGAAGCGGCGGGTCTTGACCTCTCGGATGTGGATTTCGAGGGGGGGCTGTTGCGGGTGACCGGCAAGGGGGCCAAGCAGCGGCTGATCCCCGTGGGCGCAAAGGCGCTCCACTGGATCCGTTCCTACCGGGAACTCCTCCGGGCCGAGAAACAGGTACCCTTCTCGGTTGGGGATCGGGACGGGGGGGCCCTGTTCCTGAACAAAAACAACGGTCGTTTGACAACCCGGTCCATGGGGCGCATCCTCGAAAAGACACTTGTCTCCTGCGGCATAAAGCTCAAGGTGAGCCCCCACGGACTGCGCCATACCTTTGCCACCCACATGCTGGATGCCGGCGCCGATCTCAGGGTCGTCCAGGAGCTGCTCGGGCACGAGAGCCTTTCGACAACCCAGAAATATACCCACGTGAGCGTGGACAGACTGATGGAAGCATATGACAAAGCACACCCGAGGCGATGATAATAAAATGAGTTTTCACGGAACGACAATCATAGCGGTAAGATACAATGGAAAGGTGGTGGTGGCCGGAGACGGCCAGGTCACCCTGGGGGACACCATCACCAAGCACCGGGCGCGCAAGGTGCGCAGGATCTACAACGACAAGATCATCGTGGGCTTTGCCGGGGCCACGGCCGATGCCCTGAACCTCTCGGAGAAGCTCGAGGCCAAGCTGGAGCGGTTTAACGGGAACCTTACCCGGGCGGCCGTTGAGCTGGCCAGGGACTGGCGCACGGACAAGTACCTGAGGCGCCTGGAGGCCATGATGATCGCCGTGGACGACAAGAGGACCTTTCTGATCTCCGGTAACGGCGATATCATCGAGCCCGACGAGGGGGTGATCAGCATCGGTTCGGGAAGCGTCGGGGCCCAGGCGGCGGCAACGGCCCTGATTAAGCACACGGAAATGGATGCCCGGACCATCGTGGAGGAGGCCATGGGGATCGCGGCTTCCATCTGCGTGTACACCAACGATGTGTTCACCATCGAAGAGCTCTAGCCCTTCCCGACTGAACACGCCCGTGGCCGCCCGTGTTAATAGGGCGACCCATGGGGGGCAAATCACGCCCGGGCCGTCAGCGTTAAAAAGATGATCCACGGGTGGATAAATCACGCCCGGGGACGTCAGCGTTAAAAAGATGATCCACGGGTGGACAATTCACGCCCGGGGCCGTCCGTGTTAAAAAGGGCGATCCATGGGTGGGACAATTCACGCCCGTGGCCGTCCGTGTTAAAATGGGCGATCCACGGGTGGGACAATTCACGCCCGGGGCCGTCCGTGTTGAGAGGGCGATCCATGGGTGGGACAATTAACGAAAAAACCATAGGTGCTGGAGATGAGTAGTCTTAAACCGTCTGAAATTGTTGCGGAACTTGATAAGTATGTGATCGGTCAGGACAATGCGAAAAAATCCGTTGCCATCGCCCTTAGAAACAGGTGGCGAAGGCGCCAGGTGCCCGCCGACCTCAAGGATGAGATCGCCCCCAAGAACATCATCCTCATCGGCGCCACGGGCGTGGGCAAGACGGAGATCGCAAGAAGGCTCGCAAACCTCACCGACTCCCCGTTTTTCAAGGTGGAAGCGTCCAAGTTCACCGAGGTGGGGTACGTGGGAAGGGACGTGGAGTCCATGATCCGCGACCTCATGGAGCTTACCGTGGGCCGCCTCAGGAACGAGGAGCAGGAGATCGTTCGGGAAAAGGCCCGGAAGATCGCCGAGGAGAGGGTGCTGGACCTGCTCCTGCCCAAGCCCGTCGGACCCGGGCCGGACCATGGGGAGGAAACGGGCCACCCCTCCTTCGAGGTGGTGGACGATTCCGTGTCTCCCTCGTCGGCAACAAGGGAAAAGCTCAGGAAGATGCTCGCGGACGGAAAGCTGGACAACCGCTTCGTGGATCTTGACGTGTCCGAGCAGAACGTTCCCATGGTGGAGATCTTTTCCAACGTGGGCATGGAGGAGATGGGCATCAACTTCAAGGACATGCTCGGCGGTATCATGCCCAAGAACACCAAGCGAAGGAAGGTGAAGGTGTCCGAGGCCATGGAGATCCTTGAGAACGAGGAGGCCCAGAACCTGGTGGACATGGACAAGGTCACGGCAAAGGCCCTGGACAAGGTGGAGCAGTCCGGCATCATCTTCATCGACGAGATCGACAAGGTGGCGGGAAAGCATGCCGGCCAGGGACCCGAGGTCTCCAGGGAGGGGGTTCAGCGGGACCTTCTGCCCATCGTGGAGGGAAGTTCGGTGCCCACCAAGTACGGTACGGTGAAGACCGATCACATCCTCTTTATCGCATCGGGCGCCTTTCACCTCACCAAGCCCTCGGATCTCATTCCGGAGCTCCAGGGGCGGTTTCCCATCCGGGTGGAGCTTAACTCCCTTGGGGAAAAGGAGTTCGTGCGGATCCTCACGGAACCGAAAAACGCGCTGCTTCTCCAGTACATGGCGCTCCTGCGCACCGAGAACGTGGAGCTGGTGTTCGAGGACGACGCGGTTTCCGAGATCGCCGCCATTGCCGAGGAGGTGAACAACAAGACGGAGAATATTGGCGCAAGAAGGCTCCATACCCTCATGGAATGCCTGCTGGAGGACCTCCTCTACAATGCGCCGGACATGGAGGAGACCAAGGTGGTCGTCGATGCCGGTTTTGTACAGGACAAGCTTTCGAGCATCAAGGACGACGAGGATCTCTCCAGGTACATTCTTTGATGCACCCCTGGTTGATTCCCGCAGAGCGATGGAGAAACTGACGAAAACGATAATGAACCGACAGGATAATAGAGTTATGGATTCCAATGTTGCGGATATTCTGGTTGAGGCGCTCCCGTATTTAAGGCGTTTTTACGGCAAAACCATCGTGGTCAAGTACGGCGGGCACGCCATGGTGGACGAACAGCTCAAGGAGGACTTTGCAAGGGATATCGCCCTCCTCAAGTTTGTGGGACTAAACCCCGTGGTGGTTCACGGCGGCGGCCCCCAGATCAACAAGGTGCTGGACAGCATGGGAATCAGCTCCCGTTTCGTCAGGGGGATGCGCTTCACGGACGAGGCCACCATGGATGTGGTGGAGATGGTCCTGGGGGGCAAGGTGAACAAGTCCATCGTGGCCCAGATCAACAGGCAGGGGGGCAAGGCAGTGGGCCTTTCCGGCAAGGACGGCGGCCTGATCCTGGCAAGGAAGCTGACCATCGTCCAGGAGGGAACGGCCGACTCTCCCCCCGAAATCATCGATCCCGGGCTGGTGGGGGAGGTGACCAAGGTGGACCCGGATATTATCCACACCCTCTGCGACAAGGGATTTGTACCCATTATCGCCCCCGTGGGCGTGGGGGAAAAGGGCGAAACATTCAATATCAATGCCGATCTCGTGGCGAGCGAGGTGGCGAGCGCCCTCTCCTGTGAACGACTGATACTGCTCACGGACGTGGACGGGGTCCTGAAGGAAAACGGGGATCTGGTCACCTCCATGGATGCGGCGGGAACAAGAACGATGATAGAGGACGGCGGCATCTCCGGCGGGATGATCCCCAAGATGGAATGCGCCCTTTCGGCCCTTGACAACGGCGTGGCCAAGGTCCACATCATCAACGGGACAAGGCGCCATGCCCTGCTCCTGGAACTATTTACGGACCACGGTGTGGGAACGGAAGTGATCAAATGAAAAACAGTGTGATGGAACAGGCGGATACCTGTATCGCGGGGACCTACGCGCGGTTTCCCGTTGTGATGGAAAAAGGGGAGGGATGCACCCTCTGGGACAACGAAGGCAGGAAGTATACCGATTTCCTCTCGGGGATCGCGGTTTGCTCCCTTGGTCATTCCCACCCCTCGGTAACGGCGGCGATCGCCGAGCAGGCGGGAAAGCTGCTCCATGTGTCGAACCTCTTTTACACCTTGCCCCAGGCGGATCTTGCGCGCTTTCTCACGGAGAACAGCTTTGCCGACAAGGTCTTTTTCGGCAACTCCGGGGCCGAGGCCAACGAGGCGGCCATCAAGCTTGCCAGGAAGTATTTTTCCGACAGGGGCGAGAAGAACCGGAAAAAGGTGATCGGCATGACCCAGTCCTTCCACGGAAGGACCATGGCGACCCTCTCGGCAACTGGGCAGGACAAGATCAAGGAGGGGTTTACCCCGCTTCTGCCGGGGTTCGGGTTCGTGCCCTTCAACGACCTGGAAGCCCTTGCCGGGGCCGTGGACGACGAGACCTGCGCGGTGATCGTGGAGCCGGTCCAGGGAGAGGGCGGCGTCTGCCCTGCTTCCTCCGAATTCCTCAAGGAGGTAAGGGCCCTCTGCGACAAGGCCGGCATCCTTCTGATCTTCGATGAGATACAGACCGGGATGGGCAGGTGCGGCACCCTTTTTGCCCATGAGCATTACGATGTTTCCCCCGATATCATGACCCTTGCAAAGGCGCTCGGCAACGGGCTTCCCATCGGCGCCATGCTGGCAACGGACAAGGTGGCGGCGTCCTTTGGCCCGGGTGCCCACGGTTCCACCTTCGGCGGCTCCCCCCTGGCGGCGGCCGCGGCACTGGCTTCGGCCCGGGAGCTGGTGGAGGGCGGGGTGATCGAGCAGGGGAGGAAGGTCGGCCTCTATTTCAGGGAGCGGCTCGAAGGGCTCAAGGAGCGGTATCCGGAGTTGATTTCCGATGTTCGCGGCCTGGGGCTTCTGTTGGGGATAAAGCTCACATGCGACGGGACCGGCATCGTTACCGAGTGCCTTGAAAACGGTTACGTGATCAACTGCGTCCAGGGGGAGATCCTCCGCTTCGTGCCCCCCCTGATCATCACGAAGGAGGAGATCGACGCGCTCATCGAATTTCTGGGCGGCGTGTTCGATAAACTTTAAATATAAACAAACCGACATTCATGCCGGAACGGCTTGCCGGCCATGGACGGCTCCCTGTTTCGCGCCCTGTTTGCGTTTAAGGGTTCGAGAAAGAAGAATTTACACAATTACCGATGATTCGCGTTGTTGTTGGCGTAAAGCACCAGCTCAATTTTCCAGAACCGAGTGCCCCGAGATTGTGGATTTATTTTATTCCGCATCCCAAATCACGCTCCTGAACAGCGTTTCGGGGGCATGGGCGCGAACAGCGGATGTTGCATGAAACAAGAAAATCGCCGAAAGCTCCTGCCGCTTAGAGTTCGCCGGGGGCGGCGGCATCGTTGGGCGGTATGCGCGATATGCAAAGGCGGGCCTTGAAAGGGGTTTCGCAACGAGGTGAATTTGAATAAGAATCTGTTGACAATCGGAGATCTTGAAAGGGAAGAGATCGACAAGCTCTTTTCCAGGGCGATGGACCTTAAAAAAAGGGCCCGCCAGGGCATCAACGACAGGCCCCTGGCCGGAAAGATCCTCGGCCTGATCTTCGACAAGGCGTCCACGAGAACCCGCATCTCCTTCGAGGCGGCGATCATCCAACTGGGCGGTTCCGCGATCTTCCTCTCCCCCGAGGACACCCAGCTCAACAGGGGAGAACCCATCAAGGATACGGCAAGGGTGCTCTCGCGATATATCGACGGTCTCGCGGTGAGGACCTTTTCCCAGGAGTACCTGGAATCCTTTGCCGAGTATTCCGACATTCCGGTGATCAATGCCCTCACGGATCGCTTCCACCCCTGCCAGGTGCTCAGCGACATCCTCACCGTGGTTGAAAAGAGGGGAGGGTACGAGGGGCTTAAGTACGCGTGGGTGGGAGACGGCAACAACGTGTCCCACTCCTGGATTCTCGCGGCGGGGGTCCTTGGCCTCGACCTTGTCCTGGCCTGCCCCGAAGGGTACGGGCCGGAGGCGGCGATCGTGGAACAGGCCCGAAAGACCGGCCGGGGAAGCATCACCCTCACAGGCGATCCGGGGATCGCGGTGGAAAACGCGGACGTGGTGTATACCGATGTCTGGGCAAGCATGGGCAGGGAGGACGAGGCGGAGGAGCGAAAGGCGGTTTTCGCCCCCTTCCAGGTCAACGACGCCCTCCTCTCCAGAGCCGGGGAGGATGTGATGGTGATGCACTGCCTGCCGGCCCACAGGGGCGAGGAGATCACCGAAGCCGTGCTCGAAGGCGCCAAATCCATCGTCTGGGATCAGACGGAGAACAAGCTCCACATGCACAAGGCGATCCTCGGCGAACTCATGGGGTGATGACCCGGGGCTCCCGGGCCCCGGTGGAGCGGGTTGCAATACAATTTTCAGGAGAAGCATTATGTCCGGCGTAAAAAAGGATACGGAAGGGTTTATCCGCCTCAACGCCCTGAGGCTGCGTATCCAGAAGATCATGGAACGATAGACAAGACAACAATCAACCGCCGGAGCCGGCTCCGGCGGGATCAAGCAAGACGAGGTAGCTATGTCCGAGAAGCCCTGGGATGGGAGATTCGCCGAAAAAACAGACAAGAACGTGGAAGCCTTCACCTCTTCCATCCAGATCGACAAACGTCTTTACCGCCACGATATCGCGGGCAGCATGGCCCACGCCAGGATGCTGGCGAGACAATCCGTGATCACCGAGGATGATGCCCTCGAGCTGGTCAGGGGACTTTCCGAGGTGCAAAGGGATATCGAAAGGGGCGCGTTCCAGTACGACGACAGCCTCGAGGATATCCACATGCACATCGAGAGCGCCCTGTTCGACAAGGTGGGAAAGGTCGCCCAGAAGCTCCATACGGCAAGGAGCAGGAACGACCAGGTGGCCCTCGATGCCCGCATGTTTCTCCGGGAGGAGGTGGGGATCATCATCGACGGCCTCACCGAGCTCAGGAAGGTGATCACCGCCGTTGCGAAAAAGGAGATGGGGGTCTGCCTCGCGGGGTACACCCACCTCCAGCGGGCCCAGCCCGTGCTCCTCTCCCACCATCTCATGGCCTATTACGAGATGTTCACAAGGGATGCCGAAAGGATGGCGGATTGCCTGAAACGGATCGACGTGATGCCCCTGGGAAGCGCTGCCCTTGCCGGCACCACCTATCCCATCGACAGGGCCTCCGTGGCCGAGGAGCTGAACTTTCCAAAGGTATCCGAAAACAGCATGGATTCGGTTTCCGACAGGGATTTCATCATGGAGTTCCAGTCGGCCGCCTCCATCTGCATGGTCCACTTCAGCCGTTTTTCCGAGGAGCTGATCCTCTGGAGCTCGTCGGAGTTCAACTTTATCGTGATCTCCGATGCCTTTACAACGGGCAGCAGCATCATGCCCCAGAAGAAGAACCCGGACGTGGCCGAACTGGTGCGGGGCAAGACCGGCCAGGTGGTGGGGAACCTCGTGAACATCATCACCCTGATGAAGTCCCTTCCCCTTGCCTACAACAGGGACATGCAGGAGGACAAGAAGCCCCTGTTCGATACCGTGGACACCCTCAAGGCCGTCATCGACATCTATATCCGGATGCTGCCCAATATAAAGGTGAACAAGGAGAAGATGTACGCTTCCACCACCGAGGGGTTCATCAACGCAACGGACATGGCCGATTACCTGGTGACAAGGGGGATTCCCTTTCGCCAGGCCCACGGTATCGTGGGCAAGGCGGTGGCATATGCCCTCGGCAAGGGCAAGGAGCTCCACGAGCTTTCCATGGATGAGTTCAAGACCTTCTCCTCGAAGATCGACGGTGATCTCTTCAAGTTCCTCACCACCGAGGAGATGATCGACAGGAGAACCTCCTTTGGCGGCACCGCCGGGGAAAACGTGAAAAAAGCCGTTGAAAAGGCCGAGGAGATCCTGGGACTATAGACGGTCCCCGAGGAGATCACGAACCGGAGATTGGCTCAGGCGCGTTGATGGGGTGGGTCGGTCACCCATTAATGACACGGGTGCTTTTTCAGGGAGAGGCCGCTTGATTCCATCGGCGATTCCCGGGAGTTTGACATTTTCCCTTGGAACGGTTTAGCGTGTTGCGTACTAATCGGAAGCCTGCGTTTCTCCGGGAAGGTGTCCGGAGCAGGGGCTTTCCCAAGGATGTTTCCAGTTGTTTGAACCGGAGGGGGCAATGCATACTTGGTTGCCCTTTGACCCCTAACTCTTAATTATCTGTGAGAATGCCTATGATTGTCTTTTCAGCCGGGAATACCCGGGGACGGTTTTCCGCGCGATTGTTGTTCATGCTTCTAACGGCGGTCTTTTTTTTCGGTTGCGGCCAGAAATCCTTTCCGGTTCCGCCCGACCGGCCCGCGGCATCGGCCGTGGGGGATCTTGCCCATGTGGTCGGGGAAGGCCGGGTAAAGCTCTCCTGGTCCACGCCGTCCTGTGACGACTGCATCAGCATGGTGTACAGGTTCAGGCAGCCCCTTTCGGAACCCTTCTGCCCATCGTGCCCAATTCCCTTTACGCGTGTATCGGAAGTGCCTTCGGAGCTTTCCGGCGGAAAGGAGAAGATCGTGCACATGGAGCGGATCGACGCGGGGTATCGGTATATATTCAAGGTGAACATCCATTCGGCCGGTGCTCCGGGCCCCGACTCAAACCTGGTGAAATTCGATTATTAAAATGCATACAGCTTACATATCCATAGGATCCAACATGGGCGACAAGGTGGAAAACGTGAAGGGCGCCGCCCGGGCAATGGACGCCTGCCGGGGAATCGACCTTGTCCGTTTATCGCCCCTTTACAGGACCGAGCCCGTTGATTTCACCGACCAGGCGTGGTTCGTGAACGGGGTGGTCCTGGTGCGCACCACCAGGGAACCCCGTGAGCTGCTGGCCGAACTCGCCCGTATCGAGAACAGCGCCGGCAGGACCCGTGCCGGCGAAAGGTTCGGGCCCAGGACACTGGACCTCGACATTATCCTTTACGACGACCTTGTTCTGGAAACGCCGGAACTCACGGTGCCCCATCCCAGGATGCATAAAAGGTGCTTTGTGTTAAAGCCCCTTTGTGATATAGACCCCACCGTAAATCACCCGGTTCTGGGAGTTTCCGTGGGGGAGCTCCTTGGCAGGATCGAGACAACGGGCCAGGATGTTCTGCCGCTTTAAGCGGCGTGGGACCGGTTTTAGGCCGTGGGTGGGTTTCAGGCTTACGGATGCATCCCGAGGGGACACCGCCCGGGGAACGGTACGTATTCGCCCGCGCGGATGTGGAACCGGATCGGGCAGACGAAACACCGGGGACACGGCCCGAAAACGGCCGGGCCGGCCGGACAGTGATCATTTATTGAACTTTTTTAGAGTTGTACTTTAACCGACACGCAAATTGCGACGCCCCCGGGTCCCTGGATCCGGAGGACGGGCATCAACCATATGGGTGCATGACATCATACAGGAGATTTCTAGGATGAAATTTTTTATCGATACAGCGAACATTGATGAGATCAAGGAAGCCGCCGGCATGGGAATGGTGGACGGCGTTACCACCAACCCTTCCCTCATTGCAAAGGAAGAGGGGGAGTTCAAGGATATCATCAAGGAGATCTGCACGGTGGTGAACGGACCCATCAGCGCGGAGGTGATCAGCCTCGAGGCAGAGGGCATGGTGGCCGAAGCCAGGGAACTCGTTAAGATCCATGAAAACATCGTCGTGAAGATTCCCATGACCGTGGACGGCCTCAAGGCCACCCGGACCCTTTCCGAAGAGGGGATCAAGACCAACGTGACCCTTATCTTCTCTCCCCTCCAGGCGCTCATGGCCGCCAAGGCGGGTGCCACATACGTGAGCCCCTTTGTGGGACGACTGGACGACCTCTCCCAGGACGGCCTCGTTCTCGTGGAGCAGATCGTTGAGATTTTCAACAACTATGCCTTTGATACGGAGGTGATCGTGGCCAGCATCAGAAATCCCCTCCATATCCTGGAATCGGCCACCCTTGGCGCGGATGTGGCGACCATTCCCTTCGGCGTACTCAAGAAGATTGCCGCCCACCCCATGACCGACAAGGGGATCCAGGCGTTCATGGACGACTGGGCCAAGAAAGACAAATAGAAAAAAAAGGGAGGTTGTCAAATAATCCTTGACAATTTCCCGCCAAAGGGGTACTTTCCCTTTTGTCTCACTGAGCGGGAATAACTCAGTGGTAGAGTGCGACCTTGCCAAGGTCGAAGTCGCGGGTTCAAATCCCGTTTCCCGCTCCACCCAAAAGGCGGCTTGGCCAAGTGGTAAGGCGACGGCCTGCAAAGCCGTTATTCTCCGGTTCAAATCCGGAAGCCGCCTCCAAA
>PPCM01000889.1_pt1 | contig 17306 bp, 10 predicted proteins | sample 1555541 | NCBI WGS metagenome assembly PPCM01 (sample SAMN05284479, study PRJNA326546) | Marine sediment metagenome, whole genome shotgun sequencing project. | isolation source: marine sediment | place: Germany: Wadden Sea | collected 2012-09-05 | reverse complement strand
GGCGGGGTGGGGCGGGTCTCGGGGGTAGAGTGGGTGGGGGGCGCCTGCTTGGCCTTATCCTTCTTGGTCTCTTTCTCTAACTTGCCCTTCTCCTTAACCTTCTCCACTTTCACCTTCTTCGTCTTCTTAACCTTCTTCTTCGTCCGGTTGGGGCTTGGTGTCCACAGGCTAGCATCCTCCTCCCTCGTCCTCCTCATGGTCGGCCTGGGGCGGGGCGTCTCGGGTGTAGTCTCAACCCCCGACCCCCACCCCGGTGCGGTGTGTGTGGGGGACCATTCACCCCCGTCCATCGTGTCCTGGCTCTCCATGAACGTCGGTGAGACTGGGGTCCCGGGGTCCGTGTCGAAACACAACCCCTGGGACACGGAGGCCGACGTCGGGCTGGGGCTGGCCGTGTCTCTCGCCTCTTGTGACATTTCCATAACCCTTAGATCAGTCGGCACCAACGCCGGTCGTGGGGCAGGTCTCTGGGGCGGGCGGGGCGTGGGGCGGGTGGCGGCCTTCCGCTTCCCCTTGTGCTCTGGCATGAACATGGCGAACAGTTCAAGGGCCTCCTCCTTGTCCGCCGGCGACATCTCTAAATCGACATTACTTAAATCTGCGGTCGATAAATCTCCCGCGGCCGCCCGAGCAGATAAATGGAGCGGCTCACCCAGGTTCCCCGTCAGCGCCAGGGCCGCCGCCCGGACCTCCTGTGCCTCCGAGTCGAAGCTGGTGGACAACGCGTCGGCTATGGCTCTCGCGTGCTCCGTCACGGCGACCCACCCCGGGCCGGCGGACAAGGTGGGGGCGAGCGAGGTCAGAAAGTCTATCGCGGCCCGTACGTCTGTTAGTGGCCCGGGGAGTTGGTGGAGTGTCAGAGCTACGGCCGCTTGGCATACCGTTTCCGAGAATTGCGGGTCGGCTGCGAGGGTCTCGGATAGTCCTGTACACGCGTCAATTAGCTCTTTCAGTCGACCCTGCCCGTCCCCCACGGCCGACTCACTCCCTGCTGGTCCCCGCGCTGCTTCAATCGTCGCGATATTCCTCGTCACCACGGCCCAGAAATACAGCCCGTCGTCCGGGTCAACGCCGGCCTCCTCCATCTCGTTAACCAGCCCCAACCCGTACATCGCGTGCCCCTCCGCCGCCTGCCCTGTGGCGCGCGCGAGGTGTTCGTTCTCCAGTAAGTCACACAGCGCGTCGAGTCTATCGCGTGTTGTGTGATGGAGGATGGCGGCCAGGCCCCCCTCACCGTCGAGGGTTGCCCCGGCCTCCCTGATGGTCCCGTACAGCTGAGCCTCCTCCCGTGCCCGATTGAGTACGGCGATGGGCCCCGAGACGTCTCCACCGAGATCTGACGCTGCTGACAACGCGCTCCTGTACTCCTCAACGGCGGACGCGGGGTCACCCCGGGACATAAACACGTCACCGAGCATCGAGTGCCCGTCACGACGGAGCCGGGCCGACCCACGCACCGGGGATGAGATAACGAACTCCTTGAGCTTGGCTAGCCCCACGTCGGACTGGAGGGCGGCCTCCGCGTGGAGGCCCATGGTCAAGTCGACCCGACAGGAGCGGGGGACGCGCGTGGCACGGGCGATGGCCGCCATTCCCTCGCGGACGGTGGCGGCGGCCTCTTTGGCGTTACCTAGGAGTCTGAGTGCGGCTGCCTTGTCCGTAAGGGCGGTGACGTGTCGGGAAAGGGACATCTCGGTGACGGGGCCCTCAGAAACCAGCACCGCGTCCGAGGCATGTCTTAGGGCAGTGTTCAGCGCGTGGGTGAGCCTGAACCCGTGGCCAACGTCGTGAATAGAGGTTACGATCTCCGCAACGGCGAGGAGGACGCGCCGAACCTCACGCGCGTAGCCTGGGGTGCTGGATGGGATGTCATCAAGCCTGTCGAGCGCTTGGCGGAGGACCACGGCCCCGCCGCCGATGTTAGCCAGCATGGAGAGTGTCGAGGCAATGTTGGTGAGCGACACCACGCACTCGATCGCGTTGGAAGGGTCGTGGCGCTCCACGGTAAACTGGTAGTCAAGGATGTGGTAGCGCAGAGACTCTGCCAGGTTGCCCACGTCGGCATACTTGAAAGCGACACTGTTGCAAAGCTCGGCGATGGTAATGAGGTCCAGTGGCGATTCTGCGGCCTTCATCCCCAGTCGGATGAGGAATGAGTTGATTGTATCGTGACGGATGGAGCCTAGGCTTAGTGCATCCGCCATGCAGCCTTTCCTTCCCTCCTGGCCGGAAAAATAATTCCGCCAAAAACAACGGGGACGGAATCGGAACGGGCCAGTAGCTGAACATCCACACGAATGACAAGCTCGCTAAATGACTGCTGTTTTAATAAAGAACTGAACACGTCCCTACAAGGATCGTTTGATATCAACAGGGGTGTATGGAAGGGAGCGCGCCTTACCCGCGTTCAGTCGCGTCATAATCTCCTCGACGACCTCATCGGCGGCCGTCATGTCAGTGAGCCCCTGAAGTTCTGTGAGGGGACCTCCGTCGAGACCCAGCCGGAACAGGGCTACGTGGACTGCCGCGATAGCCAGAGTTACCGCCGACCGGCGCCCTAGTGAGTAATCAGAGACGGCACCCGTGATGATCTGGGAGGCCTGGCTGAATATGCTGGCGGCGTCGAGTGGGGTGGGGCCAACCCGAGCCACCAGCGACCCGGCGACACTGTGGGCAGTGGGAATGTTGGCGTGCCACCCGACCATCTCTAGCACCCTGCGCTCGGCCTCTGCGATGTCCCGCGTGCTATACTGTCCATCAGCGTAGTAGGCGAGGGCCGACAGAGAAGGAGGAGTAACATCGTCCATCTTGGCGGCCACGAGGATCGAGGCGAGCGCCACGAGCTGCAGAGAGCTGCGGCGGAGACGCTCGGTGCGGAGGCACTGGTCAAAGAGCCGCACAGCACGCTCGGCGATGGCCGGTGCGAGCCCGTCGTAGGCTGCAATGTCTACCATGAAGGCCACGACTTCGACACGCATGGCCTTTGTTATGTAATCGCCTTGAACAGTGGCTAGAAAGTCTTCCCCACGCACTGCACCCTCATCCTCGAGCGAGCGGATGTGTTTGATGGCTAATAGCCAGTGCTCTTTGAGATTGGATGAGACCATCTGTTCAGCAGAATGGTCATCGATTACTTCGCTGATTTGGGCGGATGGGATCTTAAGAAGAGACATTGGCAGTGTAGCAAGCGTGTTACACAGCAATTCTCTCTTAATGAAAAAGCGCGCTTTTTTATATAAGTGAGTCGGTCGCAGCGTGAGAAATCCCCCGGCCCCGAGGTCCGCCCAAGGGGTGGAGCACTCAGGCGCATTTGGGTATTGTAACTCCAAGTTGACTCCATTTTGTTTACAGTTTACGGAAATCGACGAAATAAACGCCACCAAATCGATTATAAATCTCGTGACGCGAGATGAAATCCGTGCCTTGCGACAAGTCAACCGGTAATTCCCGTAAACCGCGCCCGAACTTGTTTATTTCAGCGTCTTGGGGATAATTGGCGCATCACTGGGGCGTTGGCTGATTCGCGTCGTGCGGTTATCTCGGTCAATTGCCGGCTAACCTGTTCATTAACAGCCGCCCAGCCCTGTACGACCATCTTCCGATGCATCATTGGCGGGGGTCTGCCATTAATGTTTGCGAAGACAAGATGCGAGTAGAATCCGCGAGCCACCCACATCCCGCTCGGCTGCCGGGCACAGACGTTGCGACCCCGAATAGCGACGGTCGTGGCCCCGTCGGGGAGGTGGACCCGGGTCGGGGTGGGGTGGTTGTCGCAGTCGTCATCGGTCAGCATGTGATCCCCGTTGGTTCCGCAGCCATACAACACTCCATCTGATATAATTAGGGTCACTCGATCCGCCGTGATCACCTGGTCAACGGACATCCCCATCTCGACTGGGCTTGTGACCAAGGGTTCGGTCGACCCCAGCCCCAGCTCGCCAGACATGTTTCGGCCACAAGCATAGCAGCGACGGCCGGCGAGGAGGAATGTAGAGTCCTTCCCACACACCACCCGCTGTATGGTAGCGCCGGGGAGCGGCATGGGGGCGAGGGGCACCCGGTGCTTCGTGCACCCCACCCCACATTGACCATAGTCGTTATTACCACACGCCAGTAGCCTACAGTCAGCCATCCATGCGAACGAGACCCCTGCGGGTCCGCCCGGAGAGTCCCACCGCACCACGGACCCGCTGCCCGGGATGGGGGTGGGGTCATCGTCGTCACTGTCCTCAAACCCCAGCTGACCGGAGAAGTTGAACCCCGCACCGAGCCACCCGTCGTCAGTCCTGAAGAACGTCGCCTGCGGGAACGACACCACATCCGTGACCTCAACCGCTATTGGGACACGGGTTGGGGTCGGGGCCGCGGTCACACCGAGCTTATTGCTGTAGCCGTTGCCCCAGGCAAATAACCCGCGCAGTGTCATGGCGAACCAACTCCCTGATCCATGCCAGACGCGTGTGACGGGGGGAAGCGGAAGACGCAGGGGGTGGTCCGGAGCAGATGTCGACCAGACAGCATAGATCCGGCCGCGGAAGAGAGTGAATTCCGACCGGACGCCGTCATATGCATCGATATGGTGGATAGAGAGCCTGGCGTGCTCGGTCAGGGCGTTGTGGGTCCGCTTCGAGAGCAGATAGAACGGGATCTGCTCATCACATTCCCTGGGTGAATTCGTGACATGAATAAGCACGGATACGAGAACCTGCAACGGAAGTGCTTCAAAATTGGTGGGTTTGCGTTCAGATACAATGTGTGGCTTCGAAACAAGACCTGCATCCCCTATTTGAGCGCGCGTCATGTGCGGCATGTAAACACAATACGCAAAACTTGGTTAACGGTGTGAATCTGGTCAGAGTCCGATACTATCGAGCAAGGATCCCGACTTTCGAAAATTGTACTTTGTTCTGTTTAGTGTTCAGTTAACAAACGAGTATAAGTCTGCTCTACCGAATATACAAACTTGGACTTCATCCACAAGCCTTGTCTTTTCGGTTTAATCATGACAACACAAAATGGGAAAAGGCCAACGGCAACGGAGGGAGCAGGAACAGGCCAAGTTCGACGCCGCGAAGTCAACGGATAATGTAGCAAGAATCAAGTCATATTGTAATTGCAATGGAACAATTCATCCTGTCGTTACCCTGGCCGATTCTGGCGAGGACGCGATGTGTGGCAACGTTTGTGGCTAACCAACCATCTAACACAGTGTGGAAACGTCATTTGCACCGCTCAGACAACCAAGGGCTACCTCAGCGGGCCGTGTCTCTTTTGCAAGGCGTCAATGGCAGCGCCCGGCGTGCCGCCTCAGCTCCAAAGAGACGAGACACTGTCCATGCCGGCCAAGTCGAACCTGACGACCGCCGTCCAGTTCAGAGAGGAGCTCATCAGCCGTGTGCAGCGCAAGACGCGAGTTACCGATGATCAAGGTGATTGGTATCCCGAGGATTGAGGGTTTTGAGTGATTTACCTTACCGGCCGCAAGACATAACATAAACAGTACAAGTGGCTCGCAGCACACTGTGTTGCATGCGGATGACGTCAAATAATTGAAATGTATGCCATCCCGTCGGTACTCAGCGAAGGCCACCATCGTGACGAAACCCAAGGCTTGTATGAGACCGGAGCGTCGCCCGGGGATCAATAGCCGCGGCCTCATCCCGCTCATACTGCATATGCATGGGCCCGCTGAGCGGCACACTCTCTGCCCGTGCCTGAGGTGGCTCAACAAGGCCAAATTTGAGGGCCGTCTGAATGTCCCGGACAGCATCCGCCGTGACGCAGTCCTGGACCGCGGATAAGGTGAACAGGGTCGACACCACCGACCGGGCGACGTCGGGACCTACTCCGGACGACAGCACGTTGTATAATGCGACGGCCGCGTGGGCTTGGAGGTCGTCGTCATCGGTGTCCGTCATAACAAGCGATAAGAGATGCCCAGTCTCAAGCGCCACGAGCTGCCGAAGACCCACCGGCCGTGCGGCCATATTGTGGACGATGGCGACCACAGTTTTCATCGCGGGGACAGGCAGAGCACGCCGGAGAAGCCCGACCAATAACACGGGTGCTGTCGGGTGACGGGCCAGTGTCTGGACCGTATGGCCGTGGGACGACGCGTTTCGCAACACAGCAAGCGCCTGCCTCGCCGGTACTGGCGTCTCGGCCGAGTTGTACGCGTAGTCGGGATATGATTGAATGAAATCAATGCAGAGCTCGACACCGCCCGCCTCGGAGAAGAAGAGCTTTCCACGCCGATCCGTGCAGAATGCCTGGAGAATGGAGAGACATACAGCTTGCTCGGAGGTTCTGGCATGGGCTACAACTCGACGAACAAGATTGTCGGTCGCGAGAAGAAGGGGAAGCGCGTCGGTACACGACCATCCAAGGATGGAATCAAGATAGAGTGATAATAGACCATTTCCTCTGAGCTTCGAGAGGCCTGCCATTCATACAGGGCCGATCCCCCAAAATTTTGGTTTGGCATTTTGCTTTTATGGCCCGGCAAAAGAGTATCCTCAGCGGTGTTGCTCACATAAATATGCTGAATGAGTGGGGCTCTGTTTCGTTTCTTTCGCCGATATACAGGTGGCGAATATACCATGTGTTTGGGCTCCATACAAATAGTTAGGCCGTTAGACGCCATGTTTTTTGGATCATTATCAGATTGCTCTACAGTCAAGTCAGTCCGACTCACAAAGAAAATGTCGACCTGATGCTGGAGACCCTGCGTCACATGGAAAGGCACGCGTGGGCCAAGCTTAACCCGGGCAAGGGCGACATGGGCGTCAAGTTCGCCGCCATTCAATGATCGCACGCTGATGCCATGGCTGGCGTCGAGTAGGGAGTATTCCCTCGCAGAGATTTTTGGGACCCACAGACCTCATTACGGGCACGCAAGACGCGCCGGTTGGACGCGCCGGTCTCCGCAGCAGCGAGGGTCGCTCCGCACCATCATAAATGGAGAACGGAAGCAGGACTTATAAGGGTCGACGAAGTCGATTTTGTGAGTCCACCTGAGTCAGTCGGTACTCTCGAGAAGACGTGAGCCCTGAGCGTTCAACGGATATGATTTTTATGACCGGAAGCAGGCCCCAAAAAGGTTAGAGCAGCTCAAGCGCAAAATCATGCAAAGTAGTTCATTCAGGGCGAAACATGCCTTGCTTGTTCTTCTCTTGGTTTTCTGTCTGATATCACCTGCTTTTGCTTCTCCCGCTGTCCTATCAGATTCTCAGTTCAACTTGCATACGGATGAGCCACTTGTGTTCGGCGAAACGAGCTCCCTCGCTGGCAATTTGGTGACCTATTTCGTGTACTTTATCATCTTCCTCCTGGTACTGCCAATACTCCCACTAGCTGTAGCAATTTTTGCCTTGGGCACAGTTATTTCTCCAGTCGTGGCAGTGGTGTCCTTTGGTGGCATCATGTCGGCCGTCGTCGTGATGGCCGTTGACGATAGTGACAACTGCATCGCGTTCACAACACTCTCCCCCTTTGTTTCCGCCTTTGGGACAGCGATCATTATGATACTGTACTTCACTGGGCTGGCCATCCTCTCGATACTTTGCCCCATTGTGCTGTTTGCCGTGCTGTTCCTCCTTCTCGTTTGCTTGACCCTCTTGCTCATTTTTGGCGTAACTGCGACTTGTATCAAGTATGTTACGAAAAGGTATAATGAAATAATGTCATGCCGCAGCATTGCTGCTATGTATGCGTCACCAGACTACGTGAAGGCCGAGGAGATCAATTCGACCATGGCGGACCACCCCGCGCTTCACAACTCGGCACCAAACACCAAATTCAACACCGACACGCACACCGCTAGGATCAGCGCTGCTGCGGTGCTTGCGGACACGTTCCAACTCTATCGGGCGATGATTGAGTTTGAGCTGAAGGCTGGCCTTACCAAGGCGACGGAAATCGACCGTCTGTGCGAGTCGTTGAAACACCTCAAGAAGCGCTGCGCACGCGTTGCCAATGTTATCGACGAGAAGACATGCTACCTGCAACGCGTCGCAGCGTCCTCTACCCGGTCTGTAGCGGCCCAGCTCGTCCATCCTGTCGATGCCGCCGAGTTCAAGCTCGTCACCGAGACTGCCATCCAGGTTATCAAGAACGACACCACGTATGGCCAACACCCGCTAGCCGTCCGCTTCGCCGTCTTTGACTCCACGAAATTCGACTCTGTGATGTCTATCAGACGTGCCGGCAGACTCTTGGCCGGGCCTGTCGTCGAGTTTGAGTATTCCCGCCGCTTGGACCCTGTAGCTGATATAGCAGCCTGCAACGCGCTGTTCGCGGGTATTAAGGGCAACCCTCTCAAGTCCATGCATCTGACAGCCGTCGTCACGCGCCACGCGGCTCTGAAGAAGTATGCGGACACACCTATTGACGATTTGATAGATCAGGCCAAGGAGGAGTGGAAGAAGACTGTATTGGACCTGCTGTACATGCTAGACAACCATGAATGGACACTCAGCAACAGAGGCGAGTTCATCACTGCTGTGGACAAGCTACTCCGCATGCTCACAGTTGACGCCGATCTTCGCGACCCCGCCCTCGAAGAATCCATCGCGGAGACCGCGGAGGAGGCCGTAGCCACGCGTGCTCTCCTTCTCAGCCTGCCCGAGGACCACGAGGAGGAGATGATTCGTATCAAGAAGGCCATCAAGCGCGGGAAACGCGACATGTTCCACGCTGAGAACCCCGTCGCCGGAGAGGATGCAGAAGACCCCGTAGACGTCCGGGCTCGCATCAGAAAGCTCGGGAGGGAGCGAGAGCAGCTCATGGCCGGCCTGGCATACCTTAACGGGGTTGGGTTCGTTGATGCGCCCGTCATGCCGCCGCTCGAGGACCGCTGCGAGGGCACAATGACGCTGGCCATGTTCGAGGACGTGCGTCCGCTTGCCCAGAGCAACGCCACCATCCTGGCGGCCCGGTACAACGGCGAGGCCGTGGTGCTCAAGCAGTACAGCGGCGGCGACAAGAAGGCGCGCAAGAAAATGTACAACGAGCTCCGCACGCTCGATGGTGTCAAGCACCCGAACGTCGTGAAGGTGCACTACGCGTTCGAGGACCAGCGCATGTTCTACCTCGTGTTCGACCACTTCAAGTACGGCAACCTTGTAGACTGGGCTCAAGAGGCGGACCCCACCGAAAGCGACGTGCTGTACGCGGCCAAGAAGACCGTCGAGGCCGTCGCGTGCCTGCACAGCGGCAACGTCATCCACTGTGACATCAAGCCGGCCAACGTGTTTGTCACGGCCACCGGGAACCCGGTTCTCGGCGACTTTGACGTCTCACGGTCGACCGAAGGCCGCACCATGACGTGCACAGTGGCGGGCGCGCTGGCTTACATGGCCCCCGAGCTCTTCAGACTCAACCCGACCGGAGTGCAGCCAGTACAGAGCGCGGTGACGGACGTGTTCTCGCTTGGCGTGACGCTTGCTGAGCTCGTCGAGGGCAGAACTGATCGAATCGACGACATTATCGAGGCTATGCGATCGGAGGATCCTGAGAAGCGCCCCGCACTGCACACGGTGCTAAACCACCCGGCGTTCATCGACGCCGACAAGGCGCGCGCCGATAGCGTGGCCGCCAACCTCGCGGATATCCGCAGACGTCGTATAATGCAGACCGCGGACGAGGCGAACGCCGCTGCCCACAACCAGGACGTGACCGACGAGATGCAGGCCCAGCACGAGGAGCTCGAGGCCGAGGCCAGGCGCCTGGAGGAGCTGAGAGAGGCGAAACTGTGCATGGTGTGCAAGGAACGCAAGGCCACGAACGAGTTCACGAACTGCGGGCACATGTGCCTCTGCTCGGCGTGCACCCCGCCCAAGAGGTGCCCGAGATGCCGCAAGAAGTCGACCAAGGTGTGCTACGCCTTCAAGGGCGCGTTGTCCAATGTCACTGCTGCTCAGTTTGCTATGATGGGCACCGCGGAGCGCGCGGCCGTGGTCCGGGCGTGCATCATCGCCAACGGCCACGCTGGCACCATGATGACGCTGCACGAGCTGCTCCACGAGCACAGTCACTTCCCGTTCCATGAGCTAGACAACGACCTGATGCTGGAGACCCTGCGTCACATGGAAAGGCACGCGTGGGCCAAGCTTAACCCGTGCAAGGGCGACATGGGCGTCAAGTTCGCTGCCATTCAATGATCGCACGCTGATGCCGTGGCTGGCGTCTCACATGGAGAATAGTGCTGGAAATCTTTATAGTTTAGTTTATAGTTTTATCAAAGTATCAGGGCAACCACCGCAACCACCACCACCCCCGCTACTGCCCAACGTCCAGCTGCATCGTGTGGTGTCTGCACGTCCGAAATGAGCTGGTACCACTGCACGTCCGTCGTGAAGTCCATCCCAACGTTCGTGCCGTACCCCAGGTAGCGGTACAGCTCGGGGCGGGTATCAGTGACGTTCCCCACCATGAACGAGTCTTTGGTCTTCACCCACACCCCGTCAACAAGAGTGAACTGGTCGTTGTAGTATGCATCCGTATCGTTGTTCACGGTGGCGTACCGGCCCACTCCGATCTTGTCTGGGCCATCCGCCACCGCCGAGCACGCCTCGATAAACCGATACAGGCTGACGCACGGCACGGCGGGCGCGGTCTCCCATTTTCCCGAGGGTATGAGTCGAGACAACTCGATGTGCGTGGCGTTTGTACGTGCCGCGAGCCCCCCGCCAATCACCCGGTAGTCATTGAGGCCGGCGTGCTCCGTGTACGTTCTAGTCGTTGCGTCCCACCTGAAGACGTGCGGTGTGTCGTTATACTCGACCTGGAACAGTTCAGGTCCTCCACACGCATAAATGTTGCCGTCTGTGAAGGAGCGGTCAGTCTTGAGGGTGAGAAGAACCTTAAGATCCTCCTTTGACCGTACATTAAGCGCTAGGCCCTTCCCCATCGCTGCGTCAGACTCTGCAGTGATGAAATGGCCCTCTGGCGTGCTGAGTGCCATGGGGCTGTCTCGATCCACAAAAGAAATCCCGTCAACGGCGACAGTGCGTCTCGGGACCATCGAACCCGCGGTGGAAACCGAGTACAGCAGCGGTGTCCCGTCGTTGAACACCAAGAGATTCCTGCCGTCCGAGCTGAAGGCGATGTTTGACGAAGGATGGTGTGGTAGATCGGCATGAAGGATCGGAGCTTCGCCAGAGTTGTTGTACAGGTACAGGTAGTTGAACTTGTGGTCCACGCGCTCGCTCACAATGACGACGCGCTGATCGGGTGTGTCGAACCGCCCAGTGTAATCTTGGAAGTGGTGGCCCGTCTTGGTATTCGTGTAGGTTACAACGCGTCGTTCGCATGCGACAGACACGATCAGAACGAACAGAAGGATCCAGATGTGGGGTGGTTGCAGAGGCATCAAAATTGTGTTGATTGTGGCAATAAACCAATCAAGGAAAAAAAACGCTTCAACTCAAACTTGTAGGGGGGAGCGCTACTTGTTACGTCTTTGAAGGGTCTCATTAGTTATGAAGTTTCATTTTTATAAAGAAGACAACATTCTTTGCCTTACCCGCCCGCCCGGTAAATGTTTCAGAACCGTTTACTGTGCCGCTGTGCGGCGTCTATAATACATGGCACCCCCTTACACCAACATATCCCCCGCGCTCTCGTCCGACATCCCGATCACCAGGCTGTCGTCGATTCCCTGCTCTTCGGGTACGGTGTTATATCCACGGGGTGGGCCGGGGTCCCGCCGGCGGACGGGGAGAATCAGAGGGAACGCCGGGGGACCTGGGTCGACTCCAAGGGCGACCAAACGCTCGGCTGAGGCCTTTCGTTTGGCGAAGTGAGAACCGAGTGTGAATGCTGTGAAGCCAATGATGGTGCACACGATTGAGATGAGCTTGAAGATCGTGAAGCTCTCGCCGAACACGATGCAGCAGAACGCGATCACGACGACGCGCCGCAGCATGTCGAGCAGCGATTGGTACAACGCAGAGGCCAGCTGCACAGCGAAAAACTTGAACAAATAGCCGCCTTGTTTGGACAACCCGATGCCGACGCCAACAATGGCATACAGCGCAATCACGCGGTTCGAATTCGGCGCGATGGTGTGGTACCAGACGGGGGCGCGGCCGAGGAGGAAGGGGATGGGAAGAATGGCGCAGAATGAGATGAGGCCGTTCCAGAACGACGTCTCAAGCACTTCCCCAAGCTCCTTGGACTTTTTCACGCCAGACGCGCGCTCTTCCTTCGTGGTGAACAGAAGCTGGGCGATGACGGCCTGCAGCGCATCCATGAAAGCCGATGCGATGGACGAGATAAAAGCAATGCAATAAAGGAGCTTGGACTCCGACTTGCGGTCGTGGCCCGCACCCAGACCCATAATGATCGTGCCCACGGTGATGCAGCCGACAGACAGCGCGTTGACCCAGGTGATCTTCTTTCCAACAATGACTCGTGACAAAAGGATGTTGAAAACGTTGTTGCTCGACTTCAGGATCATGTATGTGGAGCCGGGAAGCGCGGTCAAGCCGATGGACAGTAGCGCAATGTGTAGCGCGTCCAGGAGCCCCAGGAACACGTAGCGACGTGCGATCCAGATGGCGTGTTTTTTGATCGAAAAGCCCTTCGAGTAAAATCCGGTCCGAACGCGGTCAATCAGAAGGAATATGCCGTTCATGGGCCATCCCGCTGTCAACATTAGTGCAGTCAGCCACACGAGACCTATATGCAATACTTCGTCGTCAAACTTGACCAGAATCGTCTGAAGCGAGAAGCAGATGATAAAGGCGATTGACACAGCTGTGATCGGCACGATTTCTAACCATGCCGGCAGCTTATCCATTGCAGGCACTGATATCCAACAAAAATTCTCTCTAAAATGAAAAAGATTGCCGGAATCTTCCTTCAGTTTATCGCATCAGAAGCGGGTGTTCATGTGCTGTAAGTGGATGCACTGTCCCAAATATCGTCAGCGTGCCATCCTCTCCCCTCACTCCGGCCTCATCTTATCTGTCACCGATACAATATTCCTATGAACCTGCAGCGAACAATCCGACACCACCGCCCCTACCGCAGCCTCCATAGACCCTGCGGGGAACAGACCCGGCGCGTCGGGACACGGTAGATCCAGGATGCGGCACAGCGTGGCGAACTCGGCCGTCGTGGCCTGGAGTAAAGGTCTAAGATGCCGCATGCCGTCGATATCAATGATGGGGACGGAGTACTGCTCAATGCAGTCTGTAACACCCGCACACAGACGCGCCACGAGGTGCTGGGCGGCCTGGTCGACGGTCGTCGGGTCCAGCGTGACGGTAGGTGGGCGGATGGGGGCGGGGGCGGACCGAACAAGATGGGGGAACCGGTCCTGAACAGCCTGGACTGCCGCCGCGTCCATGTCGGCGGGGAACTGCAGCTCGACGTCGTAGTGGGGAGCGGTGGGGGGGATGTTACTCGTCTCCATACGCTCTAGAGCAGAATTCAGGATATACGCCATAATATAACTGCTGGGATCATTCCTGAACTCAAATAATGCAGATACAGGCCTGAATAGATTCTTCTTGCCAAACATCATGGGAATAATCTTCTGAAGAATCACTTTCTCGTAGCAAACACCGCAGGAGAGGTCACCACGCCGGTCATATAGTTCCTCCTTTTTGAACTCCTTCTTACACCGAAAACAGTGGTAAATAGTGTCGCCCATACCGAGATAACGACAAATGAGAGAAACGTATGTTCGATTTAAAATCGATTTAAAGGACATGTCTCATTTTTTCGTAGTGGTTCCCATCACACGGTTACGTTGGTCATAAGAAAGTTGCATGCGGACCATATTTTTGAGTTGAGAAATATTTGAAAACACAAACAACTCGGTCTTACAAGAGCGATGGACGCTGTCCGGAAACGAAAGCGCCAGGCCGAGTTGGATACGATCGAACACATGGCAGACTGCATGATTAACTTCTCAGCGGTCAGTCTTGCCCAAGATTTGGCGCAAACTTCTGAAACGAGCAGTTCTATTGCCCAACAGCTTCTAAGGAATGCATCCGCGACAAATGCGACTACACTCCAGCATCCCAACACGCCCATGGACGTTGCCTCGACTCCCACGGCCCAAGTCCAGTCAGCGTTTGAAACTGCTACCGCTGTTGCCGACGAACTGCACCACATTGTCCTACAGAACCGCATGGGGCACCAAGTGACGCAGGTGAATGAGGTGGACAACGTGACGACGACGACGTACGTCACCGCGTGGCACTACAGCGGCGACCCCTGCACGTGTATAGCTGCTGACGCTGCTGCCGAGGAGGAAGTGAAGCCCCGCAAGATTACCAAGAAGGCACCGCCCAAGCCGAGTCGTAAGATCAGCTCTGTGTTTGAGCCCGACATCACATCGTTCGACGAGGCCGTGGTGGGGACCCCTGTGAGGTCTCTGTCAAGACCGTCAACGACAGGGACGTTGAGGGTGTCACGCACAGTCCACAAGGCTCCGTGTGATGCCACCGTAACCCTCGCACAATCCGCCATCCGCTCTATTCAGGATTACGTCGCTAGTACGGACCTAGCTGGAACTCTCATGGTGCAGAGGAAGGTAGGGACGCCGCGTGAGGGCCCCATACCACACAGAACCATGGGATCAAACACTGGAACAGTGGGGAGGCCCAACACGGCCGCAGCTCTCCCAGGGCACGCTATTCGGCTTCCGACCGTGCGACGCGAGAGGTCGCTGGGGTCGCTGGGGCCCGGCGTGTTGTGAGGTGGGGCCGGGGCATGTCTGGGGCGTTTTCATTGCATGTGTTCCGCGTTGGTGACCTTGGCCATTTGATTACCGGCGTTCACCTGTATTTATAGTTAGAGTGACAACACGTATTATTGTTGTGGGCGCGGTCGTGGGCGGGATTCGTGCTGTTAGTGACTGTTTCGTAGACAGTTAACTTTTTATAAAAAAGCTCCGCCAAACCAAATGATGAGCCGTGGGGGTGAGGAGACCGCCACCGGTCTAGCGGCCGGGGCTACCAATGCCAAACCCTTCGTTCCCAGCTTTTCACCGGCCGATACTATGAAAACTGCCTCTGCAACTGCCAAACCATTCACACCGTCCGGGATGGCCACGAAGGCGCCATCATTCAAACCTGCTGAGCCTTTTGTGCCCACTATGGCCCAATCTCCCCCTGTCGCGCATCTTCCGCCCCAGTTTGAGCTTTCCGAGCAGACTGTCTTCCACAGCGAAGAGCCTCCAACGTTCTGCCCTCCTGGGATGACGCCGTCGAGCAGCTTCTTCCTTAGCGGCACCATCCGCAAGGAGCTAACGCAGCGGCTAGCGGTTACCTTTCAACGGTCCACCAGTTCCCATATTCCTGACCATGTCAACGGATATCACACTGTCGAGCTCATAGAGCCGCCCAAGGAGCATGATTCACCCGTGCTCGGGAAGCGGACGCTGCGGTACCGTGGCCTGTCCAACGAGCGTGGTGAGGCGCATTGTCTGCACCGTATTGACGACGTCTCCACAGTCCCGCCGTCCCTGGCCGGCGTGGAGGCGCTAAGTCATCCGTCCATCGTCCAGGTGCACTTCGCGTCCGTTACCAAGGAGTTCCTGGGCCGCAGCACCTCCCTGCTCGTCGTCAGCGACCTCTTCCCCGGTGCGGCCAACGCCTTCACCTTATACTATCAACGTCCATGCCCTGACGCTCTGCTACGTGTGTACGCCCTCCAGCTGCTATCGGGGATGCGGTACCTCTACTCCCAGTCCAAGGGCCACGCCTCCGTCCTCGTAGACCCCACGAAGATGCTGATCACAGGACCCGGGCGTATCAGACTCAATGGTATCGGCCTCACATCGTTCACCTCCGCAGACCAGACCCGGACAGCCGACATGATCAACCTCGGCCGCACTCTCTGGGCTCTGGCGGTCGGTATCGTCGGCCAACAGGCTGCAGCGTCCCCCACCATGACGCGTCTCATCGCCATCCTCCAAAGAGGCGAGTCGGACCCGAGGCTGATCGACGATGTCCTGCTGGCCGACTCGGGACGTCGGGTGATGGACGCCAGCCTCGGATACATCGACACGCTGGAGGGGCAGCTCGCCCAGTCGTACCTGAACGGCGATTTACTCCACCTATCCACAAAACTCGCGTTCGTGGCCTCCGACATATCGCTCGAGAACTCCTCCGATGCTCGCATAGTCCGGCTCTTCTACCGCTCCATTTTCGGCCCCATCGGTGGCCTGTCAGAGTCCCACGCCATCAGATCCCTGGCCTTGTTGGGCACAGGAAGCCCCGAGTTCATCACACTGCGGGCGGGGCCGGAGACGAGAGACGATACGGTGCTCGTGGTGCGGTATAGAGACGTCCGGGTGGCGCTAGAGGCGTGCCACGAGCTGCTTATGGACCAGGCGCGGAGGGCCCAGAGCATCCCGGTTTAAAGTGTATAAAGAGATATAAACTGAGTTATAGTTGACCCATTCGGGTTGGGTAAATGAGGCTTCCTGCAGGATCATGGAGATTTACAGCGGAGGTGGAATGAAAAATAAGGCACCACCCCATCGAAAAGGCTCAGAACCAGACACATCTCGGGCGGACGATGAGCTTGGGGTCGATGCCCGGCTCCAACATCAACAGAGACCGCGGGCAGTACTCCAGCTGACCGGCGACGCCCCTGAGTGTCCATTCGAGCGACGGGATGGACATGCACAAGGATTGGGACCCAGCTACCAAGTCTCGGGCAAGGGCCAGACGCCGCGTGTATTCCGTGTTGAGCATGGGGGTTTGTGACATCGTGACCTCGAGCGCGTCACCGCTGATGGTCTGTTCGAGCCCGGCGGCGAGTGATGCGGCTTCCTCGGCCAGGCCATGTGAGATCAGCCGGGAGTGGAGCGTGGTCGCCGCACCGAGGACAACAGTCACCAGCAGCAGCGAGTTGTGTCTTATTCTGGTGACCCCACCTTCATCGAGCTCATGTATGATTTCCCTGCCCCAATGGACCCACTCGGCGCTCAGCCGGACAAGGAGCCGGGTTAAGGCCTGGGCCTGACCGGGTCGACCTGTCTCACGGGCGACGCAGACGTCGGCGTCGTCCGCCGTGTCGCATGGCGGAAGGTGGCGGGGGCCGGGTCGGGCTACGATGTTACCTAACCCGATGGTCGAGACAGTCGTGCACAGATTCAGTAAATCGACCGCCGCGATGGACATGCCGACAATGAATGACTCAGGTCTCACCAGCACTGCCCACAGCGGGTCCGCGGGTGCGGGGGCAGCCCTCAGTGATCCTAATGCCCGCATGATCGACCATGCCCGGCGCCCCAGCCTTATCTCGGCCACTGAGGGAAGGGTCGGTCGTGTCCGGGATGG